>ERZ779855.1436-NODE-1436-length-15908-cov-2.675267_pt1 | contig 15908 bp, 9 predicted proteins | sample MGYA00511370_ERZ779855 | MGnify/ENA primary metagenome ERZ779855 (study PRJEB29588, sample SAMEA1967319) | human gut metagenome | biome: human gut; feature: human-associated habitat; material: faeces | place: Denmark | collected 2008/2010 ...
ATCGTAGCCAGCACGGCGGAGGAGGAGAAAAGGAAGAAACCCGGCCAGTCGAATTTCTGTTCCCGGACCGCTTTCAGGTCCGGCATCAGCTTCCAGGTGGCCCACAGGCCCGCCATGCCTACCGGGATGTTGATCAGGAATATCCAGTGCCAGGAAGCGTACTGTACGATGATACCGCCCAGCACCGGCCCCAGAAGGGGGCCCAGCAGCGCCGGAATCGTTACAATGTTCAGGACATTGACGAACATGGAGCGGGGATAGGAGCGCAGGATGACAAGGCGCCCGACGGGCATCAGAAAGGCGCCGCCTATTCCCTGGATGACGCGGCATACCGTCATCATGGTAATGGAGGCGGAAAGGGCGCACAGCAGGGAGCCCACGGAAAAAATGGAGATGGCCAGCAGGAAAGTACGACGGGAACCCAGTTTGTCAGATATCCATCCGGAGGCCGGTATCAGGACGCAGACGGTGAGCATGTAGGCCGTTACCAGGGAGTGGAGCTGCAGCGGATGGCTGTTGAAGCTGCGGGCAATGGTGGGAATGGCCGTGTTCAGGATGGTGGCATCCAGCATCTGCATAAAGAATGCCGATGCCACAAGAAAGGGCAGGTAGCGCAGGGCTTTGGAGGATGTCGGCAGTTTTTCCATGAAAGACCGCCGTCAGTATCCGGCCTGGCCCCGCCCGGGGCAAGGCAGATGTTTGTTCCGCTTTACGCCCCGGGTTCCGGAGGGCGCCGCTTCAGCACGCGTTTGGAAAGCCATGCGCGCACGGGCTCGTCATAAAGCTTCAGGCACCCGTAGGCTACGGCAATGCAGAGGAATAAGACGCCTGCCGCCACGGGGAGCGCACGGGAAAGAGGGACTTCCGCATCGTGGACCCAGGCCAGGTAGAGATATACGATGGGATAGTGGGTGATATAAAGGGGATAGGAGATGTTTCCCAAAAACCGACTGGCTCTGGAAGAGATGTCTCCAGGGATGTCGCTGGCTCCGAGGAAGACTACCGCGGGAAAGATGACAATGATGCAGAAGGCGTCATACAGGCCGTTCAGGCGGAAATTTTCCGCGCCTCCTACATGGGGTGCCGCCAGGGCTCCCGCCAGAAGCAGGCTGCACCACCAGAAACCATGCCTGATCCGTCCAGGTTTGCACAGACGGAACAGGAGCAGACCGCCGAAGAAAGGGAACATGAGCCGTGTAAGCCCCACACGGCACTGTTCCGCATCCAGAGTCCAGCCGCCGATATTGTTGCCCTGCGTGTAGCACTGGTGAATGAGGGCGCAGCCCGCCAGAAAGACCAGGACCGCCAGCCATCTGCTGGTAAACTTTCTGATGAGCACGGCGTAAAGGATATTGGCGACGTATTCGAAGAAGAGGGACCAGGCCGGACCGTTCAGCGGGTGCATTTCCGACCATCCGCGCACATCCAGGGAAACGGGAACGGGCAGCAGCGTGAATCCCACGGTCATAACCAACAGCATTTTCCATACGGGGGTTTGCGCGAGGTTCGGGAAGATTTCAGAACCCTGAAAGTAAAAGAGGATTCCCCCCAGCAGCATCCCCATGACCACCATGGGTTGAAGGCGCACCAGCCGCCGCTTGCAGAAGTTCCACAGGTTCATTTTTTCCCAGCGGTCGTCATAGGCGTATCCGATGACGAAGCCGGACAGCATGAAGAAGAAGTCCACGGACAGGTAGCCGTGGTTGATGATCTGGTCCGTATGGAACTGGAAGTCCCTGGCGCTGCCTTCAAACATGTGGAACAGGACCACCATGACGGCGGCCACCCCGCGGAGGCCGTCCAGAGCGGCGTAGTGCGGTTTGGGAGCCAGGACGGAGGCAGGGGCTGGAGTGCTCATAGTATATAATACGGCGGGAAGTGGCGGCGCTTGCATAAAAAAGCTGCCGCCTTTCCCCGAATTCCGCCTTCTGTCCGGCAGAAGGCGGATGAGAAAGTCCCGGATTTCCGTAGAGCGCCCGCCGGGCACGTTCAGCGTGACTGAAGCGAGACTCGGTTGATCAGAGGTTTGCTTTCCAGAAAGTCCCGGATGTTGCGCAGGGTGACTTCCGCAATATTGTGCAGGGCTTCTTTCGTGAAAAAGCCCTGGTGGGAAGTCAGGATGACGTTGTTGAAGGAAAGAAGACGGGCCAGAGTATCGTCATCAATAATCCTGTCGGATTTGTCTTCGTAGAAATATTCTCCCTCTTCTTCGTACACGTCCAGTCCGGCAGCTCCCACTTTTTTTGATTTCAGGCCGTCAATCAGCATTTCCGTGTTAATCAGCTTGCCGCGTCCCGTGTTGATGATCATCACTCCATCCTTCATTTTTCCAATGGAATCCGTATTAATCAGGTGTTCCGTTTCCGGAGTAAGGGGACAGTGCAGGGAGATGATATCGGACCGGGCGTACAGATCGTCCAGGGTGGTGTACGTAATGCCGGCTTCTTCCGCAAAGCGCTGGTCAGGGTGCAGGTCATAGGCCAGGATGTTCATCCCGAAACCTTTGAGAATGCGGATGAGGATTCTGGCGATTTTTCCCGTTCCGATGATGCCGGCCGTTTTTCCATTCATGTCAAAGCCCATCAGGCCGTGAAGAGAAAAATTGCCGTCCCTGGTGCGCCAGTAGGCGCGGTGTATTTTGCGGTTCAGGGAAAGCATCAGGGCTACGGCATGTTCCGCCACCGCATAGGGAGAATATTGGGGCACCCGCACGACGGGCAGTTCCGCTTCTTCCGCAGCTTTCAGATCCACATTATTGAATCCGGCGCAACGCAGAGCCAGCAATTTGACGCCATTTTCCTTCAGGTTCCGTATTACTTCCCGGTTTGCCGTGTCATTGACGAAAATGCACGCTACGTCCGTACCGCGGGTCAGGGGCACGCTGTCCGGAGTGAGGTGCCCCTTGAAGTAACGGATGTCGTAATGGAATTCGCGTTCATTGACAGAATTGAAGGAATCCCGGTCGTAGGGCTTGGCGTCAAAGAACGCAATGCGGCAGGAATGGACGGTCATAGGAAAGGATAGTGAGGTTATTCCGCAGGCGTTTTTTTCTTTGCGCTTCCCTGGCCGGCGACGGCCGCCATGCGTTTGCGGATTTCTTCCGGATCCCCAAGAAAGTAGTCTTTTTCCAGGTTCAGGGAGTCGTCAAATTCAAATACATAGGGGGTGGCGGTAGGAAGATTCAGGGAAAGCAGCTGTTCGTCAGGAATGTTTTTCAAATACTTGATCATGCCCCGCAATGTGTTGCCGTGGGCTACGATCAGGATATTGTCCAGCGTCCGTAGAGAAGGGAGAACTGTTCCTTCCCAGTAGGGCATCATGCGGGCAATAGTTTCTTTCAGTGATTCCGTTCGCGGAAGTTCGCTGTCCGGCACTCCCTTGTAGCGGGGATCCCATTTGGGGTTGGCGGGATCGTCCTCCGCCAGGGGAGGAGGCGCCACGTCATAACTGCGCCTCCAGATCAGTACCTGTTCGTCTCCGTATTTTTGAGCCGTTTCACTTTTATTCAGGCCCTGGAGCATGCCGTAGTGCTTTTCATTCAACCTCCAGCTTTTGGAGACGGGCAGCCAGTCCTGGTCCAAACGGTCCAGCACGCAGTTGAGCGTTTTCACGGCCCTCTTGAGATAAGAGGTGTAGGCATGGTCAAAGGCCATTCCCCTGTCTTTCAGAAGGTCGCCCGCATGGTTGGCTTCCTGTATTCCCAATTCCGTCAGATCCACGTCCGTCCATCCGGTGAATCTGTTTTCACGGTTCCACGTGCTTTCTCCATGGCGAAGAAGAACAATTGTTTTCATATTGATCAATTTAGACAGGCGTCCTCCGGTTTTCATACAAAGGGATGAAGATATATGACATGATCACATTCCACGGAACGGAAGGCCTCCGTTCCGTCCGGCCCCGTCAGATTTCTGGCGGAGGGGAAGGGTATTCCGAAGATTCGGAGAAGAGAGAAAAAAATTGTTATTGGCAACCGTCTTCAAATGAATTAACTGTTCAACATGATGAAGCAATATGGTTTCAGTTGGTCTGCCGCACTGATGGCCGTCGGAGTGGGAGCATTGGCATGGGCTGGCCCTGAGGCTGTCCAGAATGTACAGAAACCCGCTCTTTCCGGAGGAACCCCCGTTGTGTTCGGGTTCGGAGGGGAAGGGAACCAGGAGTTCATGCTGAACGGGAAACCCTTCCAGATCCGCGGCGCGGAGATGCATCCCCAGCGCATTCCCCGGGAATACTGGAGGCACCGCATCAGGACCGCCAAGGCTATGGGGCTGAATACTATTGCATTTTATGTGTTCTGGAATGACCATGAGCAGCCGGACGGCAGCTTTGACTTTAAGACGGGCAATCGGGATCTGGAAGGGTTCCTCAAGTTATGCCAGGAGGAAGGCATGTGGGTTTTATTCCGCCCCGGCCCCTATGCATGCGGGGAATGGGACCTGGGTGGACTGCCTCATTATTTGCTGAAGGATCCCAAGGCCAAGTTGAGAACTACGGAAGACGCCAAATTCATGAAGGCGCAGACGCGTTATCTGGAGGCCGTGGCTCGTGTGGCGGAGCCTTTTTTAGCCAAAAACGGGGGGCCCATTCTGATGACCCAGCTTGAAAACGAATACGGGAGCTACCAGCGTAAAGACCGCAAGTATATGGAATGGCTGAAGGCGTTCTGGAGCAGGAAGGGTTTTGGCCCCTTTTACACCTCCGACGGCGCGGGAGAACATTTTCTGAAAGGCGTGGTGCTTCCAGGCGTGGCCGTAGGGCTGGATCCGGGGCTGAACGACGGCCATTGGGCAGTGGCTAATAAATGCAATCCGGGAGTTCCCGTTTTTTCCTCGGAAACGTATCCGGGCTGGCTGCGGCACTGGGGGGAGGGGAATTGGGCTCCCACCCCTGGAGTGGTCAACCACGTCCGCTGGTTTATGGACAAGGGGCGTTCCTTCAGCTTGTTCGTTTTCCACGGAGGCACCAATTTCGGATTCTCGGCCGGAGCCAACAACGGAGGGCCGGGAAAATACCAGCCGGACCTGACGAGTTATGATTACGGTTCTCCCGTGGATGAGCAGGGGCGGATGAATGAATATTATGCCCAGATGAGGGACATCATTTTGAAAAAGTTGCCTCCCGAAGCCGCTGTGCCGGAACCTCCCGCGGACATTCCGGCCATGGAAATTCCGGAGTTTACGCCCGCAGTGCATGCCGGCCTTTGGGAGAACCTGCCCAAGCCTTTCCGGTCCAAGTTCCCGCAGCCTCCCTATTTTGAACAATGGAACCAGAACCAGGGTATTGCCGTTTACAGCACGGCCGTTCCGTCAGGACCGCCTGAAACGCTGGAATTTACCAATGTCAATGACTATGCCCAGGTGTATCTGGATGGAGAGCTGGTCGGCACGCTGGATCGGCGGCTGGGGCAGAAGAGCGTGAAACTGCCGGAGCGCAGGAAGCCGGGGACGCTGGAAGTTCTGGTAGAGGCCATGGGGCATATTAATTTTCATATCAGCATGGAGAGTGACCGCAAGGGGATTTACGGTCCTGTGAAACTGGGAACGCGGGAGTTAAAGAACTGGACGGTGAGGGCGCTTCCCCTGAAAGCTGATTCCATTGTGCGGGCTCCCAAAGGAAAGGGGCCTTCCCAGAAACGGGAAGGGGCGCATTTCCGGGCCGTTGTAAATATTGAAGAGCCTCAGGACACGTTTCTGGATATGTCCCGCTATGTCAAGGGGTATGTATGGGTGAACGGAATCAACGTGGGGCGCTATTGGAATGTGGGACCTCAGTTAAGGCTGTATGTCCCGGCCCCATTCCTGAAAAAAGGGGAGAATGTGATTGATATTCTGGACCTGCACGAAAAGGAGCCCAAGCCTGTCCGCGGCATGAAGGAACGCAACAAGGAACCCGGAAAGATAAATACCAAAAACCTGGACAACCAGTGGTAATGCTGGTGCGTTTTCCGCTTGCGGTTCCGGATTTTCCATGAATTTGAACTATGGGAAAGACCGCAAGCGGGGAGTAGATTTCCTGGCGCCGCAGTTTCCCGGGAATTCCGGTTTGAACATTTCTCCAGCCAATGCCGCAGGGCGGAGTGGCGGAACCGGGCTTGCCCGAAACGTTCATCCAACAGTTCGCCAAACGCTTTTTCTATTGTTGCCGGGCTGTCCGGAAGAGTGCGCTCCTGACTGGCCCGGCAATGGTTCCTGGCGTTTTTATTTCCATGGGAACGGCGGTTCCCATGACGGTTTTTCGCAGGGCATGAGGAAGAGCCGCCGATGGAACGGCGAGTCTCACAGCGTTCCGGCTTATGGTTTTTTCAGGATTTTGACGGATAGCCGACACTCTGGGCGTACAGGACTTTTTTGAGGACGGGGAGCTTCAGGCACTGCTGGATATAATTGGCGTTAATCATGGCGCGGAACACGGTGCCGAGCCCTTCGGAAGCACAGAAAAGGTAAACGTTTTCTCCAATAAACCCCGCATCCGTGCAGGCCGTGACCAGCTTTCTCCTGGCATCAAAGTCTCCCGGCTGTTTGGACTGGTCTACTACATAGACCAGGTTTAACGGCGCGGTAGCCGCGAATTCCTGTGTTCCCGTAGCGGCCCGCATGTCGCCCTGAACCACTTTCTCCAGCCGGTGGGTTTCCGGCCTGTAAAGATAGGCGCCCTGCGGCAGGACGACATAGATTTCTATTTCATTGGAATTCCGGGAAGACGGCGCCGTGCGGTAGTCGGGATCGTCCCGGTTGACGCCTTGCGCCGCCCAGAGCAGGGAGGACAGGATTTCCACCGGGATAGGTTTGTCTGCAAAGGACCTGGTGGAATGCCGTTCATGAAGAACCTGCATGAGGGGCTTTCCTCCCTTTTTATCTGGCGGAGGCAGCACGATGTCGTTACAGAGAGCCGTTCCGGAGAAGAGGATTCCCGAAATGACGGCCAGAAACGGACTGAGATGAGAGAAAGTGTTCATAGGCAACGGGAAAAACATATGTCAGCCAGGAATAATCAGCAGGATACTTGTGTTTTTCTCATGTTTTTGGAAACATGAAGAGGCCTGATACTATAAAATGGCTATGAAAATACAAGGAAAAATACTCTGGTTTGATTCTTAACGGGTTCCGGGAAAACGAACCTTCAGCAAAAGACCATTGTTTCAAGTTGACCTCGGAAAGGTATTGCGCTTTTATGTCACACGGAACAGGGATAAAACCGTCTCATCCCCCACCCCAATTTGCTTCAACGCGTTCAAGCTGCATCCCCATGAATCCTGTCAATCCTCTGCGTCCCGGTTTTCCCAAGCATAAAAAATCCTCTTCCGGCGGAATTATTATGACTATTGTCCTGGTGCTGGCTCTTGCCGCCGGAGGGGTGGCTTACCACCGGGTTTCCGTTCAACGTAAGGCTGCTGCCGCTGAGCTGGCGGCCAGAAAGGAGGCGGAAGCGAAAGCGGCGCGTGCGCGGAAAGCCGCGGAACTGGAGGCGGCGCGCAGGAAGGCGGAGGAACGGGCGCGCGAGGAGGCGGAGGAAAAAGCCCGTCTTGAGGCGGAACGCCTGGCTGCTGAGGAAGCCGCCGGAAAACGGCAGAACAAGGAACCGGAAGTGGCGGAGCCTTCCCCTGAGGAACCGAAGGAAGAACCCGTGGTCCAGGAGGAAGATCCGCGGCTGGAGATTTTCAAGAAGCCTGTTCTTCTGGTCAGCCTGAAGGCCAATAACGCCGCCAACAGAAAGTTGTTTACGGATGCTTTCAATCTGGCCCTGGAAACGGGCCGCTATGACTTGTATGCCGATTTCCTGCGCTCCAATCTGGAACGGGATGCCGTGAAGGTCATCAAATTCGGTAAATTTGACGCGTCCATGTACGATCAGAGCCCGTACCTCGTGCGCGCCAATGAACTGTACCAGCTCATCAGCAAAGTGGGAGCGGAAACTATCCAGGAACAAATCAAGGAGAGTTCCCCCAGGTATTTCTATCCATGGCTTTTTTCAGACCCTTCCGATCCCCTGAGACTTTTCCTGCGCACGATGGCGCGGGAGCAGACACCCGGGGAGGAGTGGGGAGGGATTTTGAGGAAGTGGGCGGAATTCTGGATGAAAACCTCCGCCATGCCCCGGAGCAGGTATTCCTCCCTGGCGCTGGCCTGCGCCATGCTGAATCCCCGCATCGCTTCCAGCCCGTCCAAGCTGAGGGCGTCTTCTTCCACCAATATTTCCACCACGCCTTTGACGCTGGAACAGGTATTCGAGTACTTCATGGAGATGGATGAAGCCCGTGAGCTTCTCACGGACATTTCCAAATTAAGCCCTTCCGAGCTGTTGTTTGTGGTGGATGTGCGTCTGCCGCGGTCGGAGATGGATTGGGCGCGCAAAAAGGTGCGCCTTACCCGGAAAGGATGGGGCGGAGCCTATTCCATGATCCGTTACCGGATGGACCGCGCCGCACTGGGCAAGGACCCTTATACTAATTATACCTTCCAGGAGATTCTGGATGAAGGCGGCATTTGCATGGACCAGGCCTATTTTGCGGTGAATACCGCCAAATGCAACGGCATTCCCTCCGCCTATGTTACCGGGGACGGCAACCGCGGGCCGCATGCCTGGGTCAATCTGCTGACGACGGATGAAACCTGGCAGTCCTACGGCGGGTACGGATATAATACGGGGCATTTTTCCCATCCGCACAACTGCAAGTCAAAGCATGAATCCACCCTTCTCCAGGGTATGGACAAGAAGGTGAATGGCGTCCGGCTGGATACTTCCCTGGATTATCTTTCCCTGGCGGACCTGTTTGAGGAGATGCAGAAGCCGGATTGCGCCCGGGTAATGCTGGAAGCCGCTACGCAGGCCGCTCCCGGCAGCCCTCTGGGCTGGGAACGCCTGATTGCCCTGATGAGCCGCCCGGAGAGCGGCACGAAGCTGGAGGAATGGGAGGAGCTGGTGACCATGATCAAGCGCAAGTTCCGTTCCCGTCCGGATTACCTGGCCATGGCCGCCCGCGTGGAAGATGAGTATATTTTCCCCATGAGGGACGCTTCCACCAATAAGCGCCATGTTGCCCGCGATTTGAAGAAGCTGGAAAAGGAGACGGACGAGGGGCGCAGCGACCTGACTTCCGCCGCCATCAAACGGCAGGCGGATCTCCTGATGGAAAACGGGGACAAGGCCGGGGTGGCTGCCCTGTACCGGAAGTCCATGAAGGATTATGCTCGCCGCGCGGAAGTATTTGAAGCGCTGATGGGGCAATATTACGAGTACGTTTCCCAGGATCAGGATGCCGTGCTTCAGCTGGCCAAGGAGGCGGAGTCTTCCTACAACCGGTATATCCGGACTAAATCGGGCGATTATTTCAAGGTAAAAAAAGAAGCCGCCATCCAGCGGAGGATAGCCGGGTATTATGAAAAGGGGGGTAATGGGAAAAAAGCCGACTCCCTGCGCAAGGATGCGGAGAAGCGGGAGAAGAACAGCAAGAAGGGCATCCGGGAAGAAAATTAGTGCGGAGGTGCCTGCGGCCTTTCATTTTCGGGTGGGTTCGGCCGTATTCGTTTCCGGCTGCGGCATACCCGCGGAATGAACGTTTTTAGACTGGAATGCTGTCTTATCTTCAATTAATACATGACTTATATGGCAAGAGAACCTTACGCGAACTTCTGGCCCAAAGTGGCGGATACCGCTTTTGTGGCGGAAAGCGCTGATCTGATTGGAGATGTTACCATTGGGGAACATGCCAGCGTCTGGTACCATACCACGCTGCGCGCAGATATCAATAAGATCGTCATTGGTGATTACTCCAATATCCAGGACAACAGCTGCATCCACCTGGCAGACGATTTCGGCTGCTATGTAGGCAAGTACGTAACCGTGGGGCACGGCGTGATTCTGCACGCCTGCACGGTGGAGGATAATTGCCTGATAGGAATGGGGTCCATTATTCTGGATGGAGCGGTCATCGGCCAGGGGTCTGTGGTGGGAGCGGGCGCGCTCATTACCAAAGGTACCGTCATTCCTCCCAATTCCCTGGTGCTGGGTTCTCCTGCCAAGGTGGTGAAGGACCTGGGGCCGGAATCCGCGGATAATAACCACAAATGGGCGGAAAAATACGTCAAGGTGGCTGCCCGCTATACGGAACGGGTTATTAATCCCGGTTTTTAACATGTGATTTCCGCCCGCCATGCCGGATGAACATTTGATTACTCTGGAACCTTACGCCCTGCTTTACACCCGGGCCGGGGCGGGTGTGTGCCTGCGTGATCCGCTGACCGGCAAGGTGGGCGTCATTTTCATGGAGCTGACAGACGGCATGGCCCTGGAACGCTGCCTGAACGGGGAACGCCCGGTACGGCCGGACACGTCTTCCCTGCTGGCTCACTTTTTATCCGCCATGGAATGCCGGGTGAGGCTGGTGCTTATCAACGGCCGCAAGGATGAAGTCTTTTATGCCCGCGTGACCATAGAGGCTGCCAATGAGGTGATGGACAAGCTGGTGGAGCTGGACGCCCGCCCTTCAGACGCCCTGATGATGGCAGTCCGGTTTGGAACCGCAATCAAGGTTGTTCCCTCCGTATGGGAGAGCATGGAGAACATTCTGCCCCAACTGGAGCAACTGGATGCGGATTCCCCGGACAGCCGCGCTCCGGTATATGTGGGAGATTCGTAAAAATTGCCTTTTCCGACTTTTTGTTCCTGCATCCGCTTTCCTTCCGGCGGCATGGCTGTTGCATATAGGGGTTCTGCTTCTGGGAGGACCTACTTTTTAGAAAAAAAACTTGCTAAGGCACGGGAATCCTTATACATTCGCCGCACATCACTTCAAGTGGGTAGATTCCCGAGCGGTCAAAGGGGGCAGACTGTAAATCTGTTAGCATTTGCTTTCGAAGGTTCGAATCCTTCTCTACCCACCACTTTTCATTTTATGGCGCGTTCTTTCAGAGAGCGCGTTTTTTATTGTTTCATCATCCCCATGATACCGGGAAAGGAAAGAGGAAGCGGGGTTCTCCGAGCAGGATGCACAAAGTGTTTTTTTCTGCCGGATGCCGGCGGAGAGACGGTTTTGTGAATGACTTGTTCAGCCTATCGACAAGACATGCCGGTCATGTTAGATATCCTCCCTTGCCATTTTTCCACTCCTGCCGTTTTTGCTATGTTGACCACGCTTCTCATTCTGGGAATATCCGCCGTTTTATTTGTCCAGGGGAGGATTCGTTCTGATCTTGTCGCGCTGTGTTCCCTGCTCTGCCTGATTATGTTCGGGATTTTGAGCCCGGAACAGGCGCTTTCCGGCTTTTCCAATTCCATTGTGGTGATGATGGTGGGGCTTTTCGTGGTGGGAGGCGCCATTTTCCGGACGGGCCTGGCCAAAATGATGGGCGGCAGAATCATGAAACTGGCCGGCAGGAGCGAGTTGCGCCTGCTGGTGCTGACCATGCTTGTTACAGCTGGCATAGGCGCCTTTGTCAGCAATACGGGGACGGTGGCGCTGATGCTGCCTATTCTGGTGAGCCTGGCTGCGGACGGAGGCATTCAGACGAGCCCCCTGCTCATGCCCATGGCATTTGCCAGCAGTATGGGCGGCATGCTGACGCTGATCGGCACGCCCCCCAACCTTGTCGTCAACAACCAGCTTCAGGAGGCCGGAATGGAGGGGCTGGGCTTTTTTGCGTTCACCCCCATCGGCCTTGTCTGCATCGTGACGGGCATCCTGGTGCTGATCCCCCTCAGCAGGAAATTTCTGGGACGTCATGACGACAGGGCGGAACACGAGGCCAAGGGGAAATCCCTCAGCCAGTTGATAGATGAGTACCAGATTATTAATAATCTTTACCGCCTCCGGGTGTTGGAGGATTCCCCTCTGACGGAACATCCTCTGCATGATCTTCAGATACCGGACCTTTACCGCGTGAATATTGTGGAGGTGCGCCGCAGGCATTCCGGCCGGCATTCCTTCCTGCAGACGGTCAGCCAGACTATGGCGGGTTCAGATACGAGGGTGGCCCGGGGCGACGTCATTTATGTAATGGGAGAGTTTGAGGACGTGGCCCGTTTTGCCCGGGAATATGGGGCGGAGATGATTAACCGGAAGACGTCGGAAGATACGGATTCCCTGTTGAAAAGCAAATTGAAGTTTGACGAGATAGGCATTGCGGAAATGCTGCTCATGCGGAACTCGGACCTTATCAACATGCCCGTGAAATCTTCGGGGCTGCGCGCCAAGTACGGGGTCAATATTCTGGCCATCCAGCGAGACAACCATTACATTTTCCATAATTTGAAGGATGTGAAGCTCCAGTACGGAGATACGCTGCTGGTTCAGGGAACCTGGACGGATATTGCGCGCCTGAGTGAGAAAACCTTTGAATGGGTTGTAGTGGGCCAGCCTCTGGCGGAGGCCTCCAAGGTGACCCTGACGCATAAGGCCCCCCTGGCCGCAGGCATTATGCTGCTGATGATTGCGGCCATGGTGTTCAACTGGGTGCCTGCTGTGGCGGCGGTATTGATTGCCGCCGTCCTGATGGTGTTGTGCGGCTGTCTGCGCAATGTGGAGGAGGCGTACCGGACGATCAACTGGGAGAGCATCGTGTTGATTGCCGCCATGCTGCCGATGTCCGTAGCGCTGGAGAAGACGGGAGCCTCAGAGGCCATTTCCCACGGGCTGGTGGCCGGACTGGGGGGATTCGGGCCGTTTGCCCTGATGGCGGGCGTCTATTTCACGGCGTCCCTGCTGACCATGTTTATCAGCAATACGGCTACGGCGGTGCTTCTGGCGCCTATCGCCCTGCAATCCGCGGCGAGTATGGGCATCAGCCCTTATCCGCTGCTGCTGGCGGTTTCCGTAGGCACCAGCATGTGTTTTGCCTCTCCCTTTTCCACGCCGCCCAATGCCCTGGTCATGCCGGCGGGGAAATATACGTTCATGGATTACGTGAAAGTGGGCGTTCCCCTGCAGGTGATTATGGGGCTGGTCATGGTCGTGGTGATTCCGCTGTTTTTCCCGTTCGGGAAGGCTTGACCGGTGGGAGTTCATGCGGCGGAAAAGGGGCATGGCCGGGTAATTTGCATGTATTGCTAAAAAAAGAGAGACAACCGGCACGTGCGGGAGTAGAAAAGGATTATTCAAAAACCCCATTTAATCATGAAGTATTTGCTTATTGTTCTGGCCGTTGCGTTCGCCATGCCTTCCATGGCGGAGGGAGACGCTCCCAAGAGAATGACTTCTGCGGAGAAGAAAGCCGCTCTCCTTGAAAAATATGATATTAACAAGGATGGAAAGCTGGATTCCGAAGAGAAGGCCAAGATGAAGGAAGACCTGAAGAAGCAGCGGGAGGAGGAACGGGCCAAGAGGCACGCTTCCCGCAAAGCGGATTAAGTTTTTTCCGTTTTAATGGCCTGTTTCCCGTCCGGTTTGAATCGGTTTCAGACCGGGCTGGGCCGTTCCGTCTGCCGCAAGGCAGTTGGCGGAATATTGGCCGCCCATTCTTTTTACCGGCAGGGGGAATTTGTTCCCTCCTGTTGGCACGCGCCCGGAATCCAGGTTACACGCCGGGGCCGGTTCCGCGTCTGCCGAACGATCTGATTTTATAGGCCAGGGTGTCTGCCAATTCCCGAAGGGCATTGAGCGGATTTTTCCGCAGGACGTGACGTCCTTTCAGCATGGCTCCGGGCCGTATGGTTCCCGTTTCCCTGTGGTTGTGAATGACTGCCGCTGTTTGAGCGAACATGTTGTATTTTTCCAGCACCAGGCGCCTTGCCTCACGGATGGCGGGGAGCCGTTTTTCATATTCTCCGTCCTCCATGGCCTTGCGGATGATTTCAAGGGCTTTTTGCGGGTTGTCCAGCGGGATGGGGATGAAGCTTTCCTGCGGGAAGCATTCCGTTGCCAACGGATCCCCGGCGTAAAAGGGAAGGGTCATGGCGACAAAGGCATCAGACAGTTTTTCCGTCCAATGATGGGGTTCCAGATGGTTTTCCACGCATAGATGATATTTGTAGTCATCCATGGCGACGGTTTTATTTTCTATTTCCCGGATGCCGTGTCCGAACCAGTCCAGTTCCGGCAGACGGTCCGCCAGGTAACGCGTAAGATCATAGCGCTTTTTATGCATGGTATGCGTATGCTGCTTGGCGGAGCAGATGGTGGAGAGCATTTTTGTCTTCGGGAATTCCTTCTGGTCCAGAATTTCCTGCATGGGCTTGATGTACAGCCATTCAAGACATCCGCGGCCCAGGGTGTGCCCGGGGTGCGGAAGGTCCCGGGCGGAGTGGGTGGTGAGAACGGTGCCGAATTGGCTGGTGTATGCCCTGCTGTAGATTTTGATGGAAGGGGGCTCCACCGTAATCAGGATAGTCTGGTCCGGAGGGCAGAGAAGGGGTTCCGTTTCATTCCTGATGGTGCCCACGGGAGTTCTGGGAAATTCGTCGTATACCAGAACCCAGTCGTAATCCGTCATGGCGGCGTCCGTGCAGAACAGGCAGTCGCCCCACAACAGGGATTCCGTTTGATCCGGAGAGGCCTTCATGGATTTTCTGATGACCTTGATGCGTGTGGGGCGGGGGGAATCCGTCATGGGAGTACAGGCGTTGAAGAGGGGGGCGCGGTATGGCCTCCATATTCCGGGCTTTTATCCGGGACCATCGCGAAGGCTTTGCTGCCTGGCGCCAGTGTAGGGGGCCTGCATGCCTTGTCAATGTCAAAGGATTGGATGTTTTTCCGTGCGGTACTTCCGTCAGTTGGCTGCTGTTCTTTCCATTCCCGGGAAAAGCTGGTCGATGATGCCGCCGACCATTTTTTTTGCCCCATAGGGGGAAAGATGGTTATCGTCGCAGTACATTAATTGGCCGCCGTCTTCCGCCTGCCACCGCCCATTTTTATGGAAGGTGCCGTGGAGGGGAATGAAGCGGCACAGGCCTGTGGATTCCATGTGCTCCAACAGGGCGAATACCGGACGCTGCCGCGTGTTGAAATCTCCGCCCAGCAGGCGGTCTGTCCGGTTGGCGTTCAGCAGGGCATTGCGGCGCATGAGCTTGCGCGGGCCGAAAGTCCATTCGGGAACGGGGCCCAGCAGCACGATTTGCTTGCCGGCTTTCCGAAGGCGCGCGCAGGTGTGGCGCAGGCCGTCTGCAACCAGTTGTTTCAGGCGCGTATCCCGGTGGTTGTTGACCAGTTCAATCCAGCGGTTGTGGATGAATACGGTCTGTACCTGGGGGGTATTTTCCAGCCAGTCCAGGATTAGTTCCATATTGTGTTCCCAATGGGGGTACATCAGGCGCAGGAGCGTTAGGGAAGAGGAGTCTCCGGAGCTGGAAATGCCGCTCAGCGGACACAGGCGCGCGCGGTAGAACAGGCCCGAACGCTGAAGAAGCCGGGCGGCCTCGTCAAATCCGGGGGAACTGGCCATGGCATGGCTGTCTCCCATAAGCAGGAAGGAAGGGGCCTGCCCGTTTTTTCCCAGCAGGACAAAAGGGTAATCCGTCACATCCCCCAGCTCCGGATGATGGTGCTGAATGGCGTTGCCCTTTTCCACCACCGCCCGGCCGGGAGGCGTGATGCCGAAGGAGGGAGGGAAGGCCGGCCCTTTCCAGTATTCAGGGAATTCCATGTTGTTGGCCGCTACATGCCAGTAATCCCGCGCGCCGTCCGTCCATTTGAGCCATTCGCCGGCAAGTCCCAGCATGAGGCACCCTGCTGCCGTGGCCAGAAACGCTTTTTGGGGATTTTGCCATGAGACGGTCGTCCTGAAGGGAGTTTCCACGAATTTCCAGGAGAGGAAACCCAGAAGAAGGGAGAGAAGGAACATTCCCGCATAATCCCAGGGAGCGCATTCGTCGAAGCAGATGTACGTCCAGTACACGATAACCGGCCAATGCCACAGGTACAGGGAGTAGGAGATTTTGCCGATGCCTGTGCTGAGCGGGTGCCTGAGGATACGCCCGGA
>ERZ779855.1444-NODE-1444-length-15848-cov-13.448806_pt1 | contig 15848 bp, 21 predicted proteins | sample MGYA00511370_ERZ779855 | MGnify/ENA primary metagenome ERZ779855 (study PRJEB29588, sample SAMEA1967319) | human gut metagenome | biome: human gut; feature: human-associated habitat; material: faeces | place: Denmark | collected 2008/2010 ...
AAAGTTACATAGTCCGTGTAGCGCGGACACTGTTTTCCCCAAAAGACAAACATACGTTCGATAAATCAGATGTTAAATTCGCTACCTAAAAGTTGATCTATTCCAATTTGTCAATAACAAAAATGCACAAAGATCGACTAAATCTTTGTGCATAATGCATATTGATTTTTAAGTTTTCAGACAATTCAACGAGTTTTCAAAGTTGTTCACACAACACGAAAAAACAGTGTCCGCGGTAGACGGACACCATTAGTCCGTCTAGCACGAACACTTGTTCGATGTGGATAACTTATTCCGATAACATGCAAATTGTAGTACCGCAAAAAACGCATCCAGTAGGTTCTTGCGTTTGGTAGTACAGATATTTATTATTGTTTATAATTTGTATATCATTGCTACGAGTAGCTAAAATGTTATCGTATTTGTGTATTAAAGATTGCCATATATTAAAATTGCTTACCTTGTAGCCGCTCGGTATTACTTTTGTCAGATCTAGTTGTGCAGTGTAAGAAATAAAATTACTTGGAGCATTTCCGGTAAATATAACTCTATGAAACATAATAATAATATTATTTATCTTTAGCATTGTTATATAAACTTCTACATTTACCGGGGAACCGCTTAACGTGGTAAAATCATTTTTACCAAAATACAAAAATTTGATACTTGGCGTTATTTTATAGATTTCTGATTTCAACGACTGGTCAGCGTTTTCTCTGTTTTTGGTTTCATCATCAATTTTTTTGTTTAGTTTTGTATCTTCGTTTAACCTTACTTTTGCTTCGTCGTATAGCGCTTCGTCGATTTTTACAGTTCTTGCAAGATCGGGGTCTTCCGTGGTACTCTTGGACACCGGAAACTTATAGTGTTCTGTCTCAAAAATTAAATTTTCGTCTGGGTGATAATCTCTTTTATACATTTTTACATCCCTCCCTGTCGACTTAATACGCCAAACTCTCCAAGCGCATATACTTGTAAGTTTGGGTTTCTCGTTTGCGTGCTTGCGTTGTAAGCTACAACCGTCCATTTGTCCACATTAACAATGATTCCTTCACAATCAATGCTCGCATTGGCAAGAAAGTACAATCCATTTTTCTGCATACTTTCTGGCAGTAAGATTCTTGTACTTGCTCCCGCCTCTAACGTTACAACTTGCTCCCAGATACCGCCATAAGTTACAACATGTTCCAAAATTCCTACCGTTACAAAATCTTTGATTTTTTCATTTACTTCATTTTCAAAGTTTGTTATAATATTGTTAATTTCGTTTTTGTATGAGTTAAACTGATTTGTAATATCCGTCTGAAATTGGTTGTTATTTTGAACCATATCGTTAAAAGTTTTTGTCCACTGTGCAAAAGTAGACACCCACTGCACCCAAGTAGCCGACCATTGCGACCATGTGGTTTTCATGGAATTCCATTCTGTTACAATGTTATTCCACTGATCGACAATACTATTCCATTCTGTCACAATGTTATTCCACCGGTCAATAATAGAGTTCCACTCGCTGATAATCTGATTCAAAAGCTTAGTCGCGTCCTCAATAAATTTCTTTTGTGCATCGGTCAGATCGTTTACTTGTTTGGTAAGTTGATTAAGCATAGCGCTAATGCGGCACAAAACCTCATAATAGGACAGTGCATCATCATACACTAGTGGCTGTGTTTTTTGCAACCAAAATGCAAAGTCCGGAAAGTGTACTTTATACAATCCCGAGTTTACGTTAGGGTCAAATGGGTTAATTTTGTTCGCCATTTTTATTCTCCTCTCTATCTCATCCAATCAATAGATAAGCCTAAGTTTCCGCGGTTTCCGTATGCCGCCATATTAAAATCGTTACCATGCTCCGCAAAATCTGCATATACAGACATAAATAATTCTTCGCAATCTGCAATGATTGTGTTATTAACATTAACAATGTGCTCACGGTACATAATGAGTTCATTCATTTTACTGCCGCGCCATCCTTTTTCCGTCCGGTGGCTAGTATCTATAATGGATGTATTACTCTTGCCTGTGTTTTGTTCGCTAACCGTGCGTCTATCTTCTTCGGTGCTCTGTCCTCTAGTCATACCGCTTGCGTAATCTGCACCGGAAAAATTGACTTGCGGGTTGTCGCTATTGATTCGTTGATCATTGGAATTGCTGTTATTTGTGTCACTCATTGTGTGGTCTGCTTCGCTTGTGTTGTTTCCGTCGCTTGTGTCAGTATCGTCAAACGTCATGTTGACGTTTTCCAAAATCTGTGCCACTGCTAAATTACTGTCATACATAGCCTTATATTTTGGCATATTTCGCGTAAGCGTGTCGTTTAACTTAAGCTTAAATAAGCCGATGGTTTCAAAACCGATCTCACACATGTAAAAGTGTATGATAAACATACGTTCAAACTCTGTTTTACTAGAGTCATCGTCATTGTACCATGGAAACGTAAAGTCGAAAAGCTTCGGCATACCTTTTTCGATCTTGTCATAAGTAGTTGCGTTTAAATCTTTCCAGTCTGTAAAACTCTCAATGTAGTCTCTAATCTTCGTCGTATAGGTCGACATTTTCGTCACCTCCATTTGCAAGTTTTTCTTTTCTTTCCAGACCTAAGCCGTTACCAATGTATTGCACATCAACCTCAAGTCCAAACAGACGGTTAATCTGCTCACAAGCGCGCTTTCGCACACTTAAAAAAGATTGCCGGTTAATTAACGTGAGGTCAGCATCTTGTTCGACTTCGCTCGTAATTAAACGTTCTTTTTTTGTGCCGTCAATATTACTAATACCGAATTGGACGCAAAAGTCTGCAATTTCTTGTCTCATAGCCGTTGTAAGGTCACCGAATACGTTAGGTGGGTTTAGATTTAGTACTTTCATGTTCTCAACGTTACTAATTCCGTCTTTAACGCTGATAAATGGTACAAAATCATTATACTGTTTAAAGAGGTTTTTTATACTTAAGCGCTGATTTTCGCTACCCGCAATAACAACAGGCGTTCTTTGCGCGTAAATATTTAAATTTCTTGTCATCCTCATATTTGCCAAACTTTCCGCGTACATCTGCACATAGTCAACGCTAGGATAACCTATGCTACTGTCCCAGATGATGACACTGTTATTTTTTCCAAGCGTTTTAAAATACTGTTGTGCATGGGCGAAACGCATGTTAGGTACGCCATAAATATCTACAGTACCGCCAAGGTTGGTTTTCATAGCGGCGTATTTTTCTAGTACATCATCTTTAAAAAAGACAGCCTGCCCCCACCAGAAAAGATAATCTTCTAATACTCTCGGTGGAATTTCATCCGGCAATCCCAACCATTCAAATCGGTTCACGATCATTTCATGCAACATATTAAAGTAACGCACATAATAATTGCGATACTGTGGTACACTAAAATATTCAGCGTCTTTAGATTGATTTTTCATTTTTACCTCTTTTCGTTAATTGTTTGTAAGCCCATAATTACCGATGTCATTAGTGTGCCATATTGTCACACCGCGGTCAAATATTGATCGTAAAACAACAAGGTAATCAAGGTCAATGTTACCGCTGATCGTGCAATTACGTGTTTTGACAAAATCCCATGCCGTTCTATTGTTGATTGCGGGTTGTCCGATCTCTCCAATCTTGTACCCAAACATGGTAAAATAGTCATCAATCTTCCGCGCATACTCTGCTCGAATTTGCATCGGATAATAACTAATGTGGTCGTTTCCGATGATCTTACTAGAATTACCGCTAGCAGTTGTGACGTTTCCACTCGGTTGTAAAAAATGATTAACTACCGCTTTTATACCGTTTCCGATAACATCAGACCAATCAGTGCTACTAAGAGTACTTAATGGGCTAGACTTAAAAGCGTCACTCGCGGCTTGCTTTCCTGTTGCTATGGCGTTTCCCGTTCCACTCGCCGCCGCACCCAAAAAACCAAAACCCGCACCAGATAACGCTTTTCCAACACCGCTAAAAACTCCGGCGGCAGTGTCAACACCTTGCGAAACCGCGTTTCCCGCGCTCATTAAAGCGCTCGCGCCCGCGGTGCTTGTCATTTGCGCAATATATGCCTTGTATGCGTCTGTCATGATAGCACATTTTGGATAGTCCGAAAATGTAAGCATATCGGTATAGTCTACGGCGTATCCTCTATACTGGATGGGGTAGGACACTAACAGAGGGTTAGGTGTCATAGCTACTGTATAAGTAAAACTACAAGCGTCACTGGAAAAATACTCATATTTATACTCTATTCCTGTGCCGTTGTTGTTGTTTCCGTATAAAAAGTTATATGGATAACAAAACAGTTTTTTATTTTTCGGCACATAGCCGTCAATACTGTCATACTTTTTTGGTAGATTAAGTTGCTTGAATTGTGTTTCCTCTGCAATAAAGCTGGTTGGCATCATAAACGCGTTTAAAATTCCGTCAATAGTACCATTTGCGTTAGCAGAAATTAAAAAATCGTTTACGCCGTCTCCATTATCAAAAACGTTATAAGTGATGGCAGTATACACGCCATCTCTAAATTCGCCGCCGTTAAAATTTCCGTTCTCGTCAAATGCGCTCGGAACGACAACGCTCATAATGTTTCGATCACTTAGTTCCGGCGCATCATAATTTTGTTCTGTCTCTTGTTTTACGATATAATCTCCGGTTTCCAATCCCTCTGGAAAAGTATACCGCCCTATCACATCTTCACTCTTTTTTACAATCTGGCGTTCGATATAGCACTTATTTAGTACCATATCAAATTGGCAATTCGTCCAGACGTCCATAATAAAATGCACGCGGCAAGAGTTCACGGATAACGGTTCTACGCTCGTAATAAAGCCGTACATCCAATTATCCATATATCCAACATTTTTAAATGCGATATAGTTAGCGCTATCGGCGTATAACTCGTTGACGGGTGCGGCAAAATCCGCGTAACCTCTCTTAACTGGCGCGGCATTATCAGTGCTATAAATTGCTTTGCTATCAACATAAGCAAAAAGTTCTTCTCGACTATTAAAAAGCCTTACATGGTTATATGACGAATCCCAAGGAATCCCGCGGCAGATTCTTACTTGTGCGACAGGTGCTATCCCGTCTACGTTTTTTTGTGTTGGCATAGGTATCATGCTATCCATGTTTCCCTCATTTCTGGGGAGCATTGCACTCCCCTCAAAAATCAATGTTTCACGTGAAACATTTTACTGGTTGACTGTGACAGTACCTGTTCCGCTGATCGTGCTATCATATCTTGACGTTGCTTTGACCGTAAGTGTTGGCGCTTTTTCGTCATTTGCGATATGCAAAATATTAGAACCGGGGATAAAGGACGTATACTGACTTGTAGCGCCTTCAACGTCATAGTCAAGCATTTGCGGCGTGTACTGGCTGTCTCCGCTTACTAACGCCGTGATCCCCACATCAGTTCCCACGTTTCCGGCGGTGTCTGTAATACTCACGGTTGTAAGCCCGACGGTGTCTGTGGTAAAGACGATACAAGGAAAAAACGGAGAATAGGAAAACATCTCTGACATCGTATAAAAATAATTCCACGTCAGCGCCGCACCATTTCTCGAATCCGTCAGCGTCCGGAAATTCTCGCGCACATTGAAAAATCTCATATCAAATAACGCAAGCTTAATGTTCGGGTCATCAAACTTGTCAATGATGATCTTTCGGACGTTAATATCCACCTTGTCCATATTAAAAGCGGTAGCAAGTACCTCAACATCTAACTCTGCATCAATCTCTGGCGTTGTAATATAAAAAATTGTTTGATCGTTTGCGCAAGAATCTGCTCCGGCAATATTGTATTCTGGGTGCGGGAACTTCATTTGTCCAATGTACGCCTTGACAAGCTTCGTCAGCTTCTTCGCGTTCTCCGCACTCGCTGTCGGGTCTGCAACATTAACTGCATAAAGCTGATCTGCCGCGCTCGCGCTCTCAATCAAACGTTTCATACATAAATATTCGTCCCAGTTCGCCGCCGCAAAAAGTGACTGCACTTTTGCGTTAATCAGATCGCGCACGCCGTACTCCGATCTAAACGCCGTACGCAAGTTGTCAAAAGTAACTGTAACCGCGTACTGAATAGCCGGTGTGATCTTATGGTAAGCCGCCATGACGCTTGTCTGGTAGTAAGCGTATAACTCTGCTACTGTAGCAAACTGGTTAAACTGCTTACCCTTTGCCATGTTCACAAAAATTTCTTCTTCCGTTCCGCCGTAGCGCATAGGATCTCTTTTGAGGACTCCCAGAGGATTTTCAAAAAAGACCGTCTCAATCCTCTGTTCCATGATCTGTTCAACCAGAGCATTAGCAAACGCGTTACGCAACGGTACGATGTTCAGTAGACTCTCGTAAATAGACGAGATATTTTCCGCCGTCGCTTCGGGAATTCTGTCCCGATACTCCAGACTTTGCATAGATCTCACAGCGTTTAATATGGCAACATTTGTTGCCGCTACTTTATTAGCCAATTTCTTCTACCTCTCTTTCTCTACTCTGTACTGCCGTCAAAATCGAGCATATCCGGCGTTACGTCCTCAATCACTTCAACATCCGCTTTTGGTTCTTCAATGTCCGTTCTCGGATTTTCCTGTCCGGCTAACATCTCGCTAAAACGCGCAATGTACTTTTCGCGTAATCCCTCATAGCGTTCCTTGTAGCCGTCGTCGGTTACGTTTGCGCCACTTCTGATTGACTCCGTGATTACGTTGATTTCTTCGTCTAATTCCTCCGGCGCTTCAATCTTTCCTAAGATCGCTTTCAAAGCTTCGTCTGCTGTCATCTTTTTACCTCCTTTTTCCTAAAAATGGTTTTAAATAATATATTAAAGGCGTTTTTTTTCTGCCACTCGGAATTGGCGACACACCTAATATATTTACTGGTACATCTTGATAGATATTCACATCATCATTGATATAAAATCTTAAGACAATTCTGGTTAAAGCGGTATTACCTATTAAAATATAAACCGAGTTACCGTCTTTACGATACAAACTAGCACCGCTAGGTACTTTAACGCTCCATGTTCTGTTAGCGCTTACCATAAATCTAACAATCGTGTTTACATTTGCGGTCTGACTATATGGCGTAACGCTGATAGTCGGCGCGGGCGGTGCGGGTCGGTTAATACCTATCTGGCATTGGACTTGCATACTTGCATCATCTACAAGCCAAAAGGCTACGGCGGTTGTAATCTGGGCGGTGTTTGCATTGCCGCTAATTACAAGCGCGCCGTCAGTTTTTTCTACAAGTGAGAGATAGTGCCCTAAGTTGTACGTCCACTCTCCGGTCGCTTCAACACTAATTGTAACAGTTCCCCCGTCTATAATACTAGCACTAGTTGGTGTTATATTCAAGCTTTTTCTTTCAATCGGTGCAGAACCATTAAAACTATCGTAAATATCTTTCGAATAGCTATACCGTAAATTCTGTACTGCTTCCCCTTTATTATCGGGGTTTTCAAAATTAAAAAGAACATATGTGCTAGCTGTACGAATATCACTAGCATTTTTTAACACATTAAGAGTATCAGTGTAATCATTTTCTAACTCATATTTAAGATAAAATAAAGCTAATTCCAAACTACCGATACTTGAGTAGCCGCCACTTTTCCATGCATTATAATATCCTTGTTTACGTGTGTAATAAGTCCATTGCGCAAGCCCGTACCCGTCTTTATTCTCATATAATCCATGTTCCACAAAATCATACTCACTAACTACACCGCTATCTACTTCTTTAGTATAATTTTTACTTGGTAAAAAATTGTTGATGGAACTAAAATCTCCTTGGCATCTATATGGTATTATTCCACTCTCTGCATATAAATTTCCCATCAACGCCGCTACGCCTATAGAGTTATTTATGTATGTCATTAAATTATCCCATACCGCTTTGCTATAACCATAATCTCTATAATCGCTCAATGCCATTACATCAACCTCACACTCAATATATCCAACACAATATTCTTACACTTCAAATCTTTAAAACGCAATAGCCCCATATCATAAGCCCTCTTTAAATAATCATAAATAAAAGACTTACTCGATAGCATCAGCGTATCCGCATTGTGGCTTGATGGGTCAAATGTAAAAATATGTCTTGCGTTTGGATCTGCTGTGTAGTCAATATAAACTACTCCTTTTTCCGGATACTCTCTTACAGCAAAACGATCTTTCCCACATACAAGAGTAAAAATATAGTTACTGTTTCCACTGATTTTTTCAACAAAAGCCGTGGCATCACATAGATAAATTCCATCAGCGGAAGATAGCGTATAAGCACTATTACTAAAAACTTTACTTAATCCACTTTCATTAAGCGCTTTCTGAGCGCTTTTATTGATAGTAAATTGTGCTACCCAACCATGACCGCGTAAAAACCTTGTATTATCACGCAATCGCTTGTGCATACCAAAAAATATATAATATGGGTTTAGCAAAACTACATAATTCGCAAGCATGTAAACTGGAACATCACGCACTTGCTTACCTTTACCACGGCATATACTACGCAAAACGCTTTCAAACTTAGTTATCTCATTTTTTAAATAACCATTGTTTTCAAGTACAAATTCATCAAAAACAATCAAATTTACATCTTTAAACATAGGGCTATATTTTTTGATTTTATCGGGATTGTTAAAATAAACCGCATAGCCTAAAACGCTTTGATTTTCCTCTGTGTCATGTAAAATCATAGCGCTAATAAGCCCTTTAACTACACTTTTATTTGTAACCATTTTACCCATTTCTGGGTAATTGTCAAAAACATCTTCATACATTTTGCCACTGCTTGCTATCTCGTCTTGTGTCCTATATAAAAATACAACTTGCGAACTATCCTCTTTATGTTTATTCAAACTTTCAATTAGTAAAGCCGTGGTTTTTCCGGCGCTACGGTTTCCAATAATCATTCTCAAGATCGGTTCGCAACCATCTAAATCTTTTACACTTTTAATTTCATCTAAATTGTAATAAGGTCTTGTAAACTTCATTTCTCTTTTCCTCCAAAAAACTAGCGCGGCGGGAATCGAACCCGCAACTATAGAGTCAAATCTACTGTTCTCTTCTGAACTACGCGCCAATAATGTTTCACGTGAAACATTATGAAACCTTTTCTAATATCGACCGGATTTTCTCGGGTACTAAGTTCTTATTTATTCTCCCGACGTTTTCCAAAATCGAACCGATCTCCATAAGAATAATATAACTGCACATGACAGATGCCACAGGAACGGTAAAACCAAGGTCAAGATAGGTCTGTCCCCAGTCAATAAGCACAGCGCAAGCAATCACGCACACAGAACCGAACTTGTTGAAAAGGCCCTCCCGCATAATGGAAGAATTGAAATTCTTGTTCTTCACTGCCATTACGATTCCGCTCAGAAAATCCAGAACCATAAATAAAAAAGTAATTAAATAAATCATTCTTTTTCTCTCCTTATTTTATTAGAGGTTCGCCGCCATCCTTGCGGACACCACTCCGCGTCTCAACGTTTTTCCGTTTGGTGTACGAGACTTTAACGGGATGGCGGGTAATACTCCATTACGGGTACTGGTTGACATAAAAATCTGGACATTTTCGACTAGGCAAGTCGGAGGAAACTAGAGAAAACCAAATAACTATCCAATACCCGTAATGCAATACACCCGCTTATCTGCCATCCATCGGCATCACACAACATTTAATGCTGTGCAATGCCGTTCAATGCCATTCAATGACATTCTACTGCATGTATGTTGTTCCATGCGGTTGGATGGCAGTTTTGCGGCTGACTCTTATTTAATTGTCATCTTCGTCAAAATCCATATACGGCTCTGGTTCTACAAGCTCGCGTACATTGATCGCCTTGAGATAAGCAGACTGGAATTTCTTGGACTTGTACCGCCCGTCTAACTGTTCGCGTACACGAATTGTAACAGCCGAACCATTGCCGATCTTACGAATTTCCTCAATGGTTTCGTCATCATCATCTGTTTCCACAGGGTCGCCCTGCATGTAGAGGTTTACCGGATATTTCGTATGCGCCTTGTACAGCACCTTGCCCTCAAGATCGCCCTCACCGTCCTTTAACGGATTCTCGATTTTTGCATCATACACGCCGCGGAGCTCTGCCGCTGTTTTCTCGTCGATCTCGATTAAAATTGATACTTCGTTGTCATCTTTGACAAAAATGTTTCTTACAATTCCTCTGATTTTTCTGCTTGACATTGTTTAATTTTCCTTTCTTATTTAAGTTGTGTTAATTATGTTTCACGTGAAACATTTGTCTTACTTGGAAGCCTGTGCGGACTCTGCCGTTGCCGCCTTGTGATCGTTCCAGTCCTTTTCTGTCATGGAATGCACCATGAAATCCTCATAGGAAATATAGCGCTTTTCCTCTGTTCTGGCAGATTCGATGAACTGAATCTTTTTGCCGGAGTGCTTCTTCTCGATTGCCTTTTTAGTAGCCGTATCGAGTTCGTCCGGTAAATGCAGATGGTCGAGAACTTCAATTCCCTTGGTAGATACTGTTAGCACATCATAATCAACCGATGTGGTTACTGTTCTTGTGAACGGTGCTTTCATTGTGTTGTTCCTCTCTTTCTTTTTTGAATAATTTAGTGAAACTACGTGACTTGTTAGCCTGCCATCGTCAGACTGGAAGTAGCTATCTTCCAGTGACGGGAGAATGTGACTCCCGTTTCGGCTTTATCTGAAAAATTCAGTCTTTTTGTTTTATCATCTAAATATAATTTAATGTATCCATTATAAAAGCGACTACTCTGAAATTATGGTATTTAGTAATCATGTCTATTGCCGAACCAGAATCGCGAACTATTTTTCCATCATGTAGATACGCAATATCTATATTTGAATATGGTGTCCAACCGCTATTTAACATGTATAAATTATAAAAATTCATTTTGTTTTTTCCTCCCTGCTTTGCAGACCTTGTACGTTACGCCCATTAGGGCGTTTCGGCTATTCTTGTTCTCTTAAAAATAATGAGTTTTTATAAAAACTTAAAACCTCAAATTTTTCATATTTATAAATTATGTCTAACGCCTGTCCAGAATCCCATTTAGTATCACCTAAATGATTGTAGCTAATAGTTAATTCTGTTTTTGTATCCCATTCTGCGTTCGCTGTGAATAAATCAAATAATGTCATGTTGTTCCTCCCTTTCTTGTTTGGTTGTTTTGTATGTTCCTTACATCATCTATTATACGCTTATTAGTAGAAATGTCAAGAGGTTTTTTTTTCTAAATTTTTAAATTTTCTTTTAAACAATTTAGAATTGCTTCTTTTAACTCGCGTTTTGCGCTAATTGCTTCTTGGGTCGATAGACCAAGCCCTGTTAATAAATAGTATAGCCACATTTCATTATAAAGCTTATCCAATGTAATATCCTCATTTAGTACCATCTTTAGCACTGCGTACACTGCTTCATCCTTGCTTATTTTCATACTGTTGTCCTCTCTATATACATGATTGCGCGTTCTCTTGCTTCTTCCGCTTCTTTTGGATTGACTCGCGGAAAGTATCTGTGAATTTTAAACAAAATTCTGTCATTTCGTATCTCGTTATAAGACAGGTAGCCTGTCTCGTAACAAGATATAAGCCAATCAGTTAATAACTTTATAGTCATTATTTCCACTCCACCGGAATTTTGATAATTTTCCATCCATCTTCCGCCCTTGTAGTATCCAGATATTCGAGAGGTAAACGTGCTACATTGCCATAATCCTCTATCACGTATCTATACTTTCTGGTGTCAACCGAACCATACTTCTTTACTTTTTCATAAAATGATCTTCTCATATTTATTCCTCACTTTCTTGTTTTGATGATTTGTTGTTTCATATCTTCCTTACATTATCTACTATACACTACTTCTCTATTTTGTCAACTATTATTTTAATTATTCAGAAGAATTTATACATGAACCAAGAACCGCCGCATATTCATCTGATATGCCTAACGTGTACGTAGTATCTACGATAGCTATATTAGACGCTGTTGTAAACTCACTTTCTTTCCCAATATAATCTTTTACTTTTATAGTATGTATATCGCTCTCGTTAAAATACGACACTGTGCGCCCAGAATCGGTAAATATCTTTCCAATCTTAAAATCAGCTAAACCATTTCCACGCTCTAATTCTGCCGCGCCTTTTGTTTTTGATAAGCCGGAAACAGTGACATGTAAAACTTCTTCTATCTCTTCAGTTTTTTTGTTTTTCTCGTCCGCAATATATGCATACTTTTTCGCACCCAATGTTTTAAACTTTTTATAAAAACCATCATCATCCCATACGCCGAGCGTGTATCTCGTTGTTGTGCCATCATCGTTTAAACGATCACTATAATTTCTGTACTTTTGTTTTTTGGATAATAAATAATTATTTCTGTCGTCAAAAGATTTTAAATGTTTTTTACCAATAAATTTTACACTGTCCGTGTCTGCGTACACAAAATCATAGCCGCAAGCATCAATCATGCATTGCAGTTCATAGCGCGCATTTGCTGTAATATATACTCCCCATTGATATAGCAAAAAAGAGTTTTTGTTTGCGGCATAAGACGCTATAGCGCTTTCCTTATCCGGCATAATCTTAGACCATACGCCATCTATATATTCTATTTCGCCTTGACATATATCTGTAACCATAACACCAAAAACGGAATTAGCCTTATTTTTGCTTTTTGCATACTCATATTCTTTTCCACTCACATCTTTTAATTGTGTTTTCTTATCATAATAAGAAAGAGCTGTGTCAACTATGGGTTTAGGCAAGTAGTCTTTCTCTGCCTTGTAGCCCTCTAGCCATTCTAGGCGCGTAGTATCATAGCTATATTGATTATTTATAATTAAAAAGTCCAACTCTGTACAAGCATATGTTATCCAATCGGCTGATAACACTCGTCCATTATCATTTACATAATTTTTACTGTAGGCTATACAGTGCGCAAAATCAATATATGGCACGGTCACATCATCGTGCACATCTAAATCAAATAAAGTTATACGCATTATTATAGCATTTTTCTTTTTTCCACAATCCGCTATAAGTTGTGCGTAAGACTTAGGTTCGTACACTATAAATGGTGTCATTGGGTATAAATCAGATACAATACATGCCGGATAGCTAGACACTCTATCTTTGCTGTAAACTCCCTCTATGACGGCATCTGCATAGTACCTTGACGCATGAGTATTGCCGCCACGAAACGCTTGACGCAATAACGTATAAATTTGTGTAGTAGGCATAAGTATTTCAAAAAGTTCGCGATATTCTGGATATTTTCGACACTCTGCACGCATTTCTCGCCGCACGTATCCTGTCGATGTTAAAGGTATGGTAGCTAACGTGTCACACTCGTCATCTAATTTCGACAAAATGCACTCTTCTAAACCTTTTACATCGTTATAACAATACGCTAATTCTTCCTCCGTCATCGGCGTCGACGGTGTCCGTATTTTTCTATAATCATAAGTGTCTACTAATTTATAGTGTGTACAAAATTTGCTATTTTCGCAAAATTTAGATAAAGACATATTTGATAAAAAATAACTACACCTAAATTCAAAAAAGGGAAGAAGAAATGTTTCACGTGAAACATTCCCAACTTTATTTATACTTTTCCCGTAATCATTACCCAAGCAAGCTAAAACTTTAATAACCTTGTGCGCTTCTCTCGCAAAAAGTGATTCTATATGCAAAAAATCCTTTATAAACATAAATTCATAAGCTAAATTATGGACATATATTACTAACACTTTTTTAGCGTCCAATTCCAAAGTAGTTCCTAGCTTATGCATAAAATTTATCCATTCTTCCCAAGTTCGCCCAAAACAGACTTTACCATTCAAGCAAAACTGCCAATGATACATAAATGCTTCTGGTTTTTCGCCGTCTATAGTTGTACTTTCTATGTCAAACGTTGCCGGAGTTGCTATATATGTAAGACCATTTCTGCCTTTTTTTCGTACTGTATTACAAGATAAAGCTATAGCGTCATAAGGATATGACGCTACACTGTAAACTATCTCTTGTTTTTCTACTGTTTCTTTACCATTTTTTGTCTGTGCTACTGATATTACCATAAAGTCCTCCCCTTTACATAGACATGAGTTGCGCTAGAATATTCTTGCAATTCTTGTTGTATTTCCGTGTGTGTCTTACCTTGCGAAAAAAGCAAATCATATATTTCTATAATATCTTCCGACGGATTACGCATTTTTAAACTTTTGTATTCTTGGCTATGCAAAAAAGTGTAAAAATCTGCTTCATTTAACAAATTTTCAGATACACCTAAGTCGCGTAATGCTTGCGTGCGCTCTTGTCTTATTTCCCTTATACCCGTTAAAGTATGGGATCGCGCCGTGACAAATCGAACAAGCTTGAGATATGCCCGTGAATTATACTTGTCTATGTCCCAATCTGTCCGCTTACGCAACACATTTAGCACACTTTCTTTCTCTAAGCCTTGCTTTTCAATCCGCGCTTTTTGCTTGTTTGCTAACGGCACGAGTTGCTTATACATCTCGCGCCGCTGTTTTCCACGCAAACTTAAGAGGTAATCCTTATTGTACATTGCGCAAATGCTCGGATGCAAACGCCCAAGCTATGCGTTCATCAATAATTTTTATAGCCCTATCTAAGTCAAAGTCATAACGCTCAATAACTATTTTCACTAATTTTAACGTTTTGGAATTTACACATACGGCAAACGTTAAACAAATAGACCCGTCATCATAAGGACAAACACTGTCTAACAATACATTTTCCCATTTTGTGCGCACTCTATAGGCAACAGCTTTTTCCTTATACTCTTGTAATTTTGTCATGATTATCCCTCCGTTATAATAGCTTTAAATCCGGCACTTTCAAGCGCTACTAACAAATTATGCGCATTTTCGATATTGTGAAAAGCTCCCTTTTGATCGAGCACAGACACACGATAGATCTTAGTTTCGTCAATCTTCTCGCTTGACGCGTCCAGTTCATCATTCTTAGCTTCCTCCTCTGCTCGCGGTTCACTTATGCGCCTTGTTCCTGTGATGCCGTAAACAATAGCCGCCGCCACTTCATGCGGACTGTACAACTCAATATCTCTCTGTGAATTCACAAAACAACATTCAATAAGCATTGCGGGTGCTTTTGTTCGACGTAAAAAACCTAACTTTTTATTAACTTTTACACCTCTGTTTCTAAAGCCTAACGAACATATCGCATTTAGGACATTGAGTGCATAAGTGCTTGCCTTTGATGACTCGTCATAAATATATACCTCTGTTCCGTTAGCACCAACGCTAGATGCGGAATTAAAGTGTATCGACACATCAAGATCGACCGAGTGCATATTGCACTTATTGATTATACGATTCAAAACGTTTGTTTGTGATGTTCCATCTTCAACTGTACAGTCATAAACAGTGTGACCTATGCGACGTAATTCATCGACCACCAGATCTTTTACGCGTCTATTTTCCAGTGATTCTGAAATTAAACCTACAGCGCCACAAGCTACTTTTCCATGCGGGTTATGCCCCGCGTGCACGTTAATTATCATTCTTATTTCCTCTCTTTCTGATAGATTATTCCTATAGTCTATTTTAAGCCTACTATGTGAATTTGTCAACCAGAACTTTTGTTCATGCGTGAGTTATCCACACCAAACAAGTGTTCGATAGTGTTCGCCCACCAAAGACAGGTTGTGTCCGCGGTGAACGGACACTTTTTGTTTTAATTGTATATACAATTATGATAAATTGTTGTATTGTCTGATTTCAACAAAATCAATGGTAAAAGTGCACAAAGTTTTTACATATATTTGTGCAATATTACTATTGACATCTTATGATTGA
>ERZ779855.1455-NODE-1455-length-15726-cov-14.688852_pt1 | contig 15726 bp, 18 predicted proteins | sample MGYA00511370_ERZ779855 | MGnify/ENA primary metagenome ERZ779855 (study PRJEB29588, sample SAMEA1967319) | human gut metagenome | biome: human gut; feature: human-associated habitat; material: faeces | place: Denmark | collected 2008/2010 ...
GATCTATAACAAGCATAACCGCAGCTACTTTGAAGCACTTGAAGTAAAAGCTGAGGAAATGGCTAAGAAATATGATTGTCCCTTTGTGGATAATGAAATGCCTTACGGAAGAGTTCCGCAGGGGCATCCGGTGATCGTGGATTATTTCTATCATGAGGAAATCCGAGGGACAGAAAATACAGGAAAAAGAAATCGTTAAACAGAAATTTTACAGGAACATCGCTATATAATGAATGGGAGTATTTAAAAAATAAATACGGATATATTGATTTACTACCAGTAGGAGATTTTTGGTATGGAATTAGATGAAAAATTTAATTTACTTAGAACATTAACTCAAAAAATACGTAGTTATGACAAGCATTTAATAGATACTGTTACTTTTTGTAATAATAAAATGGCTTCAATCGTTTATGATTATTATCCGTTTGAGGTTGAAATTAGAGATAACAACTTATATTTTTTTATCATAACAAATCGCAGTGAAAAGAAAATGCTATTTTCGTCATCGCTTAATACCGACTTTGATAAGCTTTGTGAAAGTTTGATAAAATGTATAACGACAGATGTAAAAAAGCAAATTCCCAAGAAATTTTTAAAAGCAAAGGGGTTTTTATAATGAATGAAAATCAAGCAGAAATAAAAGCCCAAGCTGTTGAAACTGAAATGAAAAAATATTTTGGTAGTTTAGTTTCGGATTTTAATTTGATAGACGCTTTTTGCGGCAACGGACATGAAGAATTTAGTCTGGGATTCAAGTATTGTGACTATTTTGATATGCGCTTTAATTATGGTCAAGGTGCTTGCGGATGTTGCATATGTTATGATTGGGGTGATAATAATGAGGCTATACTTATTAAAACCTCAATTGATGGTTGGTGGGAAAAAATTTCAATTCAATGGAAAAAATATTTTCATGAACTTAAAAAAGAACTGGATTTGCGTATTCCCGATGATTATTTAAAAGAATTTTATATAAATCCTAATACCGAAACAAATGTAGTGTGGACTAATGCGAATGCTACGGAACATATGGGGGAGTATGTTGGTCGATTTGGTGAAACAAGTTTTTCAATTGATTTAAGAAGTCAATTGATGTTAGAAAGTTATGTATCTGCTTTAGATCAAGCAATGGGAGAACTTGCAAGCAAACCTTTAGGCAGATATGAAGATCTTAACTTTGGCGGTTGGGTGTTCGGAATTGACACTAAAGAAGGAGTAGTTTTCCATGCATTTTATGAAGGATAGGTGATCATATGAAAATTAAATATATTTCAGATGATTATGAATTATATCTTATACAACAACGATATAGTTTTCAATATGATTTGATTATTGACTGTATAAGTAAAAAAGATAATTTCACAATGTATAAAGTTCAGAAAACATGTCGAAGTGATCCTAGTGATATTATTTATCATGCCTTTTACTATGATCATCAAAGAAAGCATACACCATTAGATATAGCAGTAAACAGTAGAACTAATATTATTGAATATATATCATTTTTTGTTTCTGATTCAATGAAGATAAACAGTAATCAGTTTGATTCATTATTTATTGATAAAAATGAATACTGCTTATTTAGTATGATTGAATGCAATGATACTCATAGGTATTTTAAAATTGAAAATGAAAAGGATAATTTTGTTTATTTTTATGAAAATAATTCTATTTTCTACCTAAATAATAGACATCCTTGTAGCCTGAATATGTATTGCATTTGTGATTTTTGTTGGCTGTTGATCGGTGAAGATGATGAAATTTATGGAGTTAAAGTGAAACTGTAAATTTTTGCTCTCACAACTTCGATAATTTATCATGCTGTTGATTTTTGGCTGGATAGTTTAAAGTTATACAGATTAGCGATGGACGGCAACACTGCTGCGGCAGAACAACTTGCTGCACGAACTAAAATGGACTGCATAACGCATACAATTTTTCTTGCTGACGGAGCATTTTTAGAGCCGATAGCTAACGTATTCATGTGAATGTATCATAGTTATTTTATTTCTTGATTTTTTTTAGCTTAATGATATTGGGAGGGTATTGAGTTTATCTTAGTGTCCTGCTCGCTTTTCAATGCAAAAAAATATCCCCTCCAAAGCATTTGCCTTGAAGGGGATTAACTATATGCGTTTTACTGTGGCTTCTTAACGTCTGTCATGACTTCTTTAAGTCCTGTTGCAAGACCTGCAATGCCCTGTATCTCACTTGGTATAATGATCTTTGTAGCCTTGCCGTCTGCTGCCTTAGCAAATGCTTCAAGGCTCTTGAGCTGGATTACCTGCTCGTTAGGGTTAGCAGCATTCAGCTTGACGATACTCTCGGCAATCGCTTTCTGTACCATGTCGATAGCCTGCGCTTCACCCTCTGCCTCAAGTATCTTCTGCTCCTTTACAGCGTCTGCACGAAGTATCATAGACTGCTTCTCAGCTTCGGCTGCAAGTATCTGTGACTCCTTGTCTGCCTGTGCTCTGAGTATCTTAGATTCTTTCTCACCCTCTGCAACAAGCACCTGAGATTTCTTCTCAGCCTCTGCCTGAATGACCTTTTCACGTCTTTCACGGTCAGCTTTCATTTGCTTTTCCATTGCGTCCTGAATTTCTCTTGGCGGAAGAATATTCTTAAGCTCAACTCTCTGCACCTTGATTCCCCACCTATCTGTGGCTTCATCAAGAATTGCTGTGATCCTTGTGTTGATAATGTCACGGGAAGTGAGCGTAGCCTCAAGATCAAGGTCACCAACAATGTTTCTGAGTGTTGTTGCCGTCAGATTTTCAATAGCCGAGATAGGTCTCTCAACGCCGTATGTGAACTGCATTGCGTTTGTTATCTGGAAGAACACAACAGTGTCTATCTGCATTGTTACGTTATCCTTTGTGATAACTGACTGTGGCTTGAAGTCAACTACCTGCTCTTTGATAGATACTCTTTTTGCAACTCGGTCGATAAAAGGTACTTTTACGTGAAGTCCCGTTCCCCATGCCGCATGAAAAGCTCCAAGTCTTTCAACTACAAATACATATGCCTGCGGTACTATCTTGATGTTGCTGATAACAATGATTATAAGCAATACGATGATAGCAAGTACGATATAAATTCCAGGTTCCATTATATGCCTCCTAAAAATAAGTTTATGTAAGCTGTTACTTTTCTTCTGAAACTATCAGCTTTGCACCGTCAATACGCACGACCTTAACTGGTGTGCCTTCTGAGATCTTTGAGCCGTCCTCAGTTCTTGCTGCCCAATCTGTGCCCTCAAGAGTGACCCTGCCTTTGTTCACAGAGTTATCTATAGGCTCAATAACTATTGCAGTTTTTCCCACATCAAGCTCGTAATTTGTTGCAACTGGCTTGTTCTGGAGCTTCTTGACCACAGGTCTTGTAAGCAAAAGAAGTATGATCGAGCTTACGACGAATACGATGCACTGTGTAAGGAAAGAAAGCTTAGCTATGGCACAAAACATCGCAATAAGCGCTGCTATAGCAAGCCATATAGACACAAGTGCCGTTCCTGTTGCGACCTCGCATACAACAAAGAACACGAAAGCTAAAGCCCAAAAGACTATTTTGAGTGTAGCCATTGTCATATGATCCCCCCTGTTCCTCTCATTTATTTAAGATTTATTATAACATATTATTTTAAAATTTACAATAGCTAAGACACAATATTTTTGCTTTTTTACCTTTAATCTTCAATGATTTTACATTGACCGTACCATATTTTATTAGCTGTACACTAATATATATATGTTGATGCTACTACATAAAGAAAAAAGTATTTCTAAAAGATAGTTATATAAAAAAATTTACAGTAAAAGCGGTAACCCGCTGGAGGTAACCGCTTTTACTACTTGTGTAATTATACGTTGTCGCTGAAATAAACATCATACCAAACAAGGAATGAGAACACTGTCCAAATCTTTCTTGAATAGTCATATTTGCCTGCACGGTGATCGTCAAGAAGCTGTACAAGCTTATCTGTGTGGAAGAACTGTGCCGACTGAGGAGAAGTAAACTTATCTTTTACTATATTATAATACTTATCTTCTTTGAGCCATACCCTGATAGGAACAGGGAAGCCGAGCTTCTTTTTCTTAGCTGTCTGTGGAGGGCAAGCCTGAAGTGCAGCAAGACGCATTGCATACTTCGTTTCAGTTTCAGTAACTCTGTCCTTTACAGGTATCTGCTCTGCAAGCTCCATTACCTTTCTGTCAAGGAACGGTACACGAAGCTCTAGGGAGTGAGCCATGCTCATTTTATCCGCCTTAAGAAGAATATCACCTGTCATCCAAAGGTGCAGGTCAATGTACTGCATCTGCGTTACCTGATCCTGATCTCTTACCTTATCGTAGAACGGCTTTGTGATAGCCATAGCGTCAGGAGCGTTTGTTTTTATGCTCAGAATGTCCTTGCGCTCTTTCTCAGAGAAGATGTATGCGTTACCAATAAATCTCTCGTCAAGGTCCTTAGAACCTCTTATAAGATAGTTTATGCCGTGCTTGTGAGGCAGTTTATCAGCAACAGCACCCACAGCCTTTCTGATAGGTCTTGGTATCTTGAAGTAGCTTACCATATCAGCAGGGTTGTGATAGATGTTGTATCCGCCGAATATCTCGTCTGCACCCTCGCCTGAAAGCACTGCCTTGACCTTTTCAGAAGCTATTTGACATACGAAGAACAGAGCCACAGCCGCAGGGTCTGCGAGAGGTTCGTCCATGTGATACTGTATTTTTGAAAGGCTGTTCCAGTATTCCTCAGGGCTGATGACCTTTGAGAAATTCTCCTTGTGGATATACTTTGAAAACTCCTTAGCATAGCCTATCTCGTTGTATTTCTCGTCCTCTCCGAAGCCCACAGTAAAGGTCTTGTCAACGTTGGCAACAGCGGCAACATAGCTTGAGTCAACACCGCTTGAGAGGAAAGAACCTACCTCAACGTCAGCAAACTTGTGTACCTCAACAGAGTTCTTGAAAGTGTCAGATATCCTATTCACCCAATCCTCTAAAGAAGGACCATTGTCCGCATGAAACTTGACTTCCCAATATCTTCTTACGTTCATCTCGCCGTTCTTGTATGTAAAGCAGTGAGCGGCAGGGAGCTTGTAAACATTTTTGAAGAAAGTTTCTGTTGTAGGAGAATACTGGAATGTGAGATAAGTTTCAAGAACGTCTGTGTTAAGCTCCTTCTTAAAATGAGGGTGGTCAAGAAAACTCTTTATCTCAGAACCCCACATAAGAGTTTCGCCCATTTTTGCGTAGTAAAGAGGCTTGATACCGAAGAAATCTCTTGCACCGAAAACCTCGTTTGTGTTCTTGTTGAAGATAACGAATGCAAACATTCCTCTCAGCTTGTCGAGCATATCCTCGCCCCACTGCTCATAGCCATGGATAAGCACCTCTGAGTCGGTCTGTGTATAGAACTTGTGACCAGACGCTACAAGCTCCTCACGGAGATCCTTGTAGTTGTATATCTCACCGTTGAATGTAAGTACCAACGACTTATCTTCATTGAAGATAGGCTGGCTACCTTGATCTGAAAGGTCGATGATCGAAAGTCGGCGGAAACCCATTGCGATCTGCTCGTCAACATATTTTCCGTCAGAGTCAGGACCTCTATGTTTTATTCTATCCATCATTTTTCCAAGAACTATGGAAGCGTCATTGATTTTATTTGTAAATCCAACAAAACCGCACATATAAAAGCCTCATTTCTGTTAAATCAAATTACCTGTATCTTAGTTAATACGGCCGCTTGTCGCCTAGTGAACGTCAAGCAATATAATACTTATTATACACTATATGCGGCTTTTTTGCAAGGGGTAAAAACAAAAATTAAACAATAAAAGAAATTGTCTTTTGTGCATTTATCACATGGCAGTGTGTATGGTATAAAAATATCTGCGATTTTGTCATTTTGGCTTGAAAAAGGCAGAGGGATATAGTATAATGGTATTAAAATCATATTTTGGAGAAGATCTTATGAACGATAACAAAAAGAAGAAAAATGGTTATAGATTGGATATTGTGTTGATAGTGAGTTTTTTTGTAATGCTTATATCTTTCTGCGCCTACATGATGAATACTACTCTCGAAGAGGTACTTGAAAATGAAACAGGCAGCTCTGTAGTCACACATGATTACACTTACGAGAGTGCTGAGAGCAGTTCAGCAGCATAGTGCAAAATTTAAAAGCTCGACAAGTTAAAACGCTTTACGTACTTGCTGAATTCGCCTATTTACGACATTTAAAAGGCATGGAGTAGCACTCACAAATGCATAAGATGACAAGTTAGCTCACTTTACAGTATCAAGAACTGAACTATGTCGTATTATACATTTGTAAAGTTCGGCTGCATTACAGCTAAAAGCATTTTACTTGACACCTAAAATCAATATCTGACGAAAATGTGGCTTTGTGCATATAATACAAATAACAAAGTCACATTTTGTTGTATAACGCCTTGACTTTGCGTCACTTATACTATATACTTGTATTAAGCGCTGCTTTTTATACAATATGTTGTGATTTGCGGTGCGAGTTGTGAGAATATAAAAAAATATAAGGATAAATTGGGAAAATCGGAGGCGGTATTGTGATAATCAAGATAAAAAAGCGTGACGGACGTACTGTAACTTTCAATATTGAGAAAATAGCTGGCGCTATATACAAGGCGGCTCAGTCTGTGGGCAAGGATAACTATGAGGAAGCTTTGGAGCTTTCGGGTAAAGTTGTTGATAAGCTTATGGAAAAACACCTTGATATGCCTACTGTTGAAGAGATTCAGGATTGCGTTGAGCGTGTTCTTATTGAGGAGGGCATGGCTGATACTGCAAAAAGTTATATACTCTACCGCTCAAACAGAACTCGTGCAAGAGAAATGAATACCCGTCTTATGAAAGTTTATGAGGATCTTACTTTCCAATCAGCAAAAGATAACGATTTGAAGCGTGAGAATGCTAATATAGACGGCGATACCGCAATGGGTACAATGCTTAAATACGGATCTGTGGGAGCAAAGGAGTTCAATGAGATGTATGTTCTTGCTCCTGAGCATTCAAAGGCTCATCAGGAGGGGGATATCCACATTCATGATCTTGATTTTTATACACTGACTACCACTTGCACTCAGATAGACCTTACAAAGCTTTTTGATAAGGGTTTTTCTACAGGTCATGGCTTTTTGCGTACACCAAATGATATACAAAGCTATGCGGCGCTTGCCTGCATTGCGATACAATCCAATCAGAACGACCAGCATGGTGGTCAATCTCTTCCGAAGTTCGATTATGATATGGCTGAGGGCGTAAGAAAGACATTCAGACACCGCTATCGTGACAATATCGGCAGGGGTCTTGCTCTCCTTGGTGAAGTTTCTGATGCTCAGAGCATTGCAAAGAAAATAACTGAAATGCTTGATGAGCAGGGTTTAAAGATCACTCTCGCCAATGATAACGGCTATCAAGAGGCTGAAGCACAGTTTCTTGTAAATTTTGTTGACGCACCTATAGTGAAGAAGATACAGAGTTTTGCATATAAAAACTCTTTGAAAGAAACTGACAGAGCCACATATCAGGCAATGGAAGCGCTTATCCATAATCTTAATACCATGAACTCCCGTGCAGGCGCTCAAACGCCTTTTAGCTCCATAAATTATGGTACTGATACTTCTATCGAGGGCAGACTTGTTATAAAGAATATTCTTCTTGCAGAGGAAGCAGGACTTGGCAATGGTGAAACGCCTATTTTCCCTATACATATTTTCAAGATAAAAGAGGGCGTGAACTTTGATCCTGATGACCCGAACTATGACCTTTTCAAGCTCGCCTGCCGTGTATCAGCGAAGCGTCTTTTCCCGAATTTTTCATTTATCGACGCTCCTTTCAATCTACAATATTACAAGGAGGGCAATCCTGACACTGAGATAGCTTACATGGGTTGCCGCACAAGAGTTATCGGTAACGCATATGACCCTACTCGTGAGATAGTGACAGGAAGAGGAAATCTCTCTTTTACTACCATTAATCTCCCTAGACTTGGCATAAAAGCACAGCGTAATATCGGTGCTTTCTTTGACAGCCTTGATGAGCTTATGGATCTTTGTATCGACCAGCTTATGCACAGATTTAAGATACAGTGTTCAAAGCGTGTGAGAAATTATCCGTTCCTCATGGGTCAGGGCATATGGCTCGATTCAGAGAAGCTTACGGCTGACGATACACTTGAAGAAGTGCTAAAGCATGGCACGCTTTCAGTGGGCTTTATCGGTCTTGCTGAGTGTCTTAAAGTGCTTACTGGCAAGCACCATGGTGAAAGTGAAGAAGCAAGAGAGCTTGGCTTGGAGATAATCTCACGTATGAGAGCAAGAATGGACGAGGAAACAAAGCGTACTGGTCTTAACTTCTCGTTGCTTGCAACGCCTGCTGAGGGACTTTCTGGCAGATTTGTTAAAATGGATAGAGAACGTTATGGCGAGATAGCAGGAGTTACGGACAGAGAATATTATACTAATTCTTTCCATGTACCTGTTTACTATCCGATAACAGCGTTTGAGAAACTTAAAATTGAAGCTCCTTACCATGCTCTTACAAATGCAGGCCATATAAGCTATATCGAGCTTGACGGCGATCCGCTGAACAATCTTTCTGCATTCGAGAAAGTCGTAAGATATATGAAAGAAGTTGGCATAGGCTACGGCTCAATAAACCACCCTGTTGACCGTGATCCTGTTTGCGGATATACGGGAATAATAGGTGACAAATGCCCGAAGTGTGGACGTTCTGAGGCTGAACACAGCAAGGTGATACATGAGAGGATACCTCGTGCAAAAGCCTGCTGTGAGGGTGACAATTAGCCATGGAGCTTAGGATTGCAGGCACTGTCGGTGAATCTATCGTAGACGGACCGGGTTTTAGGTTCACTATTTTTACGCAGGGCTGTCCACACGGCTGTGAGGGTTGTCACAATCCGCAGACACATGATTTTAACGGTGGCATTGTCGTTGACACAGACCAGCTTTACAATGAGATAATAAAGGACCCGCTTCTTGACGGCGTGACGTTCAGTGGCGGTGAGCCTTTCTGTCAGTGCAAACCGTTAGCAGAACTTGCAGGAAGGATAAAAGCGTTCCATGGCTTTTCACTGAATGTGATTTCATTCACGGGCTATACTTATGAATATCTAATCGCAAACGCTAACGCTGAAAACGGCTATATAGAGCTTCTTAGTCAGCTTGATTATCTTGTTGACGGACCATTTATTCTGTCACAGCGAAGCCTTGAGTTGAAATTTATGGGCAGCAAAAATCAGCGTTTTATTGATGTACAAAGGTCCTTGAAAGAGGGCAGAGCAGTAGTCGTTGAACCATATTGAACATAAAAAAGCGAGTTTCATGATGTTGAAACTCGCTTTTATTTATACCAAAAGACCTCCGCAATCGTTAAACTACGGAGGTCAAATTAATTATTTCTCAGGTTCTATTACCTCAACATCTTTTGGGTCGAGAGTTTCTGCATTATCAGCCTCAGCTGCTCTCTTTACTGCTTCTTTCTGTGACTTTTTCAAAGCTTCCTGTATGTCCTCGCCAAGAAAATCAGGGAGTGACATTCCTGCTTGCTTGAACAGATCGTTCAGCGGAGGAACTGACTGCATAAGTCCGCTTAGAAAGTTTGCTGTCGAGCCTTTTCCGTCTGCACCTGCGCCTGTATCCCACACGGTTATCTTGTCTATCTTAATGTTCTTGATAGCTTCTACCTGAATAGAGATAAGCTCTTCAAGCTTGTCAGCAACTATGAGTTTGACGGCTGCATTAGCGTCTCCGCCTGCTGCTTCAACAAGCTTTCTCATACCCTCTGCCTGCTTTGTGAGTATTTCCTGATTACCCTTTGCTTCAGCTTCCATTTTTGCAAAGATAGCATCGGCCTCACCCTTTGCTTTACGTCTTACTACCTCAGCCTGTGCTTCAGCTTCGATCTCGGCCTGCTGCTTTGAGATCTGAGCCTTTACGATAACATCAGCGGTCTGTGTAGCCTTTTCAAGTTCGGCTCTCGTCTGCTCGGCGGATTGCTGAGCTATGTAAGCTTCCTGCTTTGCCTTTGCTGCCTGAACAGCTTCAGCGGCTGTAGCCTGTCTGAGAGCTTCCGCTTCACGCTCACGTCTGAGGGCTTCTGACTGTGCAACCTCTATCTTGGCCTGGTTCTCACCGTCGATAGCAGAAGCGTTTGCAGCAGCAACTTGGATACGCTGGTCTTTCTGAGCGTTTGCCTGACCGATCTCACCGTCTCTGTGTTTTTCGGCAACTGACTTCTTAGCGTCATTGATAGCCTTTGCAGCAGCTTCTTTACCGAGAGCTTCCAGATATCCAGACTCATCTGTAATATCCGTTACGTTTACGTTGATAAGCTTAAGACCTATCTTTTTAAGCTCTATCTCAACATTGTTTGATACCGCAAGCAGAAATTTATCTCTGTCCGAGTTTATTTCCTCAATATCCATTGTTGCGATAATAAGTCTCAACTGACCGAATATGATATCCTTTGCAAGCTCCTGAATTTCCATGAGCTTCAAGCCGAGAAGACGCTCAGCAGCGTTTTGCATAACGCCTGGTTCTGTTGAGATACCAACAGTAAATCTTGATGGAACATCAATTCTGATGTTCTGCCTTGAAAGAGCGTTTTTTAGATCCACATTTATGGATATAGGAGTAAGATCCATATACTCATAAGATTGGATTATTGGCACGATATATGATGATGACGGATATCTTTGCAAGAAGGAATAGCACAAACAAAAATAAGCTGCTACAGAAAAAATCTGTGGCAGCTTATTCTATTCAGAACAGTCCTAATTTTAACCTATCAATATCGGCTCCTGATATCTGTTTGTACGAATCCATAAGATTTTGAATCATATTTAATGACGAGAGGGTCGAAGGACCAGTTGCATAGTGTATTGTCGGCGAAAATTTATTATACGAAAAAATGGCTTTGGTTTATAAGCATATTACTTCTTCGTTGTCACACTCTTAACAACCGACCATTCTCCAAAATATTTAGTACCCTTTACAAGCGTATATGAACGTACCTTAACATAGTATTTCTTATTTGCCGAAAGCTTTGAAATCGTTATTTTGTCGGTCTTGTTGTTTGCAACATCAAGCTTCTTTGCGCCTGTAAACTTAGAGTTTGTGGCGTACTGCACCTCATAACCTGTTGCAGAGCCTTTCTGCGCCCAATCAATAAAGAAAGCCTTTGACTTCGCTGTGAGTTTCTGTATCTTCTGCTTGGCAGGCAGTATATCAAAGCTTGACTTTATCTCGCCGATATATGAACCTGTTCCTGTTATGGTGACTTCAACAGTACCCACCTTTGTGTTTGCAGAATAAGTAACCGTATAGTCAGTACCATCATCTATGTAATAGAACATTATTGATACTTATTAAGACGCATTTGACTAATCTGGAAAATAAATTCCCATTTCATCTTGGTTAAAATCGTATCGTGATATGCTTTCTTCATCTTCAGTTGTACTGTCAAATACTCGAATAGATGATATTTTATCTGTCTGTTTATTATCAAAATGCAGACAAATAAAAGCATCGAAACGCCTTAGTTGAATGCAAATAGTATCATTGACCTCCCATGCGGCTAACAAATTAGAATATGAAGGAGTATATCGTTCTATAAATTTATCCATATTCTTCACAGCTTCCGGATCCTCCAGAAACTCATTGGAAAATATAGTTTCAAGCTCTTCTCGGTCTTTATTATGCATCGCCCCGAAAAATGTGTTTAAAATATCAGACTCGGTTTCACATCCGGGGTAATATATTCCGGCAAGCAGATCTCCGCCGCCTGCTCCTCTCTGATCTTCCTCACATTCTTCAAAAATCAAGCTGTATACGCCTTGGGCAGACGGATCAGTTTCCTGCTGTATCCACTCAGTCCATGTTAATGAATAGCATTTTTCAGTAGTCTTAATTACACAGATCGACCATACACATTTTGCCTGCAAATCAGAAAAAGATTCTGATGACTGATTTTCATAAACTATCTCTAAATTGTCACCCTCAAATATATTAAATATGTATTTGATACCTTCATCAATATCAGGCTGTAATTTCAAAGTCTGCTCTGAAAAAACGCTTTTAAAAAGTTCAGCATCGTTGGTCTCCAAGGCTTGTATCAGAACATCCGAAGTATTTTTCGTTGAGGTTTGATCGATAATTAATTTATCATCATTTTCTATTGAACTTTGGCTATCGTTTAATATAGTACAGCCTGTAGAACTCGCCACCAGTAAAAAAAGCAAAATGGATAGTATAAGTTTTTTCATAATTAATCACTTCCATTAATCCGGCAAATAAATTCCCGCATTTTCTTCCGATAAATTATAATCACCGATAGTCTTTTCATCGTCTATCTCGGCAAATTTTAGAAAAGATATTTTATCCGTTTGTTCCTTGTCAAGTCTAAAACAAAAACATATCGGAGTATCATTTTTCATGGACGTAATATAAACGGTAATATTTCCATCATCAATTTCCGTCCAGCCTTCGTGAAGTTCTCGCATTGGCTGACAGTAATCAAAAAAGCGATCTATTTCATCGTCCGTTACGCCTGAAGCCAGCATATTGTCAGAAAGCAGCTCACGAAATCTCTCTATGCGATCGTCATGATTTTTTTGCTGATAAATGTTTTTCCAAAGAGTAAACGCCATATCACTTTCCTCGGAATTAGCAGGATACACTACCCCTGCAACAAAAAGATCTTCACCTCCCTGATCCAGTCCGGCATCCGGCCAAATCTGGAGTTTCATGCTGTAGACTCCTTCTTTCTCCTTATCTTTTTCATTTATCGTCCACGCATTCCAAGTAAGCTTATAGTAGTTTTCTGTTGTTTTAAAAACGCATACCGGAGAAACAATACATCTTTCACCACCGCTCGAATATTTATTTGAGCTTGAATTATTCTGCGTAACTTCAACAAATTCGCCTTCATATATGCTGAGCATATATCCGATCCCTTCATCCAGATCCGGACAAAGATCTTTGGCACGAACAGAAAACAGATTTTTGATTGCGTCCGCATCGTTATTTTCCAAAGCCTTTATTACTGTTTCTGAAACACTCACATTCTCCGTCTGATCAATAATGAGATCACCTTCATAATGGCTGTTCAATTTTTCTACAACAGAACAGGACATTAGGCATAACATCAATATTACGGACATTGTGCAGCAAAGCAAGTTTTTAAATTTTAACATAATATTCTCCTTACCAAATCAGAGTTACAATGTATGAACCCGAATCTTTTTCTGAAATATCCCATTCGACTTCTCCTGCATTAAATTCTCTGAAAGAATCTAACATTATATCTTTGTTTTCTCCAAAGCTCAAAAAAATCTATAGTAGTTACGGCTTGTAGATCCTCAGTTTTAACATTCTGAACCAACGGATCAAATCCAGTTAGCCACCATTGTAATTCATCTGGTTCATGTTTATACAGCTGCTCATCATCACTGAAGATTCCATCCCCATTAGAATCATGATATAATTCAAGAGTCATATCAACAGAATATTCTCTGTTAACCTCGGCATAAAGATATGAGTATTCACCATTTTCCATAATATAATTTCCATACTCATCAATTTCTCCATCTTTCACCTGATAAATACCTGTTTCAGCGCCTGCTCCAAGGTTCATATAGTCGCCCTTCCATGACCATATTATAAATTCTTCTCCTTCATCTTTGGATTTATCACCGTCAAGATCTACCCAAAAAAATCTGAGATTGATGAACATCTACGGTTATTTCACCGTCCGAAGCTTTGTTAACCGCAGCTCGGAAAACATCGTCATAGCCTGTGGTATAATGTGCATATTGCTGCAAACAATCAGGTCTCATATGATAGATACCATCATCATCCATATCTGCACCTAACGTCAAGGAGAAAAATCCTGTTGTCATATCTGCAACAACATTCAATTCAGGAATATATGAAGACAAAATCGGATGCTTTCTCTCAAATACTGCAGCGATTGTTCCTAACTCCGCAATTTTCTTTATCAGCCAGACACCACCTATCTGATAAAATATTCCAACTGCAAAGGTTACGAAATTCCTGAATCCTTCACTATGAATTAATTTGCCTATAAAATTAAAAAAGTCAAAATCTATAATTTTATTCCATAAATCTTTACACCATTCACAAGCTGAATCAATCCACTCTTTAGCTTTTTCCAACCAGCTCTTTTCGCATTCGGGTTTCAGGTATTCATACTTATCGTAAAAATCATCTTTGCTATTATTAATAACATCAGCGACAACGCCGTCAATACGCACAACATATTCCTATTATTTTATTGCCAAATGTTCTATTTTTTATTAATATAAATTATTTTATCAGGATCAACATTTTTCAAAAGATATTCTGACATTATTTCAAATCCGTCCATAAGAGTTTCAACAGCAAAATGCTCAGAGTTCACATAAATTAAAATTTTTTCATTAACCCCTAATCTAGTATCATTAATTATCCATTTTATCTTTGTTATTTCTGAAACATCCACACTATATTTGAATCCCAAAATCTTCCTAACGGTTATTTTGCTGCCACTTACTACAATTTTTAATTTTCTTATCCACAATAATGAAATAGCTATTGGAATAAAAACGAATAATATTGTTGAAATATACATAGGGAAATGCGGAGGATTACCAAAAATCGTATACATTACGTTTAAAACAATGAAAAAAGCAGTTATAAAAACTTCACCTTTATAAATCTCTGACGGTATCTTCACAGTAAATTTCGATTTTGATTTCATTGATCAGACCTCCTTCATTTCTTATTAATTTTGTGACAACTCTCTCCATTCGTCATACCATTCCTTAATCTCATCAAAAAAACCACTTGCTATATTTTCCAATGTACCTCCAGAAAGTCCTGAAATTACACCATTTCTAATTGTTTTATAATGAAATTTTTTAATACTTCCCTGTTTTAATTTTGTTATTACCATTTTAAATGAAGCATCATAGCTATTTATGCCTGAAAGTCTTTTGAACACCGGAATTTTTTTCGAAAGAGTTTTTGAAAGCTTTCCAGTAATTTTACTTAAAGCAACACTAAAAAAAGCCACTGTTCCTGTGCTTAAACCAGTATCAAATAATATTTCAAAAGTCAATCTTTTTTGTCCCCAAGTGATATTTTCAAGATTTTCGCCAAAAAACGTTGATATTGCCGCCTCTGCTGAACAAGCAGCAATTGGATTAGTAAGCAATAATAAAACACCGCCAGCAAAACCGCCTATCGCTGATCCAATATATGATTGCCAGTTACCAGCCCAATCGCCTGTTATCGCACATGAAATAATATCACTAATTAATTGACCTGAAACGCCTACGATTGCTCCAACTACACCAACAGCAATTACTGGAATTGCCGTTCCAAATGTCGAAATACTCAATATAACAATACCGACAACAATGACAATAGTCACAAACACACTAACTATTGACTGCCAATTTTCCTTGCACCACTCACAAGCACTATCCCATTTCTCTTCCAACCAGCTTTTTTCAATATCCGGTTTTAAGTATTCGTACTTATCATAAAAATCATTCTTGCTCTTATTAATAGCGTCAGCCGCATTTTAGTCAATAGCCACAACATCGGAAATGTATTCACTAATATTTTCTTTCAATGACTCAAGTGATTTA
>ERZ779855.1472-NODE-1472-length-15548-cov-23.961402_pt1 | contig 15548 bp, 19 predicted proteins | sample MGYA00511370_ERZ779855 | MGnify/ENA primary metagenome ERZ779855 (study PRJEB29588, sample SAMEA1967319) | human gut metagenome | biome: human gut; feature: human-associated habitat; material: faeces | place: Denmark | collected 2008/2010 ...
TACCCTGCCAAGGGCTACGGGGATTTGATAGCATTTCTTCACTAACTCTCAATTTTGCAATCTTTACCATCAAAGCAGCAGATATGTCTATGGTGTACAAATATTATGAAAAAAGCTGAACTTCCTCCTACTTTTTATCCTTTCGCAAATACATCAAAATTCCATGGATCACTCTGCCAAGGCATGCTCCCACCACTGCCCCGGCAATGGTGATTCCCAGTATTTCCACATAGCGAAATCTGTTTGCCGAAAATGCCCATACGCATGCTACGATGCCGCACAAAACGATCAATCCGATATAGATATCCTTTATACTCTTATTCTCCCTCGAACTCCCGGATGACATCGCATCATTTCCCACCAATTCATCAATGCTTATGTCGAATTGCTTTGATAAGAGAATTAATTGCTCCGGGTTCGGCGCAGTCTCTCCTAATTCCCAATTTGATATGGTCTGCCTTGTAACATTGATTTTTTCTGCCAGCTTCTCCTGCGAAAGCCCCTTCTTTTTTCTTAAGGTCTGAATATTGTTTCCTAACTGCATACGTCACCTCTCCTTTCTCAGGAAGTATAGCACGCTATCGCCATGCAGCGCTATCAACATCACCGGGAATTTGCGCAAAGAAACTTAACATTTCCGCAAACCTCAGAGTTTCTACTGATTTGCCGGTTTCTCCGGTATTCGGCATTGTCCACATGTTCCGAGGGTTCCTATGTACCATTTTCAGGATTGCTGCCACAAAATTGCTACTACCAAAAACATAATTGCAAAACCAAATTCAATCACTGTCGTGAACCTGATTCTTCTCTTCAAAACACATACTCCCGGATGTTTTGAATGAATATAGATGGGATAAGTGTTCCCTTCTGTCATCCTCCGTAGCAGGCGATAGGGTACTGTCAATGTGGTCTGCTCATGGTAAGCCGTGCCGTTACAGACGTATTCAAACACCGGTGCATAGCTGGTAATCCCATAGCGTCCGGGGTAGCTGTTATATCCGCAATAGATAGCTTCTATCTTCTGATTGCAGCAAAATACAGCATAGATATCATTCACACCCAGTAAAAACAGAAACAATCCAAACACGCTCATAATCAGCAGCGCTTCGAGAGCTTCATTCCGTACAAACAAAATAACAAATGATGTAATGGCAAAACCAGCAAATGTCAGGATGATGTCCAGACATATAAAAGGTACAACCTTATATCTCTTATTTTTAATAATGATAACGGTAGATACTCCAAACAATAATGTCAATATGTATACCAGAGCTTCCATTACCATATCCCTCTCCTCCGATCCAATAAGGAAAATTTATGAATTTTTCATTACCCAGGCAAATGCCTTCGCGGTCCGCAGCCCCGGATCCCGGAAATGATTCCCCGGATTCCATTCCAGCGTACTGCGGATCCCGCACTGTTGCAGCCACGCATGAGCCTCCCGGATACAGTCACCTACAGTAGCCATAACAGGATTTTTCGTCTTTTCCTCTTTGTCCCCCAGGCTTAAGTAAACTGCCCGGCTCTGATTCTCGTGCTCTTTCATATAGGGCAGAAACCCGGGGAACCACACCGAGGGCGATGCCGCCGCTATCCCCGCAAACCGATCCGTCTGATAAGATGCCCACAGAGAAAACAACCCTGCAAGAGAATATCCTCCAAGATAATAAGTTTTACTTTCATCCGAGCATAAACGCAAAATTTCTTCTAGCAACGAGGCTGCACCCTCGCCAAAATCCTCATTTCCGAATACCGCCGGTGCTTTCCACGGAGACAGATCGAGGTTCCAGTCATCCACTTTCACCGCAATCATTTGAAAATCCAATGCTGTCAGTTTCCGGATCTGTGCCACTTCGCCCTCTATTTCCGGAAGATCATGATCTCCCACAGGCTGGATCAAAACAATGGGAGCCTCCGGATTCCCATATTTATATTTAGTCATGCCGTCCTCTTTCTCTATCAAATATCCTTTTCTATCAAGTATCCATTCTATTTTATCAGTTTCAGAATCCTTTGCCTGTTATATCGCTGCATGATCACAAACATCATATCAAACATGGCCGCAAGGATCGATGTAATGATAAATGCCGGATATCCACCCAGCCAATGACCTGCCACAATCGGTACAAAGCTGAGCACTACGATTGTCTCATGCCCCAGTTCCGCCTGACATGTGACCTGCGCTATTTCCTCCCAGGTGTGTTGTCTCGAATCAAACAGGCTGGGATTATAGGTAGGCATGCGATTCTTCCATTTTTTCACACGCAGCTTTTCATATAATTTCATTTCGGATTTACTTACCTGATACCAGTGTTTTCTGTAATCTGCCCTGTTATGCATGATAGAATTGTAGATAAATGCTACCACCCATCGCATGATAAAATGATAAGCAGTGGTTCCAAAGGTAATGGCAATCGTCAGCCAGATTCCTAACAAAGTTTTTTGATATAAAATACCCGTGACAATGGTTCCGATCAGGAACACGACAGGCGCTGCCTTTAAGAATTTTATCATAGGTCATTCTCCGTTTTTTCCAATTTCATATACCCATTTTCTTAATGAGTTTTGAATAAATATGTTCCACGAACCACGGTTCCGTAGATTTCTCCAAAGCATCTTCCGGAGAGAACCAGGCCACACCGCTGTTCTCATCTGCCTTTACGGATACTTGCTCTTCCGAATCTGCCTCCAGTAAATACGTGATATTCAGATGCAAATGGCTGGACACATAGTTCCCTTTTTTCACATGTCCGTCCACCGTCAGAGATTCCAGAGAAAAGATCTCCTCTGATACTGGTCTCACATTGGAAATTCCCGCCTCCTCCTTCACTTCCCGGATGGCAACAGACAGCAGATCTGTCTCCCCATCCGCATGTCCTCCCAGCCAGGACCAGGAATTATAAATATTATGATATACCATAAGCACCTTGCTTCTGTCCTTATTTACCACCCAGGCAGAAGCCGTAATATGCGCTACTGTATTTTTTCTGGAAAATGCATTCTCATTGTCCCTGATCCATCCCAGAATCAAAGCCTTGTCCTTTTCTTCCTGTTCATTGAATGGGGGATAGTTTTCTATTTGTCTGATGGAATCCTCACGTGTCATTTGGTTATCTCCCTATTTTCAAACAACCGGTCGATTTCCTGCCAGTCCTTACATCTCACAAACCTGTCATTGGGAAGCTCTGCCCGGCTGTTCCATGGCCGGTCGAACACGGCTGTCCTGCAGTTGTCAAAATGTATTACATGCTCAAACGCCGCCGGAGAATCCTCTACCGCAAAATCAAAGGTCATGTTGTAAAGTTCCGCCAATGTCATATTATATCTATAATCCTGTTTCGCTGTTTCGCGCCCGTATTTGTCTACGCAGAACAAGGGAACTCTTTCCAAATGATGTTTATCAAGCCATTGCCTCGATGGTTCGTAGGAATTGAACGGCCTTCCGGTAATGATAAAAACCTCGTGTCCCTGATCCATCCACTTATTAATCACCTCGGAAGCCCCCGGCGTCTCCTCATAATGCAACAGATTTTCCGGTAAATGCCCCGCCTTCATTAAGACCTCATACTGTGCATCATTCAGGTCAAAGGATTTCTGCAAATTGAAAAATTGAACCTGCCGGTAAGGGACATCAATGCCGAACAATTCTTTTGCAATTTTCGTAAAATATTCTGCGGTTTCACATAGTACATCGTCAAAATCTATGTAGATTTTCATTATTTCTTTTCTCCTATACCTTCGCATTATTCTTCTAATAGATTATTAAACACCATTGTGATTTCCGACTCTCCCCCATGGTTCCATTTAAACTTAACATCACTTCCTGCCTTTGGTTTTTCATTAATATCACCCGCCAATTTTGCAGGAATGAGTTTTTCCCAATAACGTACATTATATATATCATTTTCTACAGATTCAACCACACCTAAATGTTGCTCAAAAATCTGCATAAAACCCTCCTTAACTTTTACTTTGCGGTACTCGGGAAACTCTTCACTGATTCTAAGCAACGCTGCTTCATCACCGAGCTTTTCAAAATCAGAACTTTCAATGAGCTTTCCTCTGATTAATGAAAAATCAGCATTTAATGGTAATACCATTATTTCATCAAATGATTTTCCCCTGGCATCTGTAATTTTATATTTGGAAGCTCTCTCAAATCCAAAACGCGGATAATAATAAGGTTCTCCAATAATTACAATTCCAGCTATTCCCTGCTTTTGGGCCAGTTTTATTGTTTCACGCATAAGCGCTCCACCGATATCGTTTCCTTCCCATGTTGGTTCAACTGCTAATGGTCCAAATGTAGCAATTTCATGCCTACTTTTTCCGTCTACGATCCACGCTTTTGTGTAATATATGGCTCCGACAATCTGGCCATCAATTTCTGCAATTCGGCTTATTTCCGGTATGTATTCTTGAGAATCACGAATAATGCGAGTCAATAAATGCTCCGTGCATCCGGGCCAATATTTATTCCAAAAGCTTCTCATTATCATTAATTCCGTTTTTTTATAATCTTCTTCGGTCTCTTGTCTAATGATTAAATTATTTATCATTGTATCCTTTTCCACTCCACAGGCCTCAATTTTCCTAACCATTTAAAACTAAAATTTGTCAGTTGAGTTCATTTTCCTCCTCATCATTGAAAATATACTTCGATGTTTCCTTTGCAAGGATTTTAATCTTTCAATTCTGCCTCAATCTCTTCAATTGTAGGCAAGCTTCCCTTAAATTCTTCTGGTATCAACTTAGATAATTCATAGCTGGATATTCCCAAAGGTTGACTTGTTGATTCCAGTGCATACTGTGCCTCGACTTTATCCATATCTTTACAGATTAACAATCCTAAAGTTGGATTATCATTCTCTGTTTTCATTTGGTGATTAATTGCGACAACATACGTTCCAAGCTGTCCGGCATAAGATGAGTCAAATTTACCTGTCTTAATTTCTACAACTACATAGCAATGTCTTTGTGTATTGTAAAACAACATATCGATGAATTTCTCTACTTCCCCCACTGTGATACGGACTTCGCGCCCCATATAAGCGAATCCTGTTCCGAGTTCTATTAGAAAGTTGTTTACTTTATTAATTAATGCATCCTTTAATTCCTTTTCATCATATTGTTCCCGTAATGTCAAAAAATCAAAATTGTACGGATCCTTTGTAATTGCCTGCGCCAAATCACCTTGCACTGAAGGTAATGTATTTGCAAAATTTGTTATAGCTTTTCCTTGTCTTTCAAATAAATCCGTATCTAAAAAATTTACCAGGACATCACGAGACCAATTATTTTCTAGTGTTTTTCTCACATAAAACAATGCCTTATCCACATTGTTTTTACATTTGTCTATTATTGTTCTATTATGTCCCCAAGGAATTCTAAAAACGATAGTCGAATCGTCCACAGCTTGTGGACGATTTCCGGCACAAGGATATAATTCATAGAAATAACGCATATATTTTAAATTGGTTGGTGAAAATGACTTAACATCCGGTAATACCTTTTTTAAGTCATCACTAAGTATCTTATAAAATCCTGATCCATATCCGTATTGCTTGCTCATGGTTGAAATATCTTTTCCCGTTTCACCACAACTTTTATCACCGCATCCACGATGGATTCCCCCGGCTCGATATGACCTCCCGGAAGTGTATATCCCTTCCAGTCATTTTTTATTCTGTCCTGTAACAAGTATCTGCCATTTTTATGTATTAAGCATAAAACGGTAAGTTCGACGCTTTCTGTTCTCATTTACTTTCTCCTGCAATGTTTTCGACAATTTGGGAATTTCCACTCTTCCTACAAAGATTTTCCACGCTGCCATACCATTACATAGTCTTTTTCCCCGGTAACTTCATCCAATCCTTCTCGTTGGATTTCAAAACCTTCTCTTTGATAAAAGCGAATTGCATGTGTATTCTTTTGGTAAACATTTAAGTATAATTTCGTCTTTTTTTCTTTTACAAAATTCAACAGAAGCTTACCTATACCCTGCGACTGCATTTCATCACGGACAAAAATGCCTTCCATATATTCATCATTTAACCCTATAAAGCCTTCTATCTGGCAGTCACTCTCATACACATAGACCTCTGCCTGTGGCAACATTTCTTTCACTAAATCAATATTATTTTTCCAATATTGACCCGGAATAAAATAATGTGCTTTTAAGTTGGTATCTAACCATATATCAACAACTCGTTCGATATCTGCTTTTTTTAATACTCTGATCATATTTGACATTTCTCCAAATCTTCTTCCGGAGAGAATCTAGTTCAAAACCACCTCGAAGATCGTCCCTCCGGATGGATTGGACTTCACTGTAATACTGCCATCATGCACTCTTACAATTTCGCGGACCAGGGCAAGTCCCAGCCCTACTCCACCCAGCTCCCGGCTTCTGGATTTATCCACCCGGAAAAACGGTTCGAACACGCGCTCCTTAAGTTCCTCAGGGATTCCGGCTCCCGTATCCTCCACTGACAGATACACATGTTTTTCCTTCCGATCTGCGGTTACTGTGACCTGCCCGCCCGAATGATTATATTTTATGGCATTCTCAACAAGATTGTATACCAGCCGGTAAATAAGGATGTCACTTCCGACCATCGTTATATCCTTGCATTTTCCGATCAGTCTTATATTTTTGCCCTCTGCAAGAGGTTCCAGATCCTCCAAAACCTCATCCACCAGAGCATCTAAGATGATTTCATCATCCCGTCCTACTGTCTGAAGCTCACTCATGTCGAGAAGTGTCTTTACCATTTTGTTGAGTCTGTCGTTCTGTTCGGTAACCATCTTTATCATCTGTACCGTGTCTGCATCATTGTCCGGATGACTGTTGGAATGATACAGATCCAGCTGTACCTGCATCAGGGCCAATGGAGTGCGAAGCTCATGGGCTGCATTTGCAGTAAATTGTCTCTGTATCTCAAATGCAGCCGAGAGACGTTCCAGCATCCGGTTATACGAAACGCTAAGCTGGTTCAGTTCCTTCACCTGGTTTTCTTCTATCCGTGAATCTGCCAGATTTTGTGCCTGCACCTTTTCAATCTTGTCCGAAAACTCTCTGATCGGTCTGAGTGCATGTCCACTTATAAAATAGGTAGCCACTCCACCCAGAAGCGCCAATACTGCTGAAATGATCAAGCTGTTTTTCCTGTAGTCCGCCTTATTATTATAGACCTGGACAGAAAAGTCATTAGCGAACTCATCCCACTTGTCCTCCGGAATGCTGATATATATTTCCTCCGCATCGTCCGGCTGATCATCTCCCCGTGTATCCACAGCCTCCTGCAGGGAATCCATATAATATACACCGTTTTTATAGACGAGCATCGTCACGCATCCACATATCACCGCTATATATAATGTAATGATGCAGGTAAGTCTCCACTGCAGCGACATTTTTTTCATCTATCGAACTCCTCTCGTATTTTATACCCTTCTCCCACCTTGTTCAGAATCGGATCATATCCCAGCACAGCCTTAAGCTTTTTTCTAAGGGAAGACATGTGTACTCTGATCGCTCCGCTAAAGCTATCCACAGATGCATCCCAGACATGCTCCATCAATTCCTCCTGACTTACCGGTCTGCCCATGTTCAGAAGCAGATATTCCAGAATACCATTTTCTTTTCTTGTCAGGGATACCATTTCTCCTTTTGCATAAGCCTCACGCCTTACGGTATCGAACTTTATCTCACCGCTTTCCAGACATACATCCTTCTGCACAAACTTCCTTCTGGTCAGGCTTCTGATACGTGCCTCAAGCTCCTGTAGATGGAATGGTTTTTCCATATAATCATTTGCCCCTGCATCCAGCGCCTCAACCTTATCCGCTATCTGCCCCCTTGCAGATAATATAAGAACCTTCGTCTCCTCATTTTCCTGCCTGAGTTCCTTCAGGATCTCCATTCCATCCATGCCGGGCAGATTCAGATCAAGAACGACCAGATCATAGTTCTCCGTCAGGATACCTGCAAGAGCTTCTTCCCCATCATAGCAGGTATCCACCTCATATCCTGCGTCATACAGACTTTTCGCAACTGTATCACATATTTCTTTTTCATCCTCAACAATGAATAATCTCAAAATTCCTTCCCGCCTTAACAAAGATTTTACAACAATTATTGTATAATAGCGAAGTCAACTGGTCAATAAATACCACGATCGAAAGGAGTAACAATAACTTGAAGTGCAGAAAAATATCTCAGATCGTTCTGCTCGTCACCGGGATCACTATGATCGGCTACGGTGCAGTCAGAGGCGAAGCTGCTGTCGTGCTTGGTAAAGCAATAAAATTATGTCTGGAGTGTGTCGGAATTGGATAAGAGAAAAAAATCACTGTCAGGGCAGACAGCCGGGATACGCGGGTGGATACAGGCTGCTGCCACACTGCTTACTAATATTCACATCCCTAATTTTTTTAAGGGCAAAATATATCAGGGAAACGTTAAGACCGTATGTGTACCGGGATTAAACTGTTATTCCTGTCCTGCTGCCACTGGAGCATGCCCCATTGGCGCATTTCAGGCGGTGATCGGATCCTCCCGATTTAAATTTTCATATTACGTCACGGGGTTTTTTATTTTACTGGGTGTGACACTTGGAAGATTTATATGTGGTTTTTTGTGTCCGTTTGGATGGTTTCAGGATTTACTTCATAAAATCCCAGGAAAAAAATTTTCCACAGCCAGACTGAAGCCGCTAAGATATCTGAAATATATGATTCTTATCGTTTTCGTTATCCTTCTGCCGCTGCTCGTAACGAACTCTATAGGAATGGGCGACCCTTTCTTCTGTAAATATATTTGTCCACAGGGCGTTCTGGAGGGAGCCATCCCGCTTTCCCTGGGAAATGCAGCCATACGGTCCGCACTTGGAAAACTCTTTACTTGGAAATGCTTTATTTTGATCACAGTTGTCGTGTTAAGTATTTTATTTTACAGACCCTTCTGTAAATGGATCTGTCCTCTTGGCGCGATCTACTCGCTGTTTAATAAGGTCAGCCTTCTTAATATTAAGGTGGAGGACAGCAAATGTATCGGTTGTGGTCAATGTTCAAGGGTATGTAAAATGGATGTGGATGTGTGCAGGCATCCGGACCATCCGGAATGCATACGGTGCGGAGCCTGCATCAAGGCTTGTCCCAAGGATGCGATCCACTACCGGTTTATGGGAAAATAATCTTATTACGATTACTTAAAGGAGAAATCAATCATGAAAACAAACAAAAAAATTCTTACTATTTTAACACTCTGCATAGCTTTATTGCTTACAGCCTGCGGCGCAACGGATGCTGCCGGCACGGACAAAACCAATGAGTCTCTGACGGAAACCGGCACAGTATCCACAGACAGCTCCAACACTTCACTGGATGATCTGTATCAGCAGGAGAACCAGATTTTTGCAGATCATGAGGCTGTATGGAACAAGGTATTCGGCATGATGAGCAAAAGCGATGCTGATCCCAGCAAAAATTACGCTGATTATCTGGCTGATACCGTCGAAGCAAACAAGGACTCCTTTACAGAGGATGAATTGAAAACGCTTACGGATGATATGGAAACCATACGGAAAATCGAAGAACAGATAACAGAACTGGAACAGGGAACTACCGCAGCCGATCATACTGCTCCGGAAAACAATTCCGAAGCTGCATCTCCCTTCCAGAATTTCTCCGGTCAGGATTTTGATGGTAATTCTGTCGATGAAAGCCTGTTTTCCGGCAATGCAGTAACCGTTGTTAATTTCTGGTTTACCGGCTGTAAGCCCTGTGTTGCTGAGTTGTCTAAGCTGAACGAATTAAACAATACGCTCAAAGCAATGGGCGGCGAAGTCATCGGCATCAATACCGAAACCTTCGACGGCAATGAAGCTGCCATGAAGGAAGCTGCCGCCGTTCTTGAAAGCCAGGGTGCAAAATACCGCAATATTTCCATTGACTCTGCTTCCGATGCGGGTAAATATGCCTCTGATATTATGGCATTTCCTACAACCATACTTGTCGATAGAAATGGCAATATTGTAGGGGATCCGATCCTTGGGGGAATTGATAACCAGGATAACTATGACTCTCTGATGCAGCAGATTCAATCGGTAATTGATGCAGACAGTGCAAACCAATAATGCAAAACACTCCCTACGAATTCTTCATTCAACTGTTGACACCGGCAATTGATTTTGATATTATTTATCAAGAAATGAATATTCCATGAGGGAGTAGTTAGCACAAAGGTGTGATTTGTCAACATTCTGATTATAATTTTAGAGTATAATCTGGCAAATCTTAAATAATGAGACTCATGTATATCTATTAATGGTCTGTGTATAATACACACTGGCTGATAATTGATATACATGAGTCTTTTTTATCTCTGGCGATACTTATCATCGCACAGCTTTCGGCTGACAACACTGTAATGGATCACGCAAAGGAGAAAAACATGGAGAAACTTATTAACAACGCCCCGTTTGCCCTTGTTCTTGTATTTCTTGTAATCGGTTTTGTACTGCTTATTAAGGGTGCCGACTTTTTCGTAGAAGGAAGCTCCAGTGTAGCGAAGAGACTGCATGTTCCGTCTATCATTATCGGACTTACCATCGTAGCTATGGGAACCTCTCTTCCGGAGACAGCGGTCAGTGTATCAGCTTCCCTCGCAGGCAATAATGAGCTTGCGGTCAGCAATGTCGTCGGTTCCAATATCTTTAATCTGATGGTCGTGATCGGCGTATGTGCAATGATCGCCACCGTAGAGGTTGCTCGGGAAACTATCCGGAGAGATATCCCCCTTTCCCTGATCTGTGCCGGTCTTTTACTGCTTTTGGGAAGCATCGGGCTTGGTGATCAGGCCAACATGACACTGGGACATTTCGATGGTGTGATATTCATAGGCCTTTTTGCCGGATATATCTTCTACATGATCAGAATTGCCTTAAAAGCAAATAAAGAAGGAAAAAAAGTAGAGATTGAGGGCGGTTCCGATGAAGAGATCAAGCTGATCTCCGTGCCGCTTAGCATTATTTTCATTGTCGGCGGTGCTGCTGCGATCGCCTTCGGTGGGGATCTCACTGTCGATGCTGCATCCAGAATCGCAAGCGACCTGGGAATGACGCAGACACTGATCGGACTTACCATCGTTTCCATCGGTACATCCCTTCCGGAGCTTGTGACTTCCATCGTTGCAGCCAGAAAAAATGAAGTCGATATGGCACTGGGTAACGCCATCGGTTCCAACGTATTTAACATCCTGATGGTACTGGGTATCGCTTCCGCCATCAGTCCCATCAGCATCATTACGGAAAACATCATTGATCTGTGTGTACTGATCGCATTTACTGTGTGTGTATGGATCTTCGCAGGAAGCAAAAAGAAAATCGGAAGAGTCGAAGGCTTCTGTATGGTGGCTCTTTACGCAGCATATGCGGTTTATATTATAATCAGATAAATGAGGGATGTACAAATGATATTGTTTTTTAAAGTATTTCTCACGGAATTCATCGCTGAGATGGGCGACAAGACACAGCTTATGCTGATCGCCCTTACTTCAAAATACAAATTAAGAGATATTATACTGGGAACCGCTGCCGCAATCCTGGTACTGAACGGACTGGCTGTTCTCGCCGGCGGGCTCGTCAGCGAATTCATTCCCGGCTGGCTCATCAAGATCATTGCCGCGCTTGCATTTCTTTATTTTGCCGCATCAACACTTGCGGGCGATGATGACGAGGAAGAGGAAGGCAGCGGCAAATCCAGGATCCGGTTCGCACCGCTTGCAGTTTTCTGTACCTTTTTCGTAGCCGAGCTTGGAGATAAGACACAGCTTACCGCCATCACCTTTGGTGCCAATGAAGGTATGAGTTCCGCACTGATCGTATGGATCGGCTGTTCTCTGGGACTGTTTTTAGCAGACATCCTGGGAATGCTTTTAGGCTATCTGTTAAAGAGCAAGACACCGGAAGGGCTGCTCAATACTCTAGCCTTCGCCATCTTCTCTGTATTCGGCGTCTTCACACTGTATCAGGGACTGAAGCTCATCAATACAGATATCCGTTCCATACCGGTACTGCCGATACTGATCGTCGCAACGATTGCTTTTGCCGGTATCTGTGTGTACCTGTTTTTAAAGAGAGAGAAAAAGGCAAAAGCAGCAAACTAAAAACGAACCCCATTCTGTTTTCACGGAATGGGGTTTATTTATCTATTCCGTTCGGAACTCAAAAGAAAAATAGTACACATAATCATCCATTTCAAGGGCATCCAGCTGGTCGTTCACAATATAACTAAAATCAAAAGTTCTCGCTTCGTCATTATCATAGATCAGCGCAAGAAGCGGCTGCTGTTCATCATAGACAATATCTGTTTTCTCCTGAATTTCCGTTGCAGCTCTTCCATATCCATAGTGCTCTCCTTCCGGAACATCCTCCAGGATTGGGATTAGCATATCTCCCTGCGATTCATCATCTGCAATAATAATTTTCACGGTACGATCCTTAAACTGCGGTACAATAATAATCGTTCCATTCTGCGGTGAATCCATTCCTTCATACGAAAGCCCTGCCCTTTGTCTGTCTACCAGCTTTCCTTCCCGGTATTGCCAAATATGAATATATAGAGTTTTAAATTCATTCGTTGCCGTGTATTTATACATAAAGGCACCGTCTACGCCTGACAGCATTTCCGCCGTTTTCATTTCAATACTGTCCTTGTCCACCGGAACGATAAAGTTCTGTGGCATATTTTTCCGGAATATCATGATTCCGACCGTCAAAACAACAATCGCCGCCGTGACAAGCAGAATACCTATAATGTATTTCAATCGTTTTTGCTTCTGCTTACTGTCCGTTGCCAGCCCGATAATATTTTCTTCCGATTTTTTGGCAATATTTTCCCGGACAATATCTTCTCCTGCCAGGAATTCATTGATGCTGATACCGAGGATCTGGCAGAGTTCCGAATAGACGGATACATCCGGCAGACACACGCCCCGCTCCCACTTGGATACGGATTTGTCACTCATACCCAATTTTTCGGCGAGCTGCTTCTGCGTCATACCTAAGTCTTTTCTTTTGCCTGCAATATATTTTCCTATCTTGACGAGATCCATGTGCTTACCTCCTGTGTCTGAGATCATACTATTCTCTTTTCAGAAATAAGTACACCTCCCGGAAGTAGAATCCCGGTATCTACTGTGTTTTCCATTGTATACTCTTCTATTACACCTATTTCTGTTCCAACAATTTCTTCCAGTCATCCGGAAAACCCATCGTTTTCACATCTACTTTTTCATATTTATCTATTAGCAATTCTATTTGATCTACATAAAGATTCCAATGCTTGTCATTCTTTAAAATCTGTTTCATACACAATAATACACCAAACATTCTATTGTTTCCTATACCGGCTTGTGTATATTCTTTGTAAAGAATAGGCGTCTTTGAAAGTTTTGCATTATACAACCTCCCATAATGCGCACAAACATTGCGAACATAAGAAATGCTCTCCAACCAACTTTCCATATATGTATATCCAATTCCAAAACTCTTGGCAACTGCCTTTTTGTCAGCATTTTTCATGTTTTTGTAAAATTTTGAAAGAGTGCCAAAACTAAATACCTCCACCAACGCATATATAGGCAAATTTCCACCTGCATAATTAGTTTTGAAATTTCTCACAAACGGCGCCTTTGAGTTTCTCCGAACCTCCTCTTCGATATCAGCCATAAATGCCCGATGATATTCTTCGTCCACAAAATTTTGGGGTTCCATATATCCAAGAACTCCATAAACTTCCGCAAAATAATTTGCAATTCTGCATCTGACATTTACTTCTATTTTTTCTATCTCAGCAAATGTCACTTGTCTGAAATTAGCATTGAACAGATATAACTCTACAATCTGCTCAAATGTTACGCCTTCTTCATATTTCCCATTTTTAGGTTTAAATCCTAAACTATACGCCTTAATTAATCGGAAATAGGATATGTCATTTAATATCTTCTTGGCATATTCCTCATTCTCAATAATTAAGCCAAGTGATTTCAAGTTTTCTATTTGTTCGTCTATTGTCATCGGTAATGGATGTTGCTTTAGTTCCCCCATATATTTTCCCTCTTAAAATTAAAAGACCCAACGTGGTCCGCATCGTTGAGAGGCGTGTTGGGTTCTGTTATTTTTAGTATATTCTATATGTTGTAAAAATACAATGATTATTTCAAATTACTTAAACTTTTTCTTATACCCGCAGTCGCAATAAGATCCGCCGGAAGCCAGGGTGTATTCCCTGACAAAATTGGTGACACCGCCCGCCTCGCTCATGGTGTAGTCAAACTGGCACATGGCAGGGATCAGCTCAGTAAGTCCCAGTTCCTTCATAAGGGTACAGATTCCGCAGGTCGTAAATCTTGCCTCGTAGCCGCTGCCATCCTCCCTCTAAAATGTAATTTGCATATTCTGTCCCTATTCCCCGGCATCCCTCGCCTTGCTGTGCTTATGTCTCTTGCGCACTTCTCTGGCGTGATCTCTGCGGGCGGCGATAGCTTCTGCCTCTTCCTTAGGTATCAGCTTCGTGGTCTTGACAATATATACACCGCCGTCATATGCCTTGCGTACCCGGATCTTGCCCTTGAGATAGCCGTGCTTCTCGCAATAAGCCACGCAGTAATAATGCCTGCCGTTGGCGCTGAACCATTTGATCTTCTTGCGCAGATTACGATGGCAGAGATAACATTTGCTGGACACGACTTCCTTATCTGCGAAGGCTTCTGTCTTGTCCTTAAATTCTCTGGAAATATATTTTACATAGGTATCAAACTGCGCTTTCACCTCATCCCCACGGTCCTTCGGAGGACAGAAGGTATCGTAGGACAGATTCACCACTACCTCTGGGTGCTCCTCCAGGATCCGGATCAGGATCTTTGCCGTATAGTAGGCATCACTGAACGCCCGGTGGAAGGGAATATCCTTCTCGATATGCAGAAAATCTATGGCATATTCCAGATTTCTGCGGATCTTGCGCTCCTCATAGGCAATAGCGAACAGCTTCTGCACATCCAGATAAGGCAGCGGTCCCGGTGCCAGTAATGGCATCTCATAATATGCCATATTCCGCTGTAACTCCGTCAGATCCAGCGTGCCCCAGGTACAGAACAGATACTCCTCCTGTCCGCACCATCTGACAAAATCTCCTCCGACCTCAGGGAACGGCCTCCCACGCTCCAACTCCTGCATCTGAATATGGATCAGTTTGCTGGTGATCTTGTGCATCTCATGGTAGACCTGTGGCTTGATCAGTTCATTGAATTCGCTGACCATGACACGTTCTTTATTCAGTTTGATGGCACCGATCTCTATGATTTCAAAAGGCAGCTTCTCCACAGCATCCTCTTTACCGGTGTTACTCTGATTCCATTCCAGATCCAGAACGATATATTCCATACGTTCCTCCATATTTTGATATCGGGGTCAAAAGCCCCCGTCTTTGATGCCTGCGGATTGCTCCGTGCTACGCACTCCCACGTCTCCGCTCCGCTTCGGTCC
>ERZ779855.1475-NODE-1475-length-15507-cov-2.769997_pt1 | contig 15507 bp, 12 predicted proteins | sample MGYA00511370_ERZ779855 | MGnify/ENA primary metagenome ERZ779855 (study PRJEB29588, sample SAMEA1967319) | human gut metagenome | biome: human gut; feature: human-associated habitat; material: faeces | place: Denmark | collected 2008/2010 ...
CGTCCTGTGCCGGAACATCCAGGTTTACAACAGAAAGTCCGCTTATATCATATGCAATATCTGCATCCGAAAACATGGCGATCGTCACTTCAAAATCATTCCTCAGAATCCGCGCTGTCCGCGCGCAGACCCGCTCGAAGCCACCCTGATGCAGCATGGGTACAACCAGAAGGAGCCTTGGTTTTACCTGTTCCATAAGCCGTCTCCTTTCCCGGTACGATAAAAAGCTTCCAGCTCTTTTGCCTGTTCCTTTGCATCAAATCCGGCTTTGCGGATTTCCGGCATGCGGCTGAACCGCTCTTTCTGGCGTTCCAAAAGCGCAAGGGCTGCCTGTGCCCAGCTCTCTGCAGAATCCTTTAAGCTTTTGGACTCCACCAGCTCTGTCAGGGCAACCTCCTGTGTAATCGTATCCGACATCAGACACGGAAGCCCTGCAGCCTGCGCTTCCAGCACCGTTCCGGGCAGTCCCTCATACAGAGAAGGGAAAATAAACAGATCCATCGCCTGATAATAATCCTGCGGATTTCCCTGATTTCCGAGGAACTGAACGCTTTCTGTAATTCCAAGCTCTGCCGCCTTCTGCTTTGCCTGGTCCATATCTGCCTGCACCATCTGCGCACGCTTTTCCAGCATAGCGCCGACTCTGCCGAACAGGAATTTTTTCAGAAAGAAAAACAGCACGAGGATATTGATGACGGAAAACACAATGGTCCAAATATCAAAATCTAGCATATCCACTCTCACAGCTTTCTCATGAAAGCTGCGCTCCTTTCTCTCAGATTCTGAGAGCCTTTCCAGGCTCTGAAAGCAGACCCGAGGGGTCTTACTTCATAATTACCATCAGCAGTGCTACAACGAAACCGTAAATAGCGGTTGCCTCTGCCAGCGCACAGCCCAGCAGCAGCGCCTTGTTGATCGCACCGGCAGCCTCCGGCTGTCTTGCAATCGCCTCTGCCGCCTTGGATGTTGCGATGCCGATACCAAAACCTGCACCGATACCTGTCAATACTGCAATACCTGCTCCGATCATAGCGGAACGCTCCTTTCTGTGGCTGCCGAATTCAAGACTGCACCGCACAAGCCCTGTGCGGCATTGTCCTTATGCTCTCTGCAATTTCGGCACTTTTTCCTCTTCTTCGACTTCCATGCCCTCTGCCATGAACAGTGATGTCAGGAATACGAAAACGTATGCCTGGATCAGTCCATCGAACACATCGAAGTACATACTGAACACCATCGGCACGATCAGTCCGCAGACGTGTTCGATCAGCTGCATGACAACGAATGCACCCAGCACATTACCAAACAGTCGCATACACAGCGACAGCGGACGGATCGCAAGCTCCATCACATTCAGCGGCGTCAAAAGCGCCATCGGCTTGGTAAAGGATTTCAAGAAACCCTTGATACCGCCCTGCGCCCGGAATGTGGAGACCTCGATCAGTACGATGCTCATGACTGCGAGCGCCACCGTGACATTGATGTCCTTCGTGGGCGGTTTCATGCCGAAACCGAACATACCGATCATATTGGCGATACCCAGATAGATAATCACCGTGCTGAGGTACGGTACATAGCGCTTTCCGGCTTTGCCCATGTTGCCCACAAAGAAATCGGTGAGCCATGTGACTGCCATTTCCAGGAACGCCTGCCGTTTTCCGGGAACGATCTTGAGATCTCGTGTCAAAATCAGTACCAGCACCATGATGATCGCCATAATGAACCAGGTCATCACAACAGACTCGCTGATGTGGATCGGTCCGAGCAGCGGCACATCAAAGGGACTCTCCCAGAGGATCTTGTTTTGCAGCTGTTCCTGCAGTTCTTCACCCATTGCATCCACCACCTTTTCCTGTTCCGTTTTCCGGCATCTGAAAAAGGAACTTTTCTGCGGAATTCCGCAGGTTTTCCTCTCTTTTCCAATCTGCCGGAAATGCGGAAAATCAACAGTGTGTTTAGCACCGTTTTCTTTATTATAGGACGATTTTTTCAAAAAGTCAATCTATTTTCATGACGATTTCCGCTTGTTTCTTTTCTACTTTTGTTGCACATTTCACAAATCAGCGACACTTTTCAGAAAAATGATAAGTATTCGTCTCCCCGGACTGCCGATTTTTAAGCAGAAACGTATTTTTACAATGTATTTTGCCGGAATTTCCGCCGATTCCAGCAGTTTTCACAAATTTTACTTTGCGAAACCTTTTTTTCTTGTGCCAGCAAAAAAGCGCCGTATCTGCATTCACAGACACGGCGTTTTTTCAGCTTATTTTACATATTACAGGGCAAAGCCCCGCTGTCTTTTTACAGGAAAGTCACCTGTTGTTTAAGCAATATCGTTGTTCGGCAGAGCCACGATCAGACGAACCAGGAACTTCACCAGAATCACAGAGTCGGTGCCGTCCACAGCGCCGTCTGCATTCACGTCTGCATTTGCACGCTGTGCCTCGTTTGCGCTGACCTGTCCGGAAAGTATCTTGTTCAGCAGAACGACGTCGCAGATGTTGATGCTGCCGTCCTGGTTCACATCGCCGAAGATGGTAGCCGGACGAATGTCGTTGGAGATGAATGTGATCGTTGTGGTAGTTGTTGTTGTTGTCGTGGTTGTAGTGGTAGTCGTTGTCGTGGTGGTTGTTGTAGTGGTAGTGGTTGTTGCAGATGTTGTCGTAGTTGTCTCTGTGGTTGCAGTGGTAGGTGCAGGAGTTGTAGTAGTGGATTCCACATTAGTCGTAGAAGTTGTGGTTTCCGGAGTGGTGGTTGTAGATGCAGTAGTTGTCGTGGTAGGCTCCGGTGTGGTAGTGGTAGTGGTAGTGGTGGTGGTAGTCGTTGTTGTAGTTGTAGTAGTGGTAGTTGTGGTTGCAGATGTTGTCGTGGTGGTGGTTGCGGATGTTGTCGTAGTTGTCGGCTGTTCGCTTGTGGTAGTTACGATCGGACCTTCGTGACCAGTACCGGAAATGGTGAATACTACCTTGACTTCCTGGGTAATGGTTGTCTTGCCCGGCAGATCCTTGATCTTGGTGGACCAGTCATCGTGCAGGTACAGACGTGTTACGCCGGCAGAGCCTTCTTCATAATAGCGTGTGTTGATGGACTTTGCGCCAACGGTGTAATCTGCCAGCTTTTCGCCGTCGATCCATACTTCATCCAGAGAAACCTTGAGGTCTTCGAATGTATCAGTGGTGAAGTTTTCGGTTTCGCCGTCCGGAGCGATCACAACTGCCAGGAACTGTACGGTATTCGTACCGCCGCCTCCGGTAACATCCCAGGAAACGGTATAAGTGCCGTCGCCGGTGATGGGTGTGATTGCTGCGCCTTCGTTTTCGCCGGCAGTCCAGTTCTGATCTGCGCCCAGTCCGCCGATGAAGTATGCCTTACCGATTGCGTCACCCTCCGGTACGCTGGATGTGACAGTGGTAGTGGAGGTTTCAGAAGTGGTTGTTGCGGTGGTGGTCTGTGTGGTCTCGGTGGTCTGATCCGGGTTGTCGTCTACATAGAAGTAGTCGTCGAAGATCACGGTAACAGAACTCATATCGACAGTCACCTTGTCACCGGTTGCGCCGGACCATGTCCACCAGTTCTGGAGCTTCAGATAATCCATCTCCAGAGTACCGGTCACGCTGCTGGTAACATTGCCGTCGTCGTCCTTTTCCAGAACATATTCGTGAGAACCTACGGGAACATCAAAGGTAGAAGTGGTTTCCTTCGGTCCGATGCTGTTGTCCAGGTATGCCCACTGGCTTTCGCCGTTTTCATCAGTCACGTTAAAGCTCATGTTGATGTCGCCGCTGCACTCGGAGGAGTTCTTTGCAGAGGTCATCTTATAATCTACGACAACAGAGCTTACGTGTACGCCCAGTTCCTTGTACGGCTTCAGATCCACATTCAGATATGGCTTGCCGTCCTTATCGGTTTCGGTGATGTCGCTTGCCTGGAATGTGACACGGTCGGTCTTCTGCTTGCCCGGATCTACATTTCCGCCGCTTGCAATGTCGGTGAAGATGCTCTTCAGGCTTTCGTCATACCAGCTCATGTTCTTGCGGCTGAACAGGCAGATCGTGCCGGAGTCGGAGTCGTCCCATGCGATGGGGCAGATGCCGTCCATCTTGTACGCAGTGGAAGTGATGGTCTGATAGAAAGTCTTGATGGACTCTTCGTCCTTGTTGTAGGCGGTCTTGTTTACGCCGTACTTGTCGGCATTGCAGACGCCGTATTCGCCGATGACAACGCCGTAGCCGTTATCGGTGAACTTGGACTTCAGTTCGCCGAAGTCCTTTTCTACCTTGGTCAGATCTGCGGCAGTACCCCATGTCTCCCGGTGACCCCAGGAAGAAGTGGTATCAGCTACGCAGAAGGTAGACGGTTCATAATAGTGTACGGAAACTGCCAGCATATTGGAGTCGTCCTTCGGCATGGAGAAGCTGCTGGACAGTGCCTTTGCGGTGTTGTTGTTGTCTGCCGGGCAGATCAGCAGGCGATCCTTGTTGTTGCCGCCGGTTGCACGGACGGTATCTACAAATGCCTGGTTATAGGTCATGGCATCGCTGGTAGAGAAGTTGACTTCGTTCATGCCCTCGAATACCAGATGCTCGTCATAGCCCTCGAAATAAGTAGCAATCTGTGTCCACAGCTTTTCAAAGGTACCGATCTTGGAGGTATCCTTTTCCCAGTCCTCGTCGTGGTGGGTGTTGATGACTGCATACATATCGTTGTCGATGCAGTAGTCTACCACTTCCTTGACTCTTGCCAGGTACGCATCGCCTACCGTGCCGTCAAAGCTGTTCATATTTGCTGCGCCGGACTTTCCGGTCATATCCCACCAGGTGACAGGGATACGGACGGTGTTGAAGCCAGCCTTCTTGACTTCCTTAATCATGTTCTCCGTGGTAACCACGTTGCCCCAGGCGGTCTCGATCTTGCTGGGTGTCAGAGAGCTGTCCCAGGTGTTGGTGGAATCCAGGGCGTTGCCCAGGTTCCAGCCCAGCCCCATATCCTCGACCAGTTCCACAGCGGTCTTGTCTGCTGCAGATGCAACAGAAGTACCCAGAGACAGTGCAGTGGTCATGGACAGCCCGATTGCTGCAGCCGTCATGGTGCTGAGCAGTTTCTTCATAAACTTCATGTTATCGAACTCCTTCGTTTTTCGTGCGGCGCAGCCGACAGCCCTCTGCTGCCGCTGCGGCATCACCTTATCCACCTCATTCTACCACCTTTTGTGCAAGCTGTCAAGAGATTTTCGCCAATCACTGGGGTGGTTTTAGTACAAACCGTCAAAATGCACAAATCGTGTTTCATAGAATTGTACAGAATGTTTATGCGCCGCCGGGCGCTTTCCTATAAAAAATCACCCCGGAAACCGGAAAACCGGCTTTCGGGGTGAAGTGCTGTTTTGTCAGCGGCTGCACAGATCGTGCAAACGCAGCGTCTTAGTCGTGTGCATTGCCCAGGAATGCAGCGCCGATGATGCCGGCATCGTTGCCCAGCTGGGCGATCACGATCTCGGTATTCTTTGCGGAGTCACGGGTGTAGACTTCCTTCTTGACAATTTCCTTCATGGGAACCAGCAGCGGATCGCCCTCGTTGCAGACGCCGCCGCCGATGCACAGGATATCCGGCTGGAAGATGTTGATGGTGTTGGTGATGCCGGCTGCCAGGTACTTGATGTAGTCGTCTACTACCTGCTTTGCAGTTGCATCGCCGGCACGCATATAGTTGAATGCAGTCCGTGCGGAAATGCGCTCTTCGTCCTTCATGGCGCTGTCCGGATTTGCTGCCAGTGCCTCCTTGGTCATGCGCACCAGACCGGTAGCGGAAGAGTATACCTCAAAGCAGCCCTTTCTGCCGCAGGTACACTGCGGACCGTCTACAGAGATCACGGTGTGACCCACCTCTGCGCCGCCGAAGTTGGAGCCGCTGTAGATCTTGCCGTCGATCACAATACCAGCGCCTACGCCGGTACCCAGGGTGATGCAGACTGCATTCTTTGCGCCCTTTGCTGCGCCGGCAACATATTCACCGTATGCAGCAGCGTTGGCGTCGTTTTCGATAAAGGTGGGCTTGCCCAGGGCAGTTTCCAGGTACTTTACCATGGGGGTGTTGTGGAATCCCAGGTTGTTGGAATATTCGATCACGCCGGTGGCGCTGTTTGCAACGCCCGGTGTGCCGACGCCGATCCACTCGATGTCAGCCATGGTCAGACCAGCCTGTTCTGCTGCCTCCTTGGAAACCTTCGCCATATCTGCGGCGATCTCCTCTTCCGGACGGGGCAGGTTTGTCTTGACGCTTGCCTTTGCCAGGATCTCATAGCTCTCGTTGACCACGCCGGCAACAATGTTTGTGCCGCCCAGGTCGATACCAATGTAATACTTCATTTCGTTTCCTCCTAAATATTCAAATCCATTGTATGGAATTGTTAACCTAACTTTTCTTCCACGCCGGTGACAATATACCGGAATCCGCTGCCCTTTACGCTGTATGCGCCCAGACCGGCAGGCAGCAAGACGCTGTCACCCTTTTTCATGGGATAGCTGCCGGATGCTGTTTCCAGCACCGCCTCGCCGTCCAACGCCAGCAGGTGGCGGAACGTCTCTGTTCCCACGGTGAAATGCACTTTGCCGGAAACCTCCACCACGTCCGAGATAAAGTACTTGCCGGCCTCCAGCCGGCGGACACTGCCGCCGTCAACCGGCTGTGCCGGATACTGAGCGGTCGGTGCGATGGGGCTGAGGTTCGTCACATCCAGCGCCTTTTCGATGTGCAGCGGACGCAGCTTGCCGTCTGCGCCACGTCTGCCATAGTCATAGACCCGATAGGTGGTGTTGGAGTTCTGCTGGATCTCCGCCAGCAGGATGCCTGCGCCGATGGCGTGGAGCGTGCCGGACGGGATAAAGTACAGCTCGCCCGGCTTGACCTCTACCCGATTCAGGATCTCGGTCAGGGTCTGCTCCTGGATGCGCTTTGCAAACTCCTCTTTGGAGACCGCACGGTTCAGCCCGTAATACAGCGCAGCGCCCGGTGCAGCATCCATGATATACCACATCTCTGTCTTGCCCGGCTCGCCTTCTACCCGCATGGCATAGTCGTCATCTGGATGCACCTGGATGGACAGATCCTGCTTGGCGTCGATCAGCTTAATCAGTACCGGAACGGTGGTGCAGCCGGCGCAGTTTGTGCCGAGAAAACCGGTACCGTGTTCGTCCAGGTATTCCCGGAGGTCCTTTCCGGCATCTGCCCCGGTGGTCAGAATGCTGCTGCCGTCCTTATGGCAGGCAAGCTCCCAGCTTTCGGCGATCTTGTCGGCATCGCTTTTCTTGCCGTATTCTTCCCGGAGTCGGTTTCCGCCCCAGAGATAGTCCTTGCAGATCCCCTGCAAAAAAATCGGTTCTGTCATAGTGGTTCCTTTCTAAAATTCCTGCAGTCCGAACTGTTTCCGGAATTCGTCCATGCTGCCGGCGTAGACGTTCAGATCAATATGGGTCTGATAGCCGTCATAGCCCTGCAGTTCCCCGTCGTCCGTATACTGCCAGAATGTCCAGTCGAAATAGGGTTTATAATAGTAGTTGCTGATCCAGATGGGATACTCGTCCGCAAAGCTTTTGATATAGGTGCGGTAGGTGTTGGGGGCTGCATAGAGAATGGGTTTTACCCCGTAGTGTTCTTCCAGCAGCTCCAGCATTTCCCGGATATTCTCCTTTGCAGTATCCGTATCCGGCATCACGCCGCCCAGGGACTCATAGAGTTCCACGTCGATCACCGGCGGCAGCGTGTTTTCCGTCACCGGAACGGTCTGGATGAAGTTTTCCGCCTGCGCCCTGCCGCTGTCCTCGAACCGGAAAAAGTGGTATGCACCCACATAGATCTGCGCCGACTGCGCCGTTTCCCAGTTCTGGGCGAACTGGCTGTCGTTGTGGTCGATGCCCTCGGTGGCTTTGATAAAGCAGAAGTCCACGCCCTGGGATGCCAGCACGTCCCAGTCGATGTTCCCCTGGTAGTAGGACAGATCGACTCCTCGCACCGGATAATCCTGCTTGCTGGGTACATCTGCCGCCTGCCGTCCGGTACTGGTGAGATAGATGTGCAGCAGCCGTCTGCCGCCCACAAAGGCGAACACCAGCCCCGCAAGCACCAGCAGGGTCATGATCCAGCGGAAAATGTATTTTCCGTAATGTTTTCTTCTCACGAGGCAATATCACCCATTACAATGCCACGTCCATCGGTGCAGAAATAAACTCTGCCGTAGACATTGCTGTCCCCGGTGATGTACTTGGGGTTCAGATTGCCGAACTTGTGCTGGTCATCGTTGATCCGGAGCCAAGTCTTGCCCTTGTCCTCGGATTTATAGATGCCATAGCCGTTTTCGCCGTCATCGCCCTCTGCGTAAATCACCGGATAGCTGTTGTCCTTTTTACCTTTTCCGAAACCAATGCTGTCTACCGTGGGCAGGGTCTTTACGGTCTGGAAGCTTTCGCCGCCGTCCTCGGTGTACATAATCATGGTGCTGCTGGAGATCCAGACGTTGCCCTCCTGTCCGAACACGGTCACCGGCTCTGCGGCATCTGCCACCATCTGCCCGGTGGACTCGAAGGTCACGCCGCCGTCCTTGGACACGTAGAACAGTCCGTCACAGGTGGCGTAGAACACCTTGGGGTTCACCCGGTCTGCGGCGATCTTGGCGTTAAAGCCCAGACCTTCTACATAATACCAGGTCTCTCCCAGGTCAGTGGTCACATAGGGCTTTCCGGAGACGCTGTTCGGCACCCAGATGGTGGATCTGCCGTCTGCGGACATTGCCACCTGTCCCCCGGTCGCCGGGTCGGGCTTATGCTTTACGGTCTCCCAGGTTGCGCCGCCGTCTGTGGTGAAATTGATGGTGGTGGTCTTTTCCTCGCTGAGGTATACCGCCGTGTTGGGATTCTGGAACGCCACGTCCAGATCGGTGGGCTTGCCGTTCTTCATAAAGTGGGCATCGTCCGGGCATTTCGTCACGTCCTCATGGGCAAAACCGGTCAGATCTCCCATGATGGAATACAGCTGGGGCGAATTGTCCTTGCTGGGCGGTGCCAGCATCTTGAACACTGCCGTTTCTTCCAGCCCGTAAGCATCAAAGGCAATGGTCACCGGCTCTGTGCCGATCTTGGTCATATTCTCCGTGGAATAGATGGTCGCACCGGTGCCGTACATCACTTCATCCGAATTGAACGGGTTGATGTTCACATCTGCCACCCACCAGCCGGTTTTCGCCTGGTTCTCGCCTCTGCCCCAGTCCAGCCACGCCGCCCGGGAGGTGTCCATCTGGTAGTTGTTTTCCTTGGTATTTAAGTTGAACAGACCGCTCCAGGTCTTGCCGCCGTCTGTGGTATAGTACAGGTTGTCACCGTTGTCCGACCACCAGCCCAGGGTGGAGACCCCCACGGCATCCGGGTTCTGGGCATCTACCGAGATGCCGCCGAATCCACCCTGTCTACCGTCGCCCAGGTCAGGCGTGATGTCCGTGAAACTGTCTGCCTTGGTATCGTACACACAGACTGCGCCGGCAGTGGGAGACAGGTTCGGACCGCAGTTGTCGGAATATGCCAGATACAGCTTGCCGTCCGCAGAAAACGATGCGTGCAGGGGATACATTCCCGGTTCGTTTGCCGCCAGCGCCGTCCAGCTTTCGCCGCCGTCTGTACTTTTATAGATACAGGTGCCGTCTGTCATGGCTGCACCCACGTACATATCTGTCGAAGCCGGGTCAAATGTCACCCAGAGAATGCCGATGCTGTTGCTCTCCTGCTTATAGTTGCCCTTTACCGGGAACGAAGTGACCTCTTCCCAGTTCTTGCCGTAGTCAGAGGTTTTCCACAGACCACTGTCACGGCTGCCGAACCAGACCTCCTTGTTGTCGTTGGGATTGACGCACATCCGCTCGCCGCAGCCACGTCCGGACTGGTTGCCGCCGCAGCTGAACGGCGCATCAAAGCGTGTCCAGGTCTCGCCGTAGTCGTCCGAGGCAAACAGCGCCGCATCGTCACTCATATAAGTACCGCCGGCAAAATACACCCGGTTCGGTTCTACCGGGTCGGTCGCCATGCTTTCGATGCCGATATAGCCCCACTCGTCTGCGCCCAGAAAATCGGTGAGCGGCACCCAGTCGGTGTCCTTTTTCCGGCGGTACAGTCCGCCGATATCGGTACGGGCATAGACCAGACCCTCTTCCTTGGGGTTATACTCCATGCCGGTGACATAACCGCCGCCGCCGATGGCAACATTGCTCCAGGTATAAGTTTGGGCGCTGCCCGAAGTACAGCCGGTGCCGATGCCGCAGAGCATGGCGCCGCTCAGCAATACTGCCGTAAGCCGTCCTCGCTTTTTCATGTGTGTGTCCTCCGTATTCCATTGCAGGGAGACTGCAAAAATTTCCTACTTTCTATAATAACCGAAAACGGCGGATTAGTCAATATCTCTTTTCAATTTTTAAGGTGCAAATTAAAAAACGATTATTATCTAAATTGAATGAAATTCGACAAAAAATCATATTGACAAATGTTTTTCCTTGTTTTATAATAAAAATATACAATTTAACCATATTATTAAACACAGAAACGCAATTACGTGTCCTCATGGCATGAATAGAGTTGCAGCAAAGCCATCCTATTCAGAGTTTACTTTAATATACAAAAAATATTCACCTTATTACATCTGACCATCGCCGAAATCCTGTATCATAATACTATGTTTTCAAAGGAGGTTATCTATATGAAAAAGAAACATTTTGCTGTTTTAACCTTTGCCCTTTGTTTTTCCCTTCTTTCAACTGCTTGTGGAACATCGAAAAACAGCACTGAATCCACGCAGACACAAAAGGGACTTGTCCTTACAGTCTCCAGCACAGCCGATTTTGTCGATCAAGCCACAACTTTACAAGAGCTAATCGACTCTTCAGACATTGTTGCAAAAGTTAACGTCCAAAAAGTTGATTCCTGTGTTTACAAAGGCACTGATTCTGTCGTTACTTCCATTACCCCAGAAATTTTGGAGATATATAAAGGCACCTATAATGGCGAGACTTTCGATATGTACGGTGGGTATATTAGCTGCGCAGAGTATCAAAACGCACCCATTTTTCAAGAGAACGATGACGCTCTGCCTTTCGATACATCAAGTTATTCTGAATCTGAAATCAATAACGCACAACTTTACTGGGACTGGTGCAACGTATATATTCCAAGCGCCGGAGACACACTTCTTTACTTCGGCAAAGTAAGTGACAACAACAACTTTTTCCTTACGAATGCTTATCAAGGACTATTTCATTTAGAAGATGGGAACTGGACAAATCAGGCTTTAATCACTGGTTCGCAAACACAGCAAGAACTGCTCGTCACAGACCTGTTGAACATTTCCGGTTCGTCTGCTGTGGAATCCCCTCAAACCGGAATATCAAAAACAATTGATGCAATTACCTACACCTATCCCGGCAGCGATTACGATACTATGATTTCCATTCCAGAAAGCGCACTCACAGAAGCAATACAAAAAAAATATTTCTGATGCAGAATAACAGCAAGAGCGGCAATGCAGCGACATTGTCGCTCTGTTTATTTATCCCCACACCACCGGCAGCGGCGTATCTGCATGGTCACCGATGTGCTTTTCCATCCAGACCATGTGATACCACCGCCCGAACTTATAGCCGCACTGATGGAATTCGCCCACCATCCGGTAGCCCAGCTTTTCGTGGAACCGGATGCTGTCCCGTGTCAGATAGGGGTCGCTTTCGCCCATAGGGCAGGCGATGCAGGCGTTCATATTGAGGAAATGCCGCCGCCGCAGTTCCCTGTTCCAGGGCATCGTGGAGCAGTCTGCCGATGCCACGGCGTTTCTGGTGCTGTTCCACATAGATGGAAGTCTCCACCGACCAGTCATAGGCAGCACGGTCGTGAAATTTTCCGGCGTAGGCATAGCCCACCGGCACGCCGTCCTGCTCTGCCACCAGATAGGGGTATTTTTTTAAGGTATCCGCAATGCGGCAGGCAAATTCCGTCTCGGTGGGAACGTCGTATTCAAAGGTGATGGCAGTCTGTGCCACATAGGGCGCATAAATGGCAAGCAGTGCCGGGGCATCTGCCGGGACTGCCGGGCGTATCTGTATGGACATGGTGATTCCTCCTTTGGTGATTCTCTGTCTAGGGTACACCTTTTGAGACGGATTGTCAAGACTTTTGGCGCAAAACAGCCCCCAGCGGTGCAAATTCCGCTGAGGGCTGTTTCATTATGTGAAATCGATTATACTTTCAAAGAAATGGGGTTGCCTTAGTTCTTCATCTCGAAGTGTTCGCCCAGGATATCCTTGTTTGCGTCCAGAATCGGCTGGATGCACTCTGCCACGAATTCCTCGGTCTGCTGTTCGCTGCGGCCGGTGAAATTCTCCGGTTTCAGAATCTTGTCCAGGTCTTCCTTGGTAATCATGAACGCCGGGTCTGCCAGGAGCATATCGCACAGGTCGTTATCCAGACCCTCTTCCTTGACGTGCTTGCCGGCAACCATGGAATAGGTGCGGATCTTCTCATGGAGTTCCTGGCGGTTGCCGCCTTTTTCCACTGCGTCCATCATGATGTTTTCGGTTGCCATAAACGGCAGTTCACGCATGATGCGCTGACGAATCATCTTCGGATAAACCACCAGACCGTCGGTGACGTTCAGCATGATGTTCAGAATCGCATCCACTGCCAGGAATGCCTCCGGAACAGAAACACGCTTGTTTGCGGAGTCATCCAGAGTACGTTCAAACCACTGGGTACCTGCGGTGAATGCCGGGTTCAGACTGTCGATCATCACGTAGCGTGCCAGAGAAGTGATACGCTCACAGCGCATGGGGTTGCGCTTGTATGCCATTGCAGAAGAGCCGATCTGGGTCTTTTCAAACGGCTCCTCCATCTCCTTGAAGCTCTGGAGCAGACGCATATCGTTGGAGAACTTGCTGCAGGACTGTGCAATGCCGCTGAGGGTTGCCAGAACCTGAGAGTCGATCTTTCTGGAATAGGTCTGACCGGAAACCGGAACGACACCGTCAAAGCCCATTTCCTTGGCGATCTTCGCCTCCAGCTCCTTGACCTTGTCGGTATCACCCTTGAACAGCTCCATAAAGGATGCCTGTGTACCGGTAGTACCCTTGGAACCCAGCAGCTTCAGATTTGCAATACGGTATTCCAGTTCGTTGAAGTCCATGAGCAGCTCGTTCATCCACAGGGTAGCACGCTTGCCCACTGTGGTCAGCTGTGCCGGCTGGAGGTGGGTATATGCCAGCGCCGGCATTGCCTTGTATTCCAGGGCAAAACGGGACAGGTTCGCCAGAACGTTAATCATCTTCCGGCGCACGATCTCCAGTGCATCACGCATGATGATGATGTCGGTGTTGTCGCCCACATAGCAGGAGGTTGCACCCAAGTGGATGATGCCGGCAGCCTTCGGGCATACCTGGCCGTAAGCGTACACGTGGGACATGACATCGTGGCGGCGGCGCTTTTCCTCTGCCTCGGCAACGTCATAGTCGATGTTGTCGATGTTTGCCTCCAGTTCGTCCACCTGCTCCTGTGTCACCGGCAGACCCAGCTCCATCTCTGCACGAGCCAGAGCCACCCAGAGACGGCGCCAGGTGGAAAACTTCTTGTCTGCGGAGAAAACGTGCTGCATCTCTTCGCTGGCATAGCGGGTGCAGAACGGACTTTCATAACTTGTGGTATTACGCATATTTTTGTACCTCTTTCTTTTGGAATCCGTTGACGGAATCGTTTCTTGTCCTATTATAGCATATTTCGGCAGGATTGGCAAGAGGGCGAAAAAACCGCCCCGACAGGAATGCCCTACCGAGACGGTCTTTCACGATGACGGAGACAGCTCACACGGAAAATGTGTGCCTTATCCGGTCGTTACGTTTTACTTTTTTCTGCGCTTTTTTCCTGTCACGAGCGCTGCAGCCAGTGCAGCGCCTGCCGGGATCAGAAGTGCCGGAAGTGCCTCGCCGGTCTTTGGCGTTGAGGAGACTCTTGTGCTGCCGGAGGACGAACCGGAACTGCTGCCGCTGCTGTTGCTGCGGGTAGTGGTCGTCGTCTGGCTGCTGCCGGCAGTGGTGGATGCAGAATCACTGCTGTCCGTGCCGGTGCCGTCGGTTGTCACCAGGGTTGCCGTTGTGGTCGGCGTATGCTCTCCATTTCCGGCGGTGGTGTTTCTCTCGGTCGTGGTCTCTTCGGCTGTGGTTGTCGTAGTCGTTGTGGTGGTAGTTCCTTCGGTTTCAGAAGTGGTCGTCTCTGTGCCGATGTACTCATCCACCATGACGATTGCCTTTGTGTCTGCACTATATGCGGTGCTTACGATCTGCCATGTACCGTCCTCCTGGACGACAGGTGCGCCGTTCTCATCGACGGCAACTGTCAGCAGCAGCAGATCGCCGTTTTCATCCAGCTGGAAGTAGATCGGCTCTGCAATTGCATAGTCTGCCGGAGCGAGGACTTCGGTCAGGCAGTACGGTACGCCTGTTTCGATGTTGGCAAAGACGTGAGACACGCCCTCTTCCGATACCCACTGGTCGATGACATTGCCCGACTGGTCTGTGATCGTCAGCGTTGCGCCGCCGATCTCCTTGCCGCCTGCGTCACACTTGCGGATGAGATAGCCGTTCGGACGTTCTGTGGTAACGGTGGTGGTTTCTGTTGTTTCTGTGGTCGTTTCTTCGGTTGTGGTCTCTTCGGTAGTCGTATCTTCTGTTTCAGAGGTTGTTGTGATTACTGTGGTTGTGGTCGTTGCTGCTGCGGTCGTAGTGCTTGTTTCCGTTCCGGTCTCCGATACGGTGGTCGTCTCGGTCGGTGCTGTGGTATCCGTCTCCGTTTCCGTTGCAGAAACAGTCGTGGTATCGGCGCTGACAGATGTTGTCGTCTCAGAACCGGTTTCCGAAGTGCTTTCCGACGATGTGCTTACCGCAGAGGTAGTTGTTCCGCTGGTGGTGGTATTGGTCGGACCTGCACTGGATTCTGTAGAACCTGTGGTTGATGTGACAGTACCCGACGCACTGCCGGATGTGGTCACTGTTGTGCCGCTGGTCGTGGTGTTGGTGGGTCCGGCGCTGGTTTGTGTTGCACTAGTGGAAGATACTGTTGCACTGCTGGTGACAGTGACAGTGTCGGTATTGGTCTGGGTTGTAGCGGATGTAGAAGATTCGGTGACAACGGTAACAGACGATACAGTTGTACCGGATACGGTTGCCGTAGTATTGCTTGCGGATACGGTCGAGGTTTCCGTTGTCTGCGTGCCGGATGCAGATTCCGAAGAGGAACTGCTGCCGGATGTCACGCTGCTGGAAACCGATGTGGTTTTTGTTGTAACTGTTGTCTCAGACGAACTGCTGGTTTCCGAGCTGGAGGATGTCACCTTTTTCAGTGCATCGAACATGGTGATAAGACCGGTTGTCTCATCGTATTTGTTCGTCTTGCTCTCACCGACTTCTTCGTTCTTCTCCTTGCCTTTCACCACTTCATA
>ERZ779855.1476-NODE-1476-length-15505-cov-2.290874_pt1 | contig 15505 bp, 15 predicted proteins | sample MGYA00511370_ERZ779855 | MGnify/ENA primary metagenome ERZ779855 (study PRJEB29588, sample SAMEA1967319) | human gut metagenome | biome: human gut; feature: human-associated habitat; material: faeces | place: Denmark | collected 2008/2010 ...
CCAGAACGCGGTCTTCCGTGACGAGGCCCAGCTTGGTGGTCGTAATCAGGTCAATGGCGAAATGGTCTTCCAGCAGTTCAATGTTGGGGTGAAGCTTGGCCGCCTCCAGAAGTTTGGAGGTAATTTCCAGTCCGGTTGCGTCTTTGGCGTGGAGGATGCGCCGTTTGGTGTGGCCGCCCTCCCTGGCCAGTTCATAATCCTCTCCCTGGTTGCCGGGGTCAAAGTTCACTCCCCATTCCAGCAGTTCCCGGATAGCGTCCGGGCCTTCCTCCACGATAGTGCGCACGGCCTGTTAGTTGCAGAGGCCCGCTCCGGCGTCCAGCGTATCCGCAACATGGTCTTCAAAGGAATCGTTGCGGTCCCATACGGCGGCGATGCCGCCCTGTGCCTTGGCGGAACTGCAATCCAGAAATTTACCTTTTGTAATGACTGCAACCTTGCCGTGTTCCGCCGCTCTCAAGGCGAAACTCAATCCGGCAACACCTGCCCCAATGACTAAAAAGTCGCTCGTCTTCATCTTGAATGGTACGGAATTGTACCATGACGCGGGCTGCCAAGTCACGCCCAATGATGGGGCGGCAGGGCATATTTGTCTGGAAAAGAAGTGTGAAACACGCTAATTCATGGGCATGAGACCCCAAGGGAACGAACAGGAAGCGCGCCGGAACAAGCATGTGCGCAGCGCGCCGTCCAAAATTGCCGTGAAGGCGCTGGGAGAGAAGGTGCTGGACGGGATTCTGGACAAATCCTCCAACCCTCTGCTGCTTATTCTGGACTGCGTGCAGGACCCCCACAACCTGGGAGCCATCCTGCGGACGGCGGACGGCGCGGGAGTGGATGCCGTCATCGCCCCCCGGGACAAATCCGTGGGCATTACGGAGACGGTGCTGCGCGTTTCCGTCGGCGCTGCGGAAAAGGTGCCTTTTATTCAGGTGACCAATCTGGCGCGCACCATGAAGCAGCTCCAGAGCCGCGGCATCTGGATATTCGGCACGTCGGACAAAGGAGACCGCGGCCTGTATGAAACGGACTTCACGGGGCCGGCCGCACTGGTGATGGGGGCGGAAGGGGAAGGGATGAGAAGATTGACGGAAGAGAACTGCGATTTCCTGCTGAGGATTCCCATGAAGGGAAGCATTCCGTGCCTGAACGTATCTGTGGCTACGGGCGTATGCCTGTATGAAATGGTGCGGCAGCGTTCCTGATTCCATGACTGTTTTTCTCCCTCCCTCGTCTTTATGATTCAGGAACTTGATCTTGCCCCGGGGGAACGCGCCAGGTTTATTTCAGACATCCATTTCGGCCATGCCAAGGCGCTGGCCCGGGAGCCGGAAGAGCTGGGGTTTCTTCTGGAGGGGTGCTCCCATCTGGTAGTGTGCGGGGACCTCAGTGAAACCCGTGAAAGCCCCTGCCGGGAGGAAGGATTGGAAAAACGGGCCCGTTTCCTGCGGATGTGCCGGGATGCCGGGGTGCAGCCCGTTCTGCTGGCCGGCAACCATGATCCGGACGAGAAAGCCGGCCTGCTGAAATTGCAGGGCGGCCGCATCTGCGCTTTGCACGGCCATGCGCTGTTCAGGGAGGTGGCTCCGTGGGGATGGGAATATTTGAAAAACAAGCAGGTTTCCCGCGAACTGATCGCAGCGTTCCCGGAGGCGGAGGCAGATTTGCTGCGGCGGCTGGAGCTGGCCCGTGCCATGAGTGTGCTGGTGCCTCCTGTTTATACGCGTTCCGGAACACATCAAAATAAACTGGTGCGTTTTTTAGCTCATTCTGCCTGGCCGCCGGAACGGCCCGTGCGGATTCTTCTGGCATGGCTGACGATGATGCGGCGCATGGGGAAATTTGCAGACCGTTTTTTTCCGGAAGCGGAAGTCGTCATTTTTGGCCATCTTCACCGACGGGCGGTGAGCGGGAAAAAGGGGCGGCGGCTGTACGTCAACCTGGGCGCCTGTTTCCGCCATGCCAGATGCTGGGCGGCGGACGTAACGCCGGAAAGAGGAGTCTCCATCCGCAGTTATACGCCCGGAGGATATGATGGCCCGGAGGCAATTCTCCGCTGATTGATGCCCACGGGAAAAAAGTGAGGGGAACGCGTCCGTGTTTAGGCGATAATGTGTTAGAGCACCGGATGACTAGTCCATACAGTTTGTGGACGCGTTCCCCATAGAATTTGGCCGCGCCTGTTTTCCCTGGTAGCCGGCGGGACAGTTTTTCCCGGAGCTTTTCAGGGCGCAGCCCCGGCAGCAGCAGGGGCGCGAGGAGGAAAAAAACCTGGAGAAGAAGGACTCCATTCTGGCGGGTGCGCCGCCGGAGCACTTTCTTTCACCGTTTCTTTCCGAATTGGAGCTGACCATGAAGCAAAGTTAGTGCAAGCTAACTTATATTGCAAGAAAAAAGTTTGTCTCACCTAATATTTTTCAAGAAGAGGTTGACTTGGTCAGAGCCTTGGCTATTGTTTTTTGTTAGTTAAACCTAATAAGCATCAATCATGATATATGAAAAATTTTCCACTCCGGAGTTGAGCAACAGCCTGGAGGATTATATTGAGGCCGTCCGCAACATTGAGTTGGAAAAGGGATGCGCCACCGTAGGGGAAATTGCGGAATCCCTGAACGTGAAAAAACCTTCCGCCTCACTGGCCATGAAGCAGTTGAAGGAACGCGGCCTGGTGGAATACACGCAGTATTCTCCCATTGTCCTGACCAGGGAAGGCCGTTATTACGCGGATCGGGTCATTTCCTGCCATACCATGGTGAAGGAGTTCCTCATTACGGTGCTGAAGATGGAGGAAAAACGCGCCGATGAAGTGGCCTGTTGCATTGAACATATCATGACTCTGGAGGAAATCTCCCGTTTCCAGCTTCTGACGGATCGTTGCAGGGAGAGAGGAGAATAAAATACTCCCACATGATTTTCCGGGGGGACAGTTCATGAGGGAATGGATCATCCCTCTCTTTTTTACTTCGAAACCCGGACCGGGGGAAGGCATCGGCGTGTGCTGCGCGCGCTGACGTACACTGTGGAAGCGTTATGGAGGAACGCGGAAAAGGCCGGGGTAATCAGCCCGAACATGCCCAGCAGTATCAGAGAAGAGTTGAACCCGACGATAAAGCGGTAGTTGCGTTCTATTTTTTCAAGGACGGCACAGCTCAGTTCCCTTAAAACAACCAGTTCTGCCAGAGAGCTGGACAACAGGGAAATATCCGCCACTTCACGGGCGATATCGGAAGAATCCTTCATGGAGACGGAAACGTCTGCACAGGAAAGAGCTGGGGAATCGTTGATGCCGTCTCCCACCATGCACACTGTTTTGCCGGATTTCTTCAATTGCTGGATAAAGCGGGCCTTATCTTCAGGCAGAACCTGGGAACGGTATTCCGTGATGCCCAACTGGCGGCTGATGGCGCGGGCTGCGGATTCGCTGTCCCCCGTGAGCATGATGATGGAGGAAATGCCCTGCCGTTTCAGCCGGGCGATCGTCTCTGCGGCTTCCGGCCTGGGCGGGTCGCTGACGCCGATCATGCCGATCGCTCTGCGGCCTATAGCGAGAAAGATGTTGGATTTGCCTCTGGCGTGATTGCGTATGGTCTGCCTTTGCTCTTCCGTGAGGGGGATGCGTTCATCTTCAAAGAGAAAATGGTAGCTGCCCACAAGAACCTTTTTCCCATGAAGGCGGGAGGAAATGCCGTGGGCCACGATGTATTCCACCTCCGCGTGTTCTTCTTCATGGTGCAGGCCCTCCTCCAGCGCTTTGCGCACAACGGCCCGCGCCACGCTGTGGGGGAAGTGTTCTTCCAGGCATGCTGCCGTTTTCAGGATATATTCCCTGCTGCAGTCGCTCAAAGGGATGATCTGCGTTACCTGAGGGCAGGCGGAGGTCAGCGTGCCCGTCTTGTCAAAAACGATGGTGTCCGTTTTGGCGAACAGCTCCATGAATTTCCCGCCCTTGATCATGATCTTGCGCGCTGCGGCCTCTTTCATGGCGGAGATGACGGAGATGGGGGTGGCGAGCTTGATGGCGCAGGAATAATCCACCATCAGCACGGAGAGAGCCTTGGAGATATTCCTGGTGAACAGAAACAGCGCCCCTGCCGTGAGCAGGGTATAGGGAACGATAGAATCCGCCAGCTTTTCCGCCCGGCTTTGGATGCGCGCTTTCAGTTCCTCCGAATGGTCGATCAGGGCGATGATATTGTTAATGCGGGACTGGTCTCCTGCGGCGTCCACCCGGATGACGAGGGAACCCGTTTCCAGCGTGGTTCCGGCAAAGACGACGGACCCTTCCCGTTTGGAAGCCGCTTCCGATTCCCCCGTCATGGCGGCCTGGTTGACTTCCGCTTCTCCGGACAGCACGGTACCGTCCACAGGGATGACGTTCCCCGCGTCCACGCGGATTTTCTCCCCCGGGCGGATTTGCTCCATGGGAACCTGGCGCATGCCTCCTTCTTCCACCCGCCAGACGCGGTCTATATTTATGCTCAGGCTGGCCGCAAGCGCCGCCCGGGTCTTTTTCCGAGTGTAATTTTCCAGCAGGTCTGAAATGGAAAGAAGGAACATGATGGAATTGGCCGTTCCGTAAGCCTTCGTGCCTATGGAAACCCCGATGGAGACGGCGTCCAGAACGGCTACGTTGAGCCGTCCGCTTCCCAGGCCGGCCATTCCGCGCCGTAAATAGGAACTGTAATTCCAGAATACTTTGGCCATTCTGAGCGGGGGCGGCAGAAACACCTTGCAAAACAGGAAAGAGGAAGCTTTCCCCGCTATGCGGAGAAAAAAGGACCGGGCCAGTTTCCTGGCCTCCGCGCGCTCTTCCGGTTCGTGGCTGCGGAGTGTTTCCGGCCTGAGCCTGTCCAGCGTGCGGAAAATGGCCTGGGGGCTGGTTCCTTCATACAGGATGAACACACCTCCGTTGCAGGGGGTGGCCTTGACGGAGTATACGCCTTTCTGTTTCAGGAGCCTGCATTCGATGCCGTAAGCCTGATCATGATTGAATGCGCAGCGGCCGCTGCGTACACGGAGCCTGCCGGGCGTATGATGGATAACCTGGTAATGCATGGATAAGGAAAAAGAAAAGGGGGAAACGCCCTTCTCCGTGCGTTTCCCCCGTTGGGGGCGGTCCATTCCGCTGGCGGAGAAGGAAACGGGCACCCCGCTGTTTGGTGATGGACAATGAGATTGCTACTGTTCCGGCCTGCTGTTTTTCGCGGCGGCCTCATGGCACAGGTCTTGGGCTTCTTCCCGGATGTTTGCCAGTTGTTCCATGGCCTTCTGCTGGATGAGCATGGCCTTGGAAAGGCCCTGGACGGCCAATTTCCTGGCAACGGGACTTTTTACTACTTTCGCTCCGATGGCGGCGGCGATCATTCCTCCGACGAAGCCCCAGAGGCCTTTGTTGTTCATGTAACTCATGGTAATGTTTTGATTGGGTTCATCCGGCCTTGGCGGCATGCAGCCGCTTCTTTTCCGGAAGGATTGGATTATATCCAATCCAGCCTGCATTTTTTTAGCGTGCCCCCGTATTCTGGTCAAGATGAATTAGCTGAAACTAATTTTTAGCAGACATGAAAATATTTTTGCGATATTTTTAATACGTTGAAAACAAATAAAATATAATGAACCAACATAATGTTGTACTGAGCAGGGCAAGGGCATTGGGAAGAAAAAGTGTTGACTGAATAGTTAGTTTAATCTAACTTTGCCGCGTTGCATGAACTTGACCCATACAGGACTTCACCGTTTCTTCCGCCGGGTCTGCCGGTACAGGAAACTGGCCGGGCTGCTCATCCGGCGTCCCAGATACCGTCTGCTCTGCGGAGACTGTGGGTTCTGTATGGGGGCATGCGGCAGAGCTGTGAAAGAGCAAGCCCGGGAGAACGGAAGCGGAGCTCTTTCCCTGTAAAAGGAAAGCGCCCCTCTCCACCTCTGGATCAATCATATAAGTATTATACCACAAACATCCAACGATAAGACTAACCGTTTTCTATGAAGAAGCATAACATAATAGCAATGGCGTTGACGAGCCTCATGGCGCTTCCTGTAATCGCTCAAGACAGCACCCCTGCTGTTGGTGATATTTTGCAGGGCATCAATATGTTCACTCCGGAAGAAGGCGATCCTGCCTACAAGGTGAAGGCCAATGAGAAATACGGCACCCAATGGGGTGTGGATATGGCCTACGGACTTTGGAATACGGAAAAGGTTTCCGATGTTAAGCGCCATAACAACCTGGCTCTTCTTCATGCCCAGCTTAATCAGCGCCTTATTGAAGACAAGGCCAACGGGGGAACCTGGTTGCGTGTGGAATTTTCCGGTTCATGGGGGCTGGATCGTGAATCCGCTCAGAGCGATACGTTTTTCACTGAAGCCTATGCCACGGCTTCCGGCTTGCATGCTGACGCGATGGGGCCTCATGAAGGAATATTCCCTGAAGTGGCGCTGATGCAATACTTTGCAGGGAAGCGCGCTTGCCTCATCGCAGGTATGGTGAATCTCACCAACTACTTTGATGCTGTCAGCATTGCCAATGACTCCTTCTCCTCTTTCACCAATGACGGGTTTGTGAACTCCACTATCCTGCCTTTGGTGGACAGCAATATTGGCGGTATTCTGCAAGTTGAACTCAACCGCAATAATTACATGATGGTTGCCGTTTCCCGCACGGGATGCGATTCCGGATACAATCCTTTTAATTCCGATTATTGCGATGGTTATGCCGTGGTTGGCGAATACGGCCATATCTTTGCCGACGGCGCTGCGACTCTCCGCATCAATCCGTTCTATACCAGCACGGATGTGGACATGGACGACGGGACCGGGGAACGCCGCCGCCAAAATGCCGGGCTTGTCGCGAGCATCGAATATACTCCCTGCGATCCTCTGACCATTTACTCTCGCGCCGGATTTGCCGCCAAACAATACTTGAGCAACTCCGCTGAATTCTCCGTGGGCGCCAACATTAAGCTCTTCCCTTCCCGTGAAGATGACTTCCTGGGCATTTCCTACGGTGTGTTCAAGGGGCAGACCCCCTGTGACGGAGAGCGCGCTGAGCATAACCGCGAACAGGTGCTGGAAGTCATGTACAGCTTCCAGGTGAATGATTATTTCAAAGTTGTTCCTCACTTCCAGTACATCGCGAATCCGGCTTACAGCACTTCCAGCGAAAACATTCTCTGGGGCGTTCAGGCAGTCTTTTCTTTCTGATCAGCTGATCCTGGACATGGCCGCCTTTTCTCTTAAATCAGGCATGGCCGGAGTTTCATGAAAGTATAATAACATAAAATCTTCCTTGTCTGTCTCCATGCAGTGAGCGGAATCCTGCGTGAGAAAGATATAGAAGGGGTCTGCATGACCTGGCGGCAACGCCGCATTCTCGATCAGGTAGAGGATGCGGCGTTGCTTATTTGATTACGGAGCCATTTACCCTCCTTTATTGATGCCTGCTGGCGGAGCTTGGACCGGCAATGTATGCCGGGTCATGGAATGGCCTTCAGCCTTTCCTTATCTACCGTCAAATACTGACTGTTGAAGGTAGGAGGCTTCCCCAAGGCTATTCCGTAGAATTTTTATCCCAGGGAAAAATAAAAGCCGCCTGAAAATGGGCTTTCCCACCCCTGTCTCCGTTCCCGGAAAAAACGGAAAAGAAGGCTTTTTGCCACGCCGGAAGATGGATGGGAGCCGCAACGTTTCCGGGGGCCGAAGCGTTTAAAACCATATTGACTTAAACGGGAATTATCTTAAACTGACAGAATGAGTAAGGTTCAATGGGAAATTTCAAATGATGAAGTGACCGACCGTGATACTGCTCTGCGCCGCTTGCAGGAAGGAACGACCGGCCACGTGGTGTGCGCCCGCGACGGCGCGTGCCTCCAGTCTTATAAGGAAGCGGATGGCGTGTACCATTGCGAAATTGTATTCAAGACGGATTCCTGCTGCCCGCCGGTATTCGCCGCCCCGGAAGGGGTGACGGGAAAGGAGCTGGAAATGCTTTACGATCGTTTTGCCAATGGGGACGATTTTTCCTTTGTGGAAAAGGAATGGGAACCTCTGATGGCCGTGGAATACCGCCATCGCCACAATGTGATGTGGTTCATCTTCCTGTTCATTGCGCTGGTAATTGCGGCCATGGCGGCATATCAGCACGGTTGGATTGAGTGACAGGGTAGAGGCTGGCTGCGGCAGGCGCCGTAGCAGAAGAACCTGCAAACCGCAGAAAATGGTTTGCAGGTTCTGAATGGGATAACCGGGGCCGGGATTTAATCCTGTTTTTCGTGGTCGTGATGGTGGCCGCCGCAGCAATTTCCGCCGCCACCGCAACAGCCGTCGCTGTCGTTGCCGCAACATCCGCAGTTGCCGCAGCACTTGCCGCGCTTGCTGAAAATTTTGTATAACGCGTAGGCTAGGGCCAGGAAAAGAAGGGTGGCGATGATATATGTTCCCATATTGTTCAGTAGAGTTAAGGGGTTGGTTTAGAAGTTATTTGGAGGCTGTATAAGGTTTCTTTGCCACCAGGTAAACGAGCCCCAGCAGGAGCAATAGGGCAATGCCCTGCCCGATGCCGAAGGAAGCTTCCGCATAAAGCCATGCTCCCAGCTGGTAAATCAGGAAGGCCAGGCAGTACGCCAAGGCGCACATGTAGCCGATGGGGAAGAAGGGCCATTTGGCGCTGTTCATTTCCCTTCTGATAGCGCCCATGGCCGCGAAGCAGGGGGCGCAGAGAAGATTGAAAATCATGAAGGAGAAAGCGCTCAGGAAGGTGAAGGCTCCCGCTTGGACCAGGCGGTCCCCGGTTTCCCTGATTTCCTCATCTTCATCTTCCTCTTCTTCCGCTTCAGCAGCGGATTCTCCGGAACCTTCCTCCAGGGATGCCTGGAGCTCCCGGCCGGCGGGGGCCATTTCCTGCGTTTCGGGGGAGTCCTCCGTTTTTTCCGCTTCATCTTCCCCGGAACTGCCGTCCGCATACAGGACGCCGAAGGTGCCTACCACGTTTTCCTTGGCAATCAATCCGGTAATGGTAGCCATGGTGGGTTTCCATTCACCCCAGCCCAGAGGCTGGAAGACAGGCGCGGCCACATTGCCGATGGAGGCCAGCATGCTGTCATTCTGCTCTACGGAATCCACCTTCCAGTTGTAGCTGGAGAGGAACCAGATCAGGGCGCTGGACACAAAGATGACGGTCCCGGCTTTTTGCACGAAAGCCTTGCAGCGGTCCCATGCATGAATGATGACGTTCTTCCAGGCCGGGATGTGGTAAATGGGAAGTTCCATGACGAAGGGAGTGGGATCCCCGGCGAACATGGCAGTCTTTTTCAGAATAAGGCCGGAAAGGATGATGGCGCCCACCCCGATGAAATAGGCCCCCGGAGCCACCCAGGAATTTTCCGGGAAGAAGGCTCCGGCAATCAGGGCAATGATGGGAGTTTTGGCCCCGCAGGGGATGAACGTGGTGGTCATGATAGTCATGCGCCTGTCCTTTTCGTTCTCAATGGTGCGGGTCGCCATGACTCCAGGAACGCCGCACCCCATGGAAACGAGCATGGGAATAAAGGATTTCCCGGAAAGGCCGAATTTGCGGAAAATGCGGTCCATGATGAACGCTACGCGGGCCATGTAGCCGCAATCCTCCAATATGCCCAGGCACAGGAACAGAACCGCCATTTGCGGGAGGAATCCCAGAACGGCTCCTACGCCGGCAATCACGCCGTCCTGGATCAGGCTTTCCAGCCATGGGGCGCAGCCGGCGTTTTCCAGCAGGTTTCCTACCCATTCCGGAACCCATTCCCCGAAGAAAGTATCATTGGCCCAGTCCGTGCCCCATGCGCCTATCGTCTGAATGGAGATGTAATATACAGCCCACATGACGACGGCAAAAATGGGGAGGCCCAGCCAGCGGTTGGTGATGATGCGATCAATCCTGTCGCTGCCCGTCAGGCTGCCGGGGCTGGCTTTAACGACGGCGTCTTTGATGATGCGGGAAATGGAATTATAGCGTTCATTGGTGATAATGGATTCACTGTCGTCATCCATTTCCCGTTCCATGGTTTCAATAATCCCGTTGATGCGGGATTGTTCCTCGGGATTGAGCGCGAGCTGGTCCGCGACTTTCTGGTCTCTTTCGAAAACTTTAACGGCAAACCATTTTTTCTGCTGATCCAGGCATTTTCCGGTGATGATTTCCCCAATTTCTCCGATGGCTTTTTCCAGATGGTCCGGAAAGTGGACGGCCTGCGGGGTCCGGGCGTCGTCCGACGCAGTCGTCGTTACTACGGCGTCTATCAGTTCACGGATGCCGGTCCCCTTGAGAGCGCTGATTTCCAGCACCTGGCAACCGAGGTTGCGTGAAAGTTTTTCCGTGTCGATCCTGTCGCCGCGCTTCCGGACAATGTCCATCATGTTCAGCGCTATAATGACGGGAACGCCCAGTTCGCAAAGCTGGGTGGTGAGGTAAAGATTGCGTTCCAGGTTGCTGCCGTCAACCAGGTTCAGGATGAGGGAGGGATGGTCCGTGACCAGGTAATTCCGGCTGACGACTTCCTCCAGGGTATAGGGGGAAAGGGAATAAATGCCGGGCAGGTCGGTGATGGTAACACCCTCGTGCTTTTTCAGCTTACCTTCCTTTTTCTCTACGGTAACACCCGGCCAGTTGCCTACAAACTGGTTGGAACCGGTAAGAGCATTGAACAGGGTAGTTTTACCGCTGTTGGGGTTACCGGCAAGGGCAATTCTTACATCCATGCGTTATGGCCTCTCTTTCTGATGATTTTGATTAGCAGACGCTAACCATATGTCGTTAAAAATGCGGGATGCAGCCTCCCGCGGGGTCCGACTTATTCTACCTCTATCTGTTCGGCATCGGCCTTGCGCAGAGAAAGCTCGTACCCGCGCACCGTTACCTCGATGGGATCGCCCAGCGGCGCTACCTTGCGGATATAAACCTCAACACCTTTGGTCAGGCCCATATCCATGATGCGTCGCTTGATGGCGCCTTCGCCATGGATCTTTACCACACGGACGGTCTCGCCGATCTTGGCCTCTTTCAGATTTTTCATCGTCTGGTTCCTCCTTCTTGTCACATTTCGCTTGTGCTTATGTAGTGTAAAAAGGCATCGCTGCCGTTATACCATAATTTTTACCGCCATTTCCTTGCTGATGGCCACGCGGGCTTCCTTTACATTCACTATCACATTGCCGCCCAGGGTGTTTACCACGGTCACTTCACCGCCCACCACAAAGCCCAGATTCTCCAAATGGCGTTTTACCTCCGGGCTGCCGCCAATGCGCTTGATGATATTTTCTTCCCCTACCTGCGCCAGGCTTAAAGGCATCATTTGTTTGTCCTCCGTTCCTCAGCCGGTGTCTTTCTTTTGGCTGATGTCACTTTGCAGTTAGCACTTGCTAACCATGCATTATAATACAAAAACCGCCCTCTCTTGTCAATGGATTTTTCTCAAAAAAAATTCTCCTCCCGCATTTTCGGCAGTCCTGCCATCAGGTTAGCCTTGACTAACAAAAAACTTGTGCAGTTTGCCAAGGCTAACTCGTCATTTCCCCCGCCGCATTACTGTTTTGCTCCTTTTTTATGGAGAATTTCCCCCACAGCCTTGCACTTTGCCCCAAAAATGTGTAAACTATACTCGTAAGGTCTTATTTGCGGCCCATCCATCTCTTATTATGTAAGGAGTATTCTATGCTGGAATTGCAACACATCAGCTACGAAACCGAAGAAAACTGTGAAATACTGCACGATATCAGCCTGACGATCCAGGACCGCTTTGTGGCCATCACCGGCCCCAATGGCGGCGGTAAATCCACCCTGGCCAAAATCATTGCCGGTATCTATACCCCCACCTCCGGCCGCATTCTGCTGGATGGCGAGGACATCACCGCCCTTTCCATCACCGAACGCGCCCGCCGGGGCATCAGCTATGCCTTTCAGCAGCCCGTGCGCTTTAAGGGTCTGCGGGTCGGCGACCTGATGAACCTGGCCGCCGGAAAGGACGCCAATATCGCCGAAGTCTGCGCCTACCTCAGCGAGGTTGGTCTTTGCGCCCGGGATTATATCGACCGTGAGTTGGACGCCAGCCTCTCCGGCGGTGAATTAAAGCGCATCGAGATCGCCATGGTGCTGGCACGCGGCACCGCCCTTTCGGTCTTTGATGAGCCGGAAGCCGGCATCGACCTTTGGAGCTTTCAGAATCTCATCCGTGTCTTTGAAAAGATGTACGAGCAGACCCGCGGCAGCATTCTGATCATCAGCCACCAGGAACGCATCCTTAATATCGCCGATACCATCGTCCTGCTGAAGGATGGCCGCCTGGCGGAATGCGGTCCCCGGGAGGAAGTCCTCCCCCGCCTGCTGCGCAATATCGATACCGCCCCGCCGGTGTGCAGTATGCTTTCCGATCCCATCAAGGAGGTGCGCTAAATGATTGACGAGATCCAAAAAAGACTGTTAAAAGAAGTCGCTGCCCTCGATAGCCTGCCCATCGGGGCCTACAATATCCGCGCCAACGGTGCCCCCGCCGGGCGCAATACCACCGCCCATATCAATATCGTCACCAAAACCGATAAACCCGGCATTGATATTATCATCGCCCCCGGCACCAAAAATGAAAGCGTCCACATTCCCGTGGTCGTCAGCCAGACCGGTCTCAAGGACCTGGTCTACAATGACTTCTATATTGGCGAAAACGCCGATGTGGTCATCATTGCGGGCTGCGGCATCCACTGCGCCGGGGCCGAGGAAACCTCCCACGACGGCATCCATACCTTCCATGTGGGGAAAGGCGCCCACCTACGCTATGTGGAAAAGCACTACGGCGAAGGAGAAGGCAGAGGCAAGCGGTTCATGAACCCCACTACCATTGTGCATCTGAACAGGAATGCCCGGATGGAGATGGAAACCACGCAGATTGCCGGCATTGATGACACGCTGCGGAAAACCACTGCGGATCTGGCGGAGGGCTCCAGCCTGGTGATTCACGACAAGATCATGACCACCGGGGATCAGCACGCCATTGCAGAGTTTGATGCAGATCTGAACGGAGCAGGCAGCAGCTGCAACATCGTCAGCCGCAGCGTTGCCAAGGAAAACAGCAGGCAGGAATACACCAGCCGACTCAACGGCAATGCCCCTTGCAGCGGCCATACGGAATGTGACGCCATAATCATGGACCACGGCTGCGTACTGGCAAGCCCCCAGCTGACTGCCAATCATGTGGACGCATCCCTGATCCACGAAGCCGCCATCGGCAAGATCGCGGGTGAGCAGATCATCAAACTGATGACCCTCGGCCTGACCGAAGAGGAAGCCGAGCGGGAGATCGTCAACGGATTCCTAAAATAAACGAAGGAGGCTCATCCCATGAATATTACCGAACGCTTCTTAAAATATGTGGGCTACGGCACCAACAGCGATGAAAAGAGCGAGACCTGTCCCTCCACCCCCAATCAGCTGGTGCTGGGGGCCGCCATTGCTGAAGAACTGAAAGCCCTGGGACTTACCGATGTAGAGCAGGATGCCGATGGCTATGTTTACGGCTATCTCCCCGGCGAGGGCGAAGCCCTTGGCCTTATTGCCCACATGGATACCAGTCCCGCCGTCAGCGGCGATCACATTAAGCCCCGCATTGTCACCTACCCCGGCGGCGTACTGGAGCTGGGCGCTTCCACCCTTTCCCCCACCGATTATCCCTTCCTGGAGGAATACATCGGCCAGGAGCTTATTGTCACCGATGGCACCACCCTGCTGGGCGCCGATGATAAAGCCGGTGTGGCGGAGATCGTTACCCTGTGCGAGTACCTGCTGGCTCACCCCGAGGTAAAGCATCGTCCCATTGCCGTCTGTTTCACCCCCGATGAGGAGATCGGCCGCGGCACCGACCGCTTCCGCATGGATCGCTTCCCTGCCAAGGAAGCCTATACCGTGGATGGCGGCGAGCTTGGCGAGATCGAGTATGAAAACTTCAATGCCGCGGCGGCGACGGTCAAGGTGCGGGGGCTCAATATCCACCCCGGTAGTGCCAAAAACAAAATGAAGAACGCGGCCCTGCTGCTGGCGGAATTTATCGGCCTGCTGCCCGCCGCCGAAACTCCCGCCCACACCGAGGGCTATGAGGGCTTCTTCCACCTCTGCGAAATGTCGGGCGATGAATCCTCCGCCGAAGCGGCCTACATCATCCGCGATCACGACCGGGAAAAGTTCGAGACCCGCAAGGTGCTCATGCAGCAAACTGCCGATTTTATGAATCAGAAATACGGTGCCGGCACCTTTACCCTGCATATGACCGATAGCTACTACAATATGAAGGAGAAGCTCACCGACCATATGTACCTAATCCATAACGCCGAAGCCGCCATGCAAAAGGCCGGCGTCACTCCCAAGATCGTCGCCATCCGCGGCGGCACCGATGGCGCCCGTCTCTCCTACGAGGGGCTCCCCTGCCCCAACCTCTCCACCGGCGGTCTCAATTTCCACTCCATCCACGAATTTATCCCCGTCCGTTCGCTGGAAAAGATGGTCGAAGTTCTCCGGAACCTTGTCACCTTGTAAAAGCACAAAAATATTCCCCCTGCCGCTCCTTTCCGGGAACAGCAGGGGACATTTTTCTGCCAACCGGTACGGTTTTCCCTCCTTTTTCCCTTTCGTTGACATTCTCATTTAGTAATAGTATACTATAAGTTAAGTCTGCTATTTGTGCAAAAATACTTTTACGGAGGTCGTCATGTCCGTCAATTCCATGCCAAAAGAAAACAAAATGGGGACAATGCCGGTCAAAAAGCTCATTTTTAATATGGCCCTGCCGCTCATCATCTCCATGCTCATCCAGGCCCTTTATAATATCGTCGATAGCATCTTCGTCTCCCGCATCAGTGAGGATGCTCTCACCGCCGTTTCGCTGGTCTTCCCCGTTCAGAACCTCATGATCGCCTTTGCCACCGGCACCGGCGTGGGTATGAATGCCCTGCTTTCCCGCCGCCTGGGCGAGAAAAACCGCGAGGCCGCCGAGGAAGTCGCTAATGTTGGCCTGCTGCTTTCCATCTGCACCGCCGTGGTATTCGCGCTGTTCGGGGTTTTCGGCTCTCAGCTCTACTTCTCCATGCAGAAGGGTGTTTCCCCCATCATCGCGGAATACGGCGCCCAGTATCTTTCCATCGTCTGCATCGGCTCCATCGGCATCTTTGTGGAGATCACCGCCGAGCGGATGCTGCAGGGCACCGGCCAAACCCTCATCACCATGTTCATTCAGGGCATCGGCGCCATCATCAATATCATCCTCGATCCCATCATGATCTTCGGCCTCCTCGGCTGCCCTGCCATGGGCGTCCGGGGCGCTGCCTATGCTACCATCATCGGTCAATTGGTCGCCGCAGTGCTTGGCATTGTCCTCAATCAAAAGCACAATACCGATGTCCGTGTCAATCTCAAAAAGATTCGTTTCAATTTTCCCCTCATCGGCGAGATCTATTCCATCGGCTTCCCCTCCATTTTGATGACCGCCATCGGCTC
>ERZ779855.1486-NODE-1486-length-15455-cov-8.725390_pt1 | contig 15455 bp, 16 predicted proteins | sample MGYA00511370_ERZ779855 | MGnify/ENA primary metagenome ERZ779855 (study PRJEB29588, sample SAMEA1967319) | human gut metagenome | biome: human gut; feature: human-associated habitat; material: faeces | place: Denmark | collected 2008/2010 ...
GGAGGCGTTGCTCATCAGAGCACGGCCCATGGCCAGCATCTGCTGCTCGCCGCCGGACATGGTGCCGGCCAGCTGCTTGCGGCGCTCCTTCAGGCGGGGGAACAGCTCAAACACCTTTTCCTTGTTGGGTGCAATGGTGGAAGCAGGCTGGGTGTATGCACCCATGTCCAGATTTTCTTCCACGGTCATGTGCAGGAACACATGACGGCCTTCCGGCACATGGGCAAGGCCTGCTTCCACGATCTTGTGGGCGCGCATGCCCTTGATGCTGCTGCCCTTGTACAGGATATCGCCGGTCTTGGGCTTCAGCAGGCCGGAAATGGTCTTCAGGGTGGTGGACTTGCCGGCGATGTCAGCAAAGCTGCCCTCGAACACATAAGCCAAGCCCCACTGTACGCCATCGGTCAGACCCTTCATGGCGGAGGTGATGATGGTCTCGGAGAGGGGGGATTGGTCGGTATCAACGCCTACCATGTAAGCATCGTTTTCAGCAGCAGCCTGAGCAACGGACTGATACATATTACCGCCGCAGCAGAAGATGACCTCGGTGCCATTGTTGTACCAGCCATTAACGAGAGCCTGCAGCTCGGAAGAGGGGGAGTAGGAGTTACCATACTGCCAGGTGTAGTTCAGCTCAACGGTCTTGCCCATCTCAGCGGCAGCAGCATTGGCGCCCTGAGCGAAGCCGTAACCATAGCGAACGCAAGCGGGGTTGGTGCCGCCGCCGCCGCCGGTGAAGCCGAGCTTTTCAAAGCCTTCCTTAACAACAGCGTAACCGGCCAGATAGCCGCACTGCTCTTCCTGGAAGCAGATGCCCAGAACGTTCTTCAGGGCGGTGCCGTCCTCGAGGGTCACAGCGCTGTCGCGGTCCACGAACACGAACTTGACATCGGTGAACTCAGCAGCGGCCTTGGTCAGGGCAGTGGCCTGCATAAAGCCGGCAGCCACGATGACCTTGGCGCCGCCCTCGGCAGCAGCCTTCATGGCATCGTAACGGTCGTCATCGGTAGCCTGGTCGCCGTTGGCGGGCTGATAGTACTTGTAGCTCAGGCCGTTGTTGGCAGCGTACAGCTTCACGCCGTCGAAGGTGCCCTGGTTGAAGGACTTATCCTTCAGCTGGCCCACGTCGGTGACGAAAGCGATCTCGTACTTGCCATCCTCGGAGGTCATCTCGTCGGCGATCTCGTCGGCGTTGGTGATCTCGGTGACTTCGGGGTTGTCGCCCTGGTTGTCGTCGGTCTTGGGGTCGTCCTTCTTGTCGCCGCAAGCGACCAGGGACAGCGCCATAACCAGAGCCAGGATCATAGCAAGAAACTTCTTCATGGTTATTCTACCTTCCTCAATTTTTTTATTTTCGCGCCTTGCGGCGGGAAAACCATCATTTCGGCACGGGGTCTTCCTCCCTCTGTGCCTTGCGCATTATAGCAGACTTTTTCGCCTTTGGCAAGTGAAAACCGCATTTTGCGGTAGAAATGTAAACAAATGTCATCAAAAATTTACATTTTGTTTGCGCGAAATGCACAAATGTATCACACATAGCGACAGCGCGAGATATCCTCCCGCGCTGTCGTGACCGTTGTTTACTTCTTGGCGGCCATCTTCACAGCCACCTCCAGGGCGATCTTCATCATGTTGGTGAAGGTGGTCTGGCGCTCATCGGCGGACAGCTCGGTGCCGTTGACCAGGTTGTCGGAGATGGAGCAGATGGCCAGCGCCCGCTTGCCGGTATAGGCGGCGGTGCAGTACAGACCGGCGGCCTCCATCTCCACGGCCATGACGCCCATCTTGGCGAAGCGCATGTTGCGCCCGGCGGCGTCGTAGAACGTGTCGGAGGAGTACAGATTGCCAACGGGCATTTTCACGCCCAGCTCCCTGGCGCTCTCTACGGCGGCCATCAGCAGGTCGAAATCGCAGATAGGGGCGAAGGAGCCGCCCAGCTCATACTGGCTGGCAAAGTCGGAATTGGTGCAGGCGCCCTGGCCGGCCACCACGCTGCCCAGCTCCAGGTCGGCACGCATGGCGCCGGCGCTGCCCACGCGGATAATGTTCTCCACATCATACTGGGTGTACAGCTCATAGGAATAGATGCCGATGGACGGGATGCCCATGCCGCTGGCCATCACGGACACCGGCACGCCCTTGTAGGTGCCGGTATAGCCCTGCACACCGCGGACGTTGTTCACCAGCTTCGGCTCGGTGAGGAACGTCTCGGCAATGAACTTGGCCCGCAGCGGATCGCCGGGCATGAGAACGGTCTTGGCGAAATCGCCCTTGTTGGCGTTATTGTGGGGAGTCGGCATAGTGGTTCCTCCTTATATTTACTGTTCCATGGCCTTCACGGCCTTGACGATACGGCTGGTGCCCAGACGGTCCGCGCCCAGGGCGATGAAATCTTTGGCGTCGTTCAGATCCGCGATGCCGCCGGCGGCCTTGATCTTCACATGGGGCGCCACGTGGGCCTTGAACAGCGCCACGTCCTCACGGGTGGCGCCGCCTCCGCCAAAGCCGGTGGATGTCTTGATATAGTCCGCGCCGGACTCGGACACCACGCGGCACATCTCGATCTTCTCCGCCTCGGTCAGCAGGCAAGTCTCGATGATGACCTTCAGCAGTCTGCCGTCACAGTGACCCTTGATGGCCTTGATCTCCTCCAGCACCTTGTCATACAGGCCATCCTTCACCCAACCGATGTTGATGACCATGTCCACCTCGGACGCACCGTTTTTCACCGCGTCGGCAGCCTCGAAGCACTTGGCGGCGGTGGTGTCGTAGCCGTTGGGGAAGCCGATAACGGTGCAGACGGCGATCTTGCCGTCCACATAATCCGCCGCCTGCTTCACATAGCTGGCGGGGATACACACGCTGGCGCAGCCGTACTTGATACCGTCATCGCAGATGGCCTTGATCTCATTCCATGTGGCACCTTGTGCCAGCAGCGTGTGGTCCACGCGGGAGAGGATATTCTTCAACTCTTCGTTCATTATCTTCGCTCCTTTTCGGGATTTTGCGGTCATATATGTATATTGTACCACACCGGGAGGAAAAAAGGCAAGGAAAAGTGAAAAGCCGCCCGCAGGCGGCTTTTCATTACGGCGGTTTTCTTTTTGTATCACCTTACTTGCTGAAGTAGCGGTTCAGCAGACCCTCGAAGGCCTTGCCGTGGCGGGCTTCGTCGCGGGCCATTTCATCGTCTCGCCGACGGGCAGGCCGCTTCGCGTCCTATGGGAATCGCGGTATGGCGCGGTTTTCCAGCCACGCCGCCGGTCATCGTAAGCAACGCCTCCCTCCACTCCCTACCCTCAAAAAGTGCCACTTTTTATCCACTTTTGGGAGGCTACGATTATGGCAAAACAGGCAGATACGGGCGTCTATCAACTACGCAACGGAAATTGGGCGTTCCGCTACACACTGACAGAGAACGGAAACAAGAAAGATGTCCGGAGGTCAAAAAATGAAAACGGGCAGAAATTGAGAAGTATGCGGGAGGCGATTGTCGCAAGAGATGTTGCTATCCGACAGGCACAATCGGCTGACAAGCCTAAGCCCATCCTCCGCCGGACGGTAAAAGAAGTTTTTCAGGAGTATTGTATCAGCGGGCGGTCAGACCGCGCCTATCAGACCAAACGGAAACAGGACAGTATATGGGAAAACCATCTCTGTGCGAAGTTCGGCAAAAAATATGTCAGTGAAATCACTCCGGCGGCTGTGATGGACTACCTCTCGGAACTCTACTATGTGGAGGGATTTTCCTATCAATACACGGAGAGTTTTCTAAAAATGTTCTACCTCATTTTTGGACAGGCGTATTCCCGCAACTATCTGTCCGTGGATACCTACAACAAACTGTGTGTCAATAAGGACACAAAAATCAGAATGCCGAAAATGAAAACGGAGGATGATACCGCTATCGTTTCCTTTACCCGTCAGGAGCTTGTGCTTCTGGATGAATACTTCAAAGGCACAAACGAGGAAACCGCATATCTGCTTGGTCGATATTGCGGGTTGCGTATCAATGAGTGTTTCGGGCTGAAATGGTCTAATGTGGATTTGGAGGCAGGCACAATCATCATTGACCGGCAGATGCAGTATCAGGATGGCCTAATCAAACTTGTTGCTCCCAAAACACGAAATTCAAAGCGGGTGATTTACCTGTGTGGTTTCCTAAAAGACTATTTAGAAAAGAAACTTGTCCAGAGGGCAGCCGACGAAAAGGAATTTTCCGCCCTGCGGCAGCAAAACCGCCGGGTGATTGAAGATATTGACGGGAAAATGATACCCTCCACCGACCTAGTGAATTGCCTCTCCAATGGCCGTATTCAAACTGTAAATTCAATGAAGTATCCCACGCGGGAAATCAAGGCAAACCTTCATATTACGTTCAAATATCATTACCTGCGGCATACCTATGGCACGTTGATGGCAGAAATGAATACGCCCGCACACCTACTCTGTAAGCAGATGGGGCACAGCAATATCCACATCACGCAACGCTACTATATCGCTGTATCGCCGTCAGGCGTAGAGGTTCTGCGAGGAAACCTGAACCAGCTATAACGGAACATCTTTTCACATCTTTACACAACAAACAGCAACAGCGGAGAAGTTTTCACTTCTCCGCTTCATCTTTATACATCTCCGCAACTTTTCCAACAAACGCCCTCATTTGATTTACGATTTCCGGCGGGTATGTAATGCGGATGCTGCGGCCCAGACCGGCCACCCAACCATAGAATTGGTCGCTGACCTCCACCGAAGCCGTAAATGTGAAATGGTCTTTATCGTCTGGTATCAATATTGTATCCTTACCAAACCGGTCAAACACCACATCGGCCATTCGGTTTTGGCAGCGGAAACGGACGCGATGCTCTGGGCCGCCAAACATATTGAACATTTTCATCGGACGGGCCAGCAGCTCCTTTTCGTTGTATTCCCGTTTTCCTTGGCGTGGCTGCGGAACCGCTCTGATATTCTCCATCCTGTCTACACGGTAATGGAGGAACGTCCCTTTCTCCGTATAGGCATAGAGGTAGTAATAGCCGCCGCTCCACAGAATAGCAAAAGGACTAACTGTGATAGGCTTTCCCTTATTGCTGTATTGCTTCTTCTTGTCCCATGTGTAGTGGTAAAAACGGAAACATACCTGCCAATCGCTGGCGATACAGTCATAGAGTCTATCGCTCTCCCGCACCACACTTTCATTCATGCTGCGGACACGCTCTGCGACAAATGCCTGCCGGTTTAGTTTGGAACGGGTATAACAGTCAGTCTTTTTCAAAACCTTTTTGGTAAGGCTGTCCGCTGTCTTTTGGGTGATGAACTTAGAGGATTGAATACTATCCACAATCAAGCGGAGTTCATTAGAGGTGTAGTCCTTGCGTTCCAGCCAATAGCCCCGCGTCCTGCCGTCGTAGTTGATGGCAATATCCTCTCTGGTATTTAAGGCGTGAATATCCCGGTAAACTGTCCGCACCTCTACCGCATCATCTACCGTAGCATAGTAGTCCAGAATGTCCTTCATATTGGCCGTGTGGCCTTCGCAGGTGTTTTCCAACAGGTATTCATATAGAAGTTTCTGACGGGATATAGACATCGCTGCGGCCTCCTGTCATTTTGCTAAAAAGCGGTTGATGATACCCAACAGCATCAGCATATCGTTTTCATCCAAACGCCGCATTCCCTCCAACGCCTTTTGAATAAGTTCAGGGTTCTGCGTGGATGTATCAAAAAACTGCTGCGGGGTAATCTCGAAGTAATCACAGATAGCAAAAAACTCTTTCAATGGAGGGAGAGCCTTTCCAGAAGAAATGTTATATACATACCCCCTGCTATGCCCCAAATCATAGCTCATTTGATATTCAGAAGCGCCCTTTTTCAACCGAAGTTGCGTAATACGTTCTCTTACAAAATCCTCATACATTTTCGTTATCACCTCAAAAAAATGATAACGTTGCTTTTGACATAAATAGTAGAATAATTTATGCTATTATATGTTAATTTAGTCTAAGAATATATGTTATAATCAATATCACTTTGATACATAGGCAATACGGGGAGAGGTGAAATGCTTATCAAAAAATCTTCACGGAAATGGCATTTACCGACAAATAACAGGAGGTTTATCCAAATGGAAGAAAAAACGATTATCAAATCAGAAAACTACAATATCAAAGGAATACGGTTGGCAATTTTCCTGATTGGCCTTATACCCTCGCTTATTATTTTCTTGCCACTTATTCTTGCGGATATCGAATACTATGGACGGGTTGTGTTTTCATGTGTGTTGGAACGCCTATTCGGTATGCTTATTGTTTGGCTTCCTTTCTTTATCATCGGTGAACTCTACTATCTCTGGATGTCCAAAATCGAATTGATTGTTTCCGATAAGCGTGTATATGGTCGTGCGGCATTTGGTAAACAAGTTGACCTGCCGCTGGACTCCATTTCTGCCGTAGGGACATGGACACTGTTCAAAGGTATTTCTGTAGCAAGTTCCGCCGGTTCTATCAAATTTGGCATGATAAAGAACCGTGATGCTATCCATAGTGCCATTTCCAAACTATTGATGGAGCGTCAAAACAAGTCCGCAGGCACAACTATACGGCAGGAAATTCCTCAAAGCAACGCTGATGAACTAAAGAAGTTCAAAGACCTATTAGATGCCGGTGTTATCACACAGGAAGAATTTGACGCAAAGAAAAACCAACTGCTTGGATTATAAAAAAAACGGGGAGCATATCATTGCTCCCCGTTTTTTAAGTCAGACATTTAACAGGGAATATAAAAACGTAAGAACTGTTAAATGTCTGACTTAATTTTATTGTAAAAGAGAAAGATACTTATAGGCTGTTGTCCGGCTGATATTACATACCCGCGACAATTCACTTACATTTAACTTGCCGTTTCGATAGGCAGGGTAATGGCGGAGGAACACCGGCGGAACATCATCCACCGTTGTGCGGGGACGCCCAATCGAAGCACCCTTGGCCCTTGCATTCGCCATCCCTGACTTCACCCTTGCCCGTATCATCGCCAATTCCAGTTGGCTGAACACTCCGGCCATCTGTAAAAACGCCTCGGTCATAGGGTCTGCGTGTCCGTTCCGGCAATCCATCGTAATGCTCCCCACAATCACCAGCCGCAAATGCTTGGCGTTGATAATTTCGATAATCTCACAGAGTTGCTTGGTGCTTCTGGCAAGGCGGGGAACCTCCAACGTGATAATGGTATCGCCCTCCTGTGCCGTGTCAAAAAGCGTCTGCTGCTGTTTCTTTACTGCTGCGTCGCCGTGTTCGTATTCCAGAAAAATTTCTTCCGCACCTGCTATTTTCAATTCCCGCACTTGGCGGTCTATATCCTGCCTGCTCTCGTTGGTAGAACAGCGGGCATAACCGTAATTCATTCCTCTTGACCTCCTTCCCTCTCGGATGGCACCACGGGCGTTCTTATGGCCCGTGGTGCCTTATTCTATATCAGCAACTCACTGTAAACCGACGGGAGCTTACCGGCTTGGTAAAGTCGTGGTAGAGGTCAGCGTAAAGTTTCTTGAATGTCGTGCTGTCAAAGCGGTTGCTGATGATGCTGGTATAGCGAAGGATGTAAGCACCGGCGGTCAGTTCCTCGGTATCCAGCCGAAGCATTTCCTCTTTCAACGCATCGCGGATGGCGTCCGCCTTGGCTTTGGCTTTTGCTGCCAAATCATCGTAGTTGTTCATTGTCTCAATCATTGCTACCAGTTCTTTCTTGCTCATTGTATCTGTCTCCTTTTCATTTGTTTGGGTGGTTCCCTTAACTGTCTCTATATTACACTTTTATCAAGTGTATTTCAATTCGCAAAATAACCAAAAATTACACCTAATTCTTGTGTAATTTTAACACTTGATATAGGTGTAATACTCTGCTATAATAAGGACACTGGGGAAGGAGGCGAATTTTTCAAATGCCCATCATTTACAAAATGGATGTGTTGGCGGCTCTGAAAGAAAAAGGCTACAACACCAATAGAATACGCAAGGATAAGGTTATGGGTGAGGCGATGCTTCAAAAAATCAGAAGTGGGCAAATGCCCTCGTGGTCTGTGCTGGAAACAATCTGTGATTTGTTGGACTGTCAACCGGCGGACATTATCGAGTTCCGGCGGGACACTGAATAAGCGGGTGTGTCAGCGAAAGGGGCAAAGGTGTTTCCTGAACGAAAACAGGGTGATTATGGCAGGTTTTGAGGCTGTTTTCAATGTCCAATAGGTGTAGTCGAAAACAGTTGGTTGATTGAACACACCCCCGCCCCCTATTTCGGGAAAAAACATTTTTGTTTTCCCCTTGCCGGTTCTGCGTGGCTCTCACTCCCACCAAACGACATTTTGATTTCAAACACGGTTCCGGCGGCTGTGTTCGGCAGGAGAAAAACCCACCGTCCGGCGGGAAAAACGAAAAACGCGGTTTTAAGTCATTCATTTAACAGTCATTGTCTTTATTATATAACTGTTAATCGTTTGACTTAAAACCGCGTTTGCTTATTTCCACGTTTTGAAAATATCGTCCAGTGCTGCGTCCAAAGCCTTTTTCACGGACTGCTCCATAATGCGGAACACCATCAATTCAAGGTCTGACTACTGGTGTTTCTTTTTCTTCTCTTTTTTCTCTTTATCTTCTCGTCTGCTCATTTCTGTATCCTCACCACGCTATTGATTTGAATGGCACCAATTTCATCAATTTGGCTTTCTTTCTCTATGGCCTGCCGATATATTTTCCGATGTATGGCATCTAAAATTTGCTCTGGGGTGTAGCCATCCTGATACATCCCTTTATAGTATTCCGGCACCTGCTTCTGATACTTTACCATTGGTCTGCTCCTCTCTATCTATTCCAACGATGCGAACACACATTGACCCGCCCGCTTGCGGACGGGTCTTGTGCGAGTGTTCGCATCGCTGACATTTTCATATTTATATGAAAATGTCGATAGATGGTTTAACCATTATTGTCTATCTCCGCCTGAATACGCTGGCACACCATATCGTTGATGGCATTGAACGTATTCATATAGATACCGTTCAGGTCTATAATAGCCTGCTTTCTGGCTATGCCTCCGTATTGATAGCACATCATTGAAAGGGCTTCCCGTGAGGAACACCCATCTTCTTTCGCCTGCCAATACTCTCGCCACGCTCGACTGTATTCTTCTCTTGTAGCCTCACGCAAATTGGCTTTTCTGGCAAAGTAATAATGATAGTCCCCGCCGTTGCGACTTATCAGGTCAACGTCTTCCAACCGCCTGAAATAGTTGGCAATGGTTTGCCTGCTAACCGGATGGTCTCGCTCCCTCATCAACACTTCTAAACGTTCATCCGGCAACCTCTGGAAATCATCGTCATTAAGAAAGTAATAGAAAAAGTATGCCAACTTCGTAAAGTTTGTCTGCGGGGCATAATTGAGGTCAAGCATACAATACACTTTGAACGGGTCGGATATTTTCTCAATATTATATGTAATCTGGGGTTTTCTTCCGTCCTCGGTAAAGGCAACACCCCATCGATCTAATCTTCTACTAATTCCCTCAGGGTCGTGCGTTCCCATCATCTGTGATAACTCCGCATAGGGGTAAGGCCTAATTTCTAACATATTCTTCTCCTTCTTTAAGTCAGGCATTTAACAACAGTTCTCTTTTTATTATTGCTGTTAAATGTCTGACTTAAAACTATTAAGCGATTTTCTTCGGTTCTTCGGCGGAGGTCTGTTCTTTGCTCTCCGCTTCTGCGTCTTTCTCTTGGGTCGTTTTCAAGTAAGAGCTACAATCAATCACGGCAACCTTGTTGTAGAGGTAGAAAATTGGGTTCTCGTAATACTTAGGAAATTGGTCTACAAACCAACGCCTGATAATTGCGTAATGTGAGGGGGCAGTCAGGCCACCGCAATCTTTCAAGAAGTTATATGACTTCAAGTATTGCTCTGCGTCAGGCAGGCCGTTAATGAAACTCTCCATATTCTTGTATGTGAGCTTTTTGTAGGGATTGCATTTGGACTTTTGTCCCGTCTTTTTAGAAACATACTTGCTGGGGGTGCGGTGGGTGCGATTGACAACCTTCATAGTGGGAAAATCCTTGAGGAACTGGCTAATGGCCTGATATTCTCTGCTGGTGGGGTCGTTCATCTTCTTGGCAAAATCTGCGGTAATGGTAATGGTCATCTTGGCAAAATCAACATTGTAAGCGTTCATTTTTGTATCCTCCCGAAATCAATTAAGACGCTTTACCCAGCTCGGCGGGCTCGGTTTCATTCTTCTCATTCCCGACTGTTTCATCACCACTGAACGGCACAGTGAGAATTGCTCTCTCCAGCCGATAAGCAGAAATTTCTTCCTTCGCTTTCTTCATATCGAAGCCCTTCCCATCGGGGTCAAACTTACCCAAAAACCACTTTTTCGTGAAGGGATAAACGCTGGTATTGGATGCTTTTGCCATTGCTTTAACAGCCCCGTATTCCTTCATAAGCTGTTCAGCAATTTTCTGGGTGGCAATATACGCTTCCATAAACTTGAAATCCATTCCATCATAAGTCCTCTTTGCCTTGGTAATGTGCTTCTTCTGTTCTTTAACAGCAACCTCGAAATTCGGATGTCTGGCAATCTTGGAGGCCAGTTCTTCATAGATTTCACCAGTTCCCTTACTTGCCTTGTTGAAGCTGGCCTGAGTTCCGATGATTTTCTTGCTGATGAAATCAATAGTGAAACGCTCGGTGTAGGTGGTGGTCTTCTTCATAGCAGTTCCTTTCTAATGCTCTTGGCATCTTACGTATTTCACAGGCCGTCGCCCTTATTTATTGTTCCGTGAGCTCTTGTTTCATCTCTCACTTTCTGTCTGTATTATAGCAATACTCCTCTGCCATAATATAGCAGAGGAGTAAAATTGCTTTCGCCTATTTTTGAGGTAATTTCTTTCCTTAATATCAGTTCCTTGCCAAAGATGCTTTATATTGCTTTTTCTTGCTTCTGGATTAAAAAATATGATGTAAGATGTTCAAAAACGTTCCAATCTCTTGTTTCCTGAACACCTTTACGCCTATAATACAAACATCCACATCGCAGACTTCCACACAGGTGATTTTCAGGAGAAAAATTCGGGCAAACTTCCACATAAACTTCCCCCTTCCCCCCCCCCCCCCCGCCAACACAACCGAAAAAAGAGGAGAGGGATTTCTCCCTCTCCTCTTTCAAAAAGCCGGTGTTGGCGCGGTTTTGCTTACTTGCCGAAGTAGCGGTTCAGCAGACCCTCGAAGGCCTTGCCGTGGCGGGCCTCGTCGCGGGCCATCTCGTGGACGGTGTCGTGGATGGCGTCCAGATTGTACTTCTTGGCCAGCTTCGCCAGCTCGAACTTGCCGGCGGTAGCGCCGTTCTCGGCGTCCACGCGCATCTGCAGGTTCTTCTTGGTGCTGTCAGTGATGACCTCGCCCAGCAGCTCGGCGAACTTGGCGGCGTGCTCAGCCTCCTCCAGGCCGGCCTTCTCCCAGTACAGGCCGATCTCGGGATAGCCCTCGCGGTGGGCCACACGGGCCATGGCCAGATACATACCGACCTCGGAGCACTCGCCCTCGAAATTGGCGCGCAGACCATCGATGATCTCCTTGCGGACATCCTCGGGGACATCGTCGCCAAAGACCTTGCCTACGCCCACAACGTGCTCGGCGGCCCAGGACTTCTCCTCAGACTGCAGCAGGAACTTGTCGCCGCTGACGTGGCAGACCGGGCACTCGGCGGGGGGAACATCACCCTCGTGAACATAACCGCAAACAGGACAGACCCACTTCTTCATAATCGTTACCTCCATAAATGTATTCATGTCGTTGTGTTTGTTATTTTGACGCCGCCGCAGCGGCATTTGTCAACTGGTTTTCTTCTCGGCCAGGCAGCCGTTGCAGCGGCCGTAGAACACGACGCCGCAGCTGTCCGCCTCACCCACCGCTGTCATATCCGGCAGCTCCACCGGGATCGGCGGCAGGTCGATGACCGCGCCGCAGGTGCGGCAGACGAAGTGCCCGTGGGGGGCGGTGTTGCCGTCGTAGCGATCCTCGCCGTCCACACAGCCGATGACCTGCACCGCGCCCTCCGCCCGGAACCGCGCCAGATTGCGGTATACAGTGGCCAGAGAGAGATCGGGTATGCGGGGCTTCAGCTGGCTGTACACCCACTCCGCCGAGGGGTGGCAGGTGGTGGAGCGCAGGCATTGCAGTATGGCGTCCCGCTTGGGGCTGTGCCGTGTGGTGTTCATTGGCTGCGCTCCTTTCTTGTTGCTAACAATTATCGTTTGCATTATTATAGTAGCACACTCGTTTGGATTTGTAAAGAGGTTTTTTGCATTTTTCCAAAAAAATTTTTCCAGTGCCTGTTAGCCTCCCCTATCGGTGCGGAAAATATGCAAAGGAGCCCGGTACGCTGTGCGTACCGGGCTCCTCATTTCAATTTACTCGGCCTCGGCCAGCGCCTTAGCCTCGGCAATAGCCTTCTCCTGCGCCGCGGCGGGGCAATCCTCGTAGCGGACGAAGTTGAAGGTGAACGTACCACGGGACTGGGTCATGGATCGCAGATCGATGGCGTAGCTCATCATCTCGGCCATGGGGACCTCAGCCTCCAGTACCTGCTCGCCGTCACCGGTGGGGTTCATACCCATCACGCGGCCGCGGCGCTTATTCAGATCGCCCATCACATCGCCCAGATAGCTGTCGGGGATGGTGACCTTCAACTCACCAATGGGCTCCATCAGCACGGGCTTGGCCTCGGGCAGCGCGGCCTTGAAGGCCAGGTTGGCAGCCAGCTTGAACGCAATTTCGGAGGAGTCAACGGGGTGGTAGGAACCATCCACCAGGGTGGCCTTCAGGAACACCACGGGATAGCCGGCCAGCACGCCGTGCAGGCAGCTCTCGCGCAGGCCCTTTTCCACGGCGGGGAAGTAGTTCTTGGGCACGGAGCCGCCAAACACGTTCTCCTCGAAGATCATATCCTCCTGCTCAGTCTGGGGCTCGAAAATGATATGGACATCGCCGAACTGACCGCTGCCGCCGGTCTGCTTCTTATAGCGGCCCTGCTTGCGGACGGTGCTGCGGATCTTCTCACGATAGGCAACGCGGGGGGTATCCAACTCCGCGTCCACGCCGAAGCGGCTCTTCAGCTTGCTGCACAGCACGTCGATCTGGATGTCGCCGGCGCCGGAGATCACGGTCTGGTGGGTCTCGGCGTTGTTGGTGACGGAGAAGGTGGGATCCTCCTCGTTCAGCTTGTTCAGGCCGGTGCCCAGCTTCTCGATCTCCTGCTTGGTCTTGGGGGAGATGGCGCGCTCGTAGCAGGCGGGGGCAAAGGCCAGCGGCGCGAACTTCACATAGGTCTTGGGCTCGCACAGGGTGTCGCCGGTCTTGACCTTGTCCATCTTGCCGATGGCGCCGATGTCGCCGCAGCAGATCTCCTTGGTCTCCTCGGCCTTCTTGCCCTTCATGGTGTACAGGCGACCCAGCTTCTCGGTGTTGCCGGTGGTCATGTTATACAGGGACATATCGCTGGTGACCTTGCCGCGGATGACCTTGATCATAGAGAACTTGCCGTACTGGTCGGAGATGGTCTTGAACACGAAAGCGGCAGTGGGGCCGTTGGGGTCATAGGCGACCTCGATGGCGTTGCCGTCATCGTCCTCGGCGGCCTCGGCGGGCATATCGGTGGCCACGGGCACCAGATCCACGATGGTCTGCATCAGCATATCCACGCCCATGCCGGTGACGGCGGAGCCGCACAGCACGGGGCACACGCTGCCGTCGCGCACACCGATCTTCAGGCCCTTGGCCATATCCTCGGCGGACAGCTCCATGGTCTCGAAGAACTTCTCCATCAGCTCCTCGTCGGCGCCGGCGGCAGCCTCCATCAGCTCAGCGCGCAGGGCCTCCACCTCGTCGGCCATGTCGCCGGGGATGGCGCACTCGCCCTTGGCGTCGTAAGCCTTGTTGTGCAGCAGGTCCACGATGACGGTGACAGCCTTGTTGGCGTCGGCCTTGGTGGCCACGATGGGGGCGATGGCGGTGCCGTACTTGGCCTTGATGGCCTCAATGCAGGACGCGTAGTCGGAGTTGGCCTCCTCCACGCGGTTGATGAACATCATCCGGGGCTTCTTACCCAGCATCTTCCAGGTACGCTCCATACCCACGGACAGGCCGTCCTTGGCGTTACCCACGATGACGGCGCACTCGGCGGCGCGGATAGCGCACACGGCCTCGCCGGAGAAATCGAAGTTGCCGGGGGCGTCCATGACGTTGATCTTCTTGCCCTTATACTGCACGGGGGCAAAGGCCAGGGAGATGGATATCTGGCGCTTGATCTCCTCGGCATCATAGTCGCAGGTGGTGTTGCCGTCGGCGGTCTTGCCCAGACGGTCGGTACCCTTGGTCATAAAGAGCATCTGCTCAGCCAGAGAGGTCTTGCCGGAGCCTCCGTGACCCAGCAGGGCGATATTGCGAATGTCGTTAGCAGTCATAGTGATGATGTTCTCCCTTCATTTTCTTGAAGTCCGCCGCCCACAGCCGCGGACAGTAGCTCAACGTACCGATTATATAGTATTTCTTCAAGCCTGACAACCTCTAATTTAGATATTTGTGGGAAAAGTGCGGGAGTATCCCGCACTTTTCGTCAGGTTGTACAATGGCAGGCTTTGTTCTATGGGCAAAGCGACGGAGTCTCCGTCAGTAGTGCTTCACCAGCCCCGCCAGCAATAGCGTCGGCAGCAGCCACAGCACCTGATACAGCACCATGGCAATGGGCGTCAGCAGGGCAAAATTGCCCACAGAGGTGAGATAGTAGGCCAGCGCCACGCCTGCCGCCGCGCCGATGTAGCTAAGGATGGTGGCGGTCCGTACAGCCTTCACCGCCCGGCGGCTCCCGGCCACAGACTCCACCAGCGGCATAAGCCCCTCCCGGCAGATGGCCACGCAGGGCTGCTCGCCCTGCTGCTCCGCCAGCTGGGCCAGCGCCAGCCGCGTGGACACATCCGGATACACCGGCTTGGCGTCCACGCCGAATTTCCGCTTGATCAGCCCCGGTGTCACGTTGCCGCTTCGCACGGCCAGCACCGGCACGATGTGAAACCGCTTCAGCGTCCGCAGGGCCCATTCCGCGTTGCGGGAGGGCTGATATTTCACGGCAAACACCGCTGTCAGCGCCCCGTCTACCGCCAGAAACACACCGGTAGACAGCTTCATATCCCGGGGCAGGGCCACCTTGCGCTTTTTCATAAAGTACGCGCTGCCCATGAGCACCGTTTCGCCCCGGATATTGGCCTCCACGCCGCCCTCCTCGCAGTAGTTCACCCACTCCACCGACAGGTGAAAACCTCCCTCGGCGGTGAGCTGGCGCTCCAGCAGCGGCGTCAGGCTGCTGTCCGCCGCCCTGGCTACCGACGCGGCGTAGGACACCGCGCGGCTGCGCTCCTC
>ERZ779855.1507-NODE-1507-length-15344-cov-4.325528_pt1 | contig 15344 bp, 9 predicted proteins | sample MGYA00511370_ERZ779855 | MGnify/ENA primary metagenome ERZ779855 (study PRJEB29588, sample SAMEA1967319) | human gut metagenome | biome: human gut; feature: human-associated habitat; material: faeces | place: Denmark | collected 2008/2010 ...
GATGCCCAGATGGCGGAATCGGTAGACGCGCTGGTCTCAAACACCAGTGGATTCACTTCCATCCCGGTTCGACCCCGGGTCTGGGTACAAGGATAAAAGCTAAGTATTTAATGATTAAATACTTAGCTTTTTCTTTTGCTTAAATTTTCCCACATTTTTCCCACACGTGCAATGCCCACCTTAATTTAGTTATGATTCATCCGTGGATGGATGGTAACGGCAGAACGGCTCGGTTGCTGATGAACTACATCCAATTTTGCTATCACCTTTTCCCAGCCAAGATATTCAAAGAGGACAGGGAAGAATATATACTTTCCCTGCGCCAGTGTCAGAAAGAAGAAACCAATCAGTCATTCTTGGACTTTATGGCTGGTCAGTTAAAGAAATCCCTCTCTCTGGAGATTAAGCGGTTCAATGCTTCGCAAAAGAAAGGATTTAGCTTTCTGTTTTAGTCCTTATTTGGTATAACAGATTGCGGTTTTGCTTGTTTTTTGCTTGTACATCTTTTCTTTAGTTGAGAAATCAAAGTGTCAATGTTTTTGTCACGTTCGGCAATCTCCTGATGCAGTTCCGCATTACTGTGTTCCAGCTCTTTCAGTTTACCGCTTTACTCTTTTCAGTAGAAATATCCGGGGCAGTCTTTGGGTCTGTAACAGGCAAGAGCGTGAAACAGTCTATATTGGGGGCCCAGCAGTAGGAACTTCCCATGCGGAGAGAATTGAAGCCCGGCTGTAGATTGATATAACATGTCAGGCTGGCGTGTTTCCCGGTTTCAGTTTCCAATTGATCGAAACATATTGTCTTGTCATTGTTCATGTTGATTTCTAATTGGCTGTAGGGCTTTCCGATATAATGTATGTTCATCATATATTTACCGCCTTTTTCACTATAGACCGACCAGAGGGCATGGTTCTCCATGCTTCCGCCGATATGGCTTATCCCCATTCCGCCTGAGGCTCCTTGTATAGGAGTATAAGCTGCTGTTTTGGGACTTTTGCCAAGGTCGTTGAAACAAGGCAGATAGGCCCATTCGGCTTCATAACGTACCGGTTCGATACGCTGTTCTCCTTCGGCGCGCAAGATTAGTACGCTGCGCGGATTCAACGTGTATTCAAGGACGCCGTCCTTTAGGGGCTTGAGGTTTTTCCGTTGAACGAGGTCGCGCAACTTTACATTGCCGGCCAGTTCCAGCAACTGCATCGGAACAGAGAAACTGCATAGCGTGTCTGATGGATTATACAAGGCGACGGCACGCACTGTTCCCCGGCGCTTCTCGATATCCTTAACCAGTACATACCCTTCACCCTCATGTTGCACAACGTATGCCTGTAATCCTAGCGGGTCCTGGTTCAATGCGATAAGCTCTTCATTTTTCAAGAGATTGAGCGATGCTTCGGAAATGGTTGTCAAGTCACAGCCGATGAGAAGGGGCGATGCCAGGATGCACCACATGCCGAAGTGTACTTCTTCCTCATTGGGAGCCAGTCCCCGGCCGATTTCCAGCATATCCATATCGTTATAGTGTCCCTCTCCGGCATAAGCCGAAAGATACAGGTTCTTGCCGATGATGTATTTCACCGATTTCCAGTTTGGAGCAATGTCGGGGCTGATGCGCCATGAGCGTGCCAACTTCCGTGCCCACGTACCGGGAAAGGCCCAGCGGCAGATATTGATGGATACGTGCCCGGCACCCACTTGGTCGATGGCTTGCCGGATTTCGGTGTAACGTTTCTCCTCTTCCAGATTCAGCTCTTGCCCGGCACCACAGTAATCTATCTTGATGAAGTCGAAATTCCAGTCGTTGAAATAGAGGGTGGCGTCCTGACGCTCATGTCCGTACATGCCGGCACCTACGCCATTCATATCCTTGTCCCAGATAGAGCCGCAAGTGTTACTGCCGGCATCCGAGTAGATACCGGCTTTCAGCCCCAGCGAATGAATATGGTCGGAAACGACCTTCATCCCACGGGGAAAACGGGTGGGGTGAGGTTGCATGATGCCTTTTTCATCTCGTCCGCCGAAGAAACCGTCATCCACGTTGATGTAACGGTATCCGGCATTTTTCAGTCCCTTTTCAATCATGGCATCGGCTTGCCTCATGATTAAAGTGTCATTGATGTTTACGCGGTAGGTATTCCACGAACTCCAGCCCATTACGGGCGGTTCGAATACGCGGTTTGTGTTTTGGGCGCATGCGATGGAGCAAAGTCCTGCTACCGCTATGCCCAGTAGGGTTTTTCTTATCATGTTGAAACGTTTGTTGGAGGTTCTGTTGCAAATATAATCAATGTTATTGTTTTCACGGATTTAATTTACGAATAAAATAATTATCCGCCATATTATCCCTCCGTCCGGCTCTTCTACATTACGGCATATCAGTGCAACAGGGAGGCTGGATGCGTGTATAAGCCTGCCGGGAAGACTGTATAGGGGAGATGTGATTAAAAGCCTTTCAATATCATATTAAAAGCCTTTTAATGCCATATCAGTATGGGAGTGAACCTGGCAGATACGGTGGACGAACAAGGATGAGCCATGCAGATAGCCGGCTAGGGAGATGAATGCGGATAATCATTCATATAAATAGCCTATTATTTTCCCACCTTGATAAATTTTCATACTTTTGTCAACTTCTTATGAAGATTCAGAAACCTACATAATTAAAATTAATCTTATGGATCACACACAACCCCCTAAAACTATTTTCGCAGACACGAAACCGCATTATGACCTTCTTGACGGACTGCGTGGCGTAGCCGCCCTGATGGTTATATGGTACCACGTATTCGAGGGATATGCTTTTGCCGGCGGTGGCATTATTGAAACTTTCAATCACGGATACCTGGCTGTGGATTTTTTCTTCATCCTTTCCGGATTCGTTATCGGTTATGCCTATGACGACCGTTGGGGCAAGGGTTTTACCATGAAGGACTTCTTCAAGCGGCGTCTGATACGGCTTCATCCCATGGTGGTGCTGGGAGCAGTGTTGGGGGCTGTCACGTTCTGTATCCAGGGATGCGTGCAGTGGGATGGAACACAGGTGCCCTTATTGATGGTGATGCTGTCATTGCTTTGTTCGATATTCTTTATACCTGCCATGCCGGGGGTAGGCTATGAGGTCCGCGGTAATGGGGAAATGTTCCCGTTGAACGGTCCTTGTTGGTCCTTGTTTTTCGAGTATATAGGTAATATCCTTTATGCTTTGTTCATCCGCCGCTTATCCAATAAGGCATTGGCGGTACTGACGGCGTTGTCGGGAACAGCCTTGGCGCTGTTTGCCATTTTTGATGTTTCCGGTTACGGCAATATGGGGGTAGGCTGGACGTTGGATGGAGTAAATTTTGTCGGCGGATTGTTGAGAATGCTTTTCCCTTTCTCTATGGGTATGCTCCTGTCGCGCAATTTCAAGCCTATTCCACTGAGGGGGGCATTCTGGATATGTTCCGTTTTATTGATTGCCTTGTTCTCGGTGCCTTATCTGGAAGGTGCGGAGCCTGTTTGCACCAACGGTGTCTATGAAGCATTCTGTGTACTTGTGGCTTTTCCCGTGATTCTTTGGATCGGTGCGTCGGGAACTGCTACCGACAAGAAGTCGGCCCGGATATGTAAGTTCCTGGGAGATATATCCTATCCGGTTTATGTGATACACTATCCGTTCATGTACTTATTCTATGCATGGCTGATCAAGAACCAGCTTTTCACGCTGGAGCAGACTTGGCAAGTTGCCTTATGTGTCTATGCATGGAATATATTGTTTGCTTACCTGTGCTTGAAATTGTATGACGAGCCGGTACGTAGATATTTGGCTAAACGTTGAGACGAAATAAAATGGAGATTATGAATAGCAAGGCCGGTTACCGGGTAAAGGAGTATAGCGGGCCGGTAAAAAGATATTGCCAGACATTGGATCTGAAGGAAGATCCGGAGTTGATAACAGAGTATATGAAGCGCCATAGCCAGGCAGAGGCTTGGCCTGAGATCATTGCGGGTATCCGGGAAGTGGGTATTCTTGAAATGGAGATTTATATTCTGGAGAACCGCCTCTTCATGATAGTGGAGACACCACTTGATTTTGAGTGGGACACGGCGATGGAAAAACTGGCCGGATTGCCCAGGCAGGCAGAATGGGAAGATTATATGTCCATTTTTCAGGTTGCCAGTCCGGGAGCTACTTCGGCGGAAAAATGGCGGTTGATGGACCGGATGTTTTATTTGTACGAGTAGCTTGTAACGGAGGAGGTGGTCAAATCCTGCCATGAATGCAGCAAGTACCGCAAGTACCACCACCGGCTTTTTCATTCCCTGTAAAGTTTAGGCTTATCTTGCCTGGAGAACATTTTATGGGCAAATAGCTTTTCTGTTACCCCTTTTCAGAGTGTACTGAGAGGGGGTAGAAACAAATTATACCTTTTTTAGTAACATTTCGGAAACGTATTTTAACTTATCCATATCCTCTTCATAACAATTTCACGGTACTCTTTTTCTTCTCATTCATACATTTGCAGTGGATTTCTTTTGCATGAATAAAAGGCGCAATAAGATCTTTGATATTAACCATTAAACAATGTACAATGAGAAAAGCATTTTTGGAAAAGTGCATAAATCAGCATTTATGCCGCATTGCATGGGTACTGTTACTTTTAGTACCCGCAATCAGTAGCCTTCAGGCTAATCCTTCTCAAAACAAGCCCATTACGGGAATTGTGACATCGGCTACGGATAATGAACCGTTGATCGGTGTCAGTGTGCAGGTAAAAGAAACTGCTACCGGAGGTATTACCGATATGGACGGTAAGTTCTCTGTGGACGCTCAGCAGGGGCAGACGTTGATATTCTCTTATATCGGCTATCAGACCCAGGAAATTCAGGTGGGGGCTTCATCCGTTATCAATGTAGTATTGAAAGAGGATTCGGAAATGTTGGACGAAGTGGTGGTTGTAGGTTACGGTGTTCAGAAAAAGAAGCTGGTAACGGGCGCTACCGTACAGGTGAAAGGTGATGATATCGCTAAACTGAATACTAACAACCCGCTACAGGCTATGCAGGGGCAGACACCGGGTGTGAACATCACTTCTACTTCCGGTCAGCCGGGAGCTGACATGAAAGTGACTATCCGTGGTTTGGGTACTGTCGGTAATTCCGCTCCCTTGTATCTGATTGATGGTGTAGGCGGTGATATTTCTACTTTGAACCCGGCTGACATTGAAAGTATAGATGTCTTGAAAGACGCTGCTTCGGCTGCCATCTATGGCGCGCAGGCTGCTAATGGTGTGGTGCTGATTACTACCAAATCGGGTAAGGAAGGCAAGGCGGTGGTTTCGCTGGACGCTTACTACGGCATCCAGAATGTAGCCCGTAAAGCTGATATGCTGAATGCACGGCAGTATATGGCCATTATGGATGAGCAATCGTTGAATAGTGGCAACGGTGTTTATGATTGGAGCAGCTTTAAATCTATTTATGACGCCGATGGCAATGTCTATGATACCGATTGGATTGACACCATGTTCAAGGATAACGCCAAAACTCAAAGCTATACACTGGGCGTCACCGGTGGATCGGCTACTTCTACCTATGCGCTTTCTTTGGGATATATGCAGCAGGAAGGCATTGTGGGTGGTTCGGACGTATCCAATTATGAGCGTTACAACTTCCGTATCAACTCTGACCATCAAGTCATCAAGAACCTCTTGAAAGTGGGTGAGCAAGTAAGCTTTGTCTATAAGAAAAACAACGGCGTCAGTGTGGGCGACTTGTACGGCAATACTTTACGCGGTGCATTTGCCACATCTCCGTTGAGCCCTGTATATAGTGACAATAATTTGTATGACAATCCTTACAATGATACCAGCAACAGCGACTGGTATAATGCCGACGGCAATCCTTACGGTTACATGATGACAAATACCAATAACGAGAATAAGGCTGCTACTTTCACCGGTAATGTATATGCAGAACTGACTCCGGTCAAGAACTTGAAAATCCGCACGGTGTTTGGCGCTACGTATGGCTCCAGTGAATACCGCAGCTATACTCCGCTTTATCAGTTTGATATCTATACGAAGAATACAGAAAACACCAAAGTCAACCAGAATATGAACCACGGTTTGACATTGGTATGGACCAATACTGCACAGTATGACTGGACTTTGGGGGATCATGCGTTCAATGCTTTGGTCGGTATGGAATCTAGCCGTTATGAGGGTACCTATGTAGGCGCGAGAAGCGGTGTGCTGAAAGAAGGTTTTGATGATTGGGACCATGCTTTTGTCAACAATGGTTCCGCTACCACTACCGAACAGGGACTGGGTGCCGAAGGAAAGCCGAACGATGAGACCAGGACTGTTTCCTACTTTGCCCGTTTGGGATGGAATTGGAAAGAGACATACATGATCAATGCTACTGTGCGTGCCGACGGTTCTTCCAAATTTGCCAGCGGTCACCGCTTTGGCTATTTCCCTTCCGTATCGGCTGGTTGGACCCTTACGAACGAGGCATTTATGGAAAGTACCCGTGAGTGGCTCGACTTCCTGAAACTTCGTGTCAGCTGGGGACAAGTCGGTAACCAGAACATCGACAATTACCAGTACACGGCTCCCATCAAGAGTTCCACTACCAATTATCTGTTTGGTACAGGCCTCGGTTCTGCCAATCATGTATGGGGCGCTTATCCCAGTCGTCTGGCCAATGAAAACGTGAAATGGGAAACTTCCGAACAATACAATGTAGGTATTGATGCACGTTTCCTTGACAGCCGTCTGGGCATGAATGCGGATTTTTACGTGAAAAACACCAAGGACTGGTTGGTACAGGCTCCTATCCTTGCCACTGCAGGTACGGGGGCTCCTTACATCAACGGTGGTGACGTTAAGAATACAGGTGTTGAACTTGCTCTGACTTGGAACGACGGGATAGGAAAGGACTTCCATTACAATATCGGAGTGAACGGTACGTATAATAAGAATAAGGTTGGAAACATTCCTACCGAGGATGGCATTATCCATGGTAGTACGAACCAACTGTATGACAACTCTCCCGAATTTTATCGTGCTTCCAACGGTCATGCCATCGGTTACTTCTGGGGCTATAAGACCGCCGGTATCTTTCAGAACCGGCAGGAAATAGAAGACTGGATTGCGGCAGGAAACGGTGTGTTGCAAAGTAATGTACAGCCAGGTGACGTGAAGTATGTTGATGTGGACCGTAATGGTGTGATTGACGATAGTGATAAGGTGGATCTGGGTAACGGTATGCCGGACTTTACTTATGGTTTCAATTTAGGCTTTGACTATAAAGGTTTTGATTTTTCGTTGAATGCCAACGGGTCTGTAGGCAACAAGATTGTGCAGAGTTACCGCAACCATACCAATAAAAAGGCCAATTATACTACAGCTATCCTTGACCGTTGGACGGGTGAAGGTACCAGTAACCGTATGCCGCGCGTGACCGATACCAATATCAACTGGCAGTTCTCCGATCTTTACATTCAAGACGGTGACTTCCTGCGTATCAGTGCCATTACATTGGGCTATGACTTTTCCCGGTTGTGGAAGAGCAAGGCCATTTCCCAGTGCCGTGCTTACATACAAGTGCAGAACGCATTTACTTTCACCAAATATGATGGCATGGATCCCGAAATCGGTTACGGCCCTCAGGACAGCAACAGCAAGAGTTGGGTGACGGGTATCGACTATGGTTACTATCCTCGTCCGCGCACCATACTTTTCGGCGTTAACCTTAAGTTTTAATTGAACAGAGTACCAGTACTCATAAACTAAAAACAAGAAATCATGAAATTCAAATTAAATATTCTGGCTTTAGGATTGTTCAGCCTCGGGCTGGCATCTTGTACAGACAGTTTCCTGGATGTAGAGTCTAAGACGGAATCTTCCACCGGAAACTATTACAAGACGGAAAGTGACGCTTATCGTGCCTTGGTGGGTTGTTACGACGGTTGGCAATGTACTACCTCCAGTGAGGGGGTGGGCTTTTATCTGGCTTCGGAGATGATGGCGGACGAATGTTATGGTGCCACGGGAGTTGCCGACGGACGCAACTACCAGGTGATTGACCGCTTTGATCAGGCGCAGTCTTCATCGGACTTGAACTTGTATGAAACGGATTGGAAAAACTATTATGCGGCCGTTTACCGTTGTAATGAGTTGATTTCACGCGCCGATGGCATCAACTGGACCAGTGAAGCCACGAAGGGTACTTATCTTGGTGAGGCACATGCTATCCGTGCACTCTGTTATTTCGATATGGTTCGTCTGTGGGAAAACATTCCTCTGCTGGATACTCCCACTACCGACAACATTGCACAGGCTGCTCCCGATGAAGTTTACCGACTCATCATCAGTGACTTGAAATATGCAGCGGAGAATATTCCTGCGAATGCTTATCCCAAGGCACAGGCTGCATCCAACGACGGACATATTACAAAGTATGCGGCTGAAGCTCTTTTGGCGCGTGTTTACCTGTTCTATTCCGGCTATTATGGTAAAGAGCCTGCCGACCTTACTAAAGCGGAGGCATTGGCGGCAGTGGAAGATGTGATTGCTTCTGAAGAATTTGACTTGGTGAAAGAGTTCAAGAATCTATGGCCGGCCGCTTCCGTTACCTGGACAGCTAATGCTGACGGCAGCTATACCAAAACAGATACTTATGCGGGGCGTGGCAATGTAGAGACAGTGCTGGCACAGAAATTCAACTATACATCCGATTATAACGGCAATGCCGACGGTAACCGCTGGCAGGTGATGATCGCTCCCCGTAACTTGATTACCGTACCGTACGGACAAGGCTGGGGTGCCTGTACAGTGAGTCCGAAACTGGTGAACAGTTATCAGTCCGGTGACACTCGCGCCGCTGCCTCTATTATTGATTATACAAGTGAGGGCATTGCCGACCGTGACAACTTCTCTTTACTCTATAACGACCAGCGCGAATATACCGGTTATGGTATCAAGAAATATGCTCCGCTTGCCATCTGGCAGCAGGCCGATGATGGTACTTGGAGTGAGGTCAATGAGGTGATGGGTAAGGAAATTGGCGCAGGCGAGTACCAGATAAGCCAATACCAGGATTTTGTCGTGGTTCGCTATTCCGATGTGTTGCTGATGGCGGCTGAACTTGGTAGTCCTAATGCACAGGCTTATCTGGATGCCGTACGTGACCGTGCTTTCGGCGGTGATACCGGCAAGCGTGTGACAGCGACGAAAGAGAACATCTTGAAAGAACGTATGTATGAATTTGCCTTTGAAGGTCTGCGCTATTGGGACTTGCTTCGCCAGGGCGTGGATGTTGCCGCTGCCGAGATTGCCGAGACTCGTACCTTGCTCAGCGGTGGAGTGGAAGATGTCGTGACCATTCAAGGCAGTAAGATTACGGCGACGAGAGGTTTATGCCAGATTCCATACAACCAGATTAACCTTTCAAACGGTGTACTGAAACAGAATGCCGGTTGGTAAAACGGATGTGTAACAAATAAAAAATCTAAGATATGAAATTAAACTATTATATCTGCTTGCTTATGGCAAGTGTACTGTCGATATTCAGCGCCTGTTCTCCTGATGAATATGACTTGGGCGACAAGGGGCTGACCACTGATGACCTGGTAGAGGGTATTGCTTATACCATTACCCATGATTCTGAAAATCCGAACATCATTTATCTGGAAAGTAAACTAGGGGCTGGCTACACTCCTTTGTGGGAACATCCGCAAGGACGTAGCCAGGAGAAGAAGGTGACGTTGAAGATTCCGTTTGAAGGGACATATACAGTGACGTTCGGTGTGGAGACACGTGGCGGTGTGGTTTACGGTGAACCTGCTACATTTGAGGTCAGTTCTTTCTGTGCAGAGTTTGTGGACAATGAGTTATGGTCATTTCTTACCGGTGGCGTCGATAGCGAGAAAGTTTGGATCTTCGATAATGGTTCCTACGGTTATGCGGCCGGCGAGTTGACCTATGCCGATCCATCGTCCACTACGGAATGGAACAATTGGACTGCCAATTGGGATCCGGGCAAGGGGCATACTGGAGATGATGGCATTTGGGCCAGTACAATGACCTTTGACTTGAAAGGTGGAGCGAATGTGCGGGTACATTCGGAGTCGGTTTCGGGTACTGAGGATAGCGAGGGAACTTTTATGCTGAATACGGATAGCCATACCATTACTTTTACCGACTGTGACCTGTTACACACTCCAAGCTGGAGTGACCGCAGTACAAACTGGAGGAGAGATTTGAAGATATTGGAGTTGGATGAGAACCATCTGCGTGTGGCGGTGATGCGTGACAACAGTGAGGGTGCCTGGTGGCTGATATGGAATTTTGTTTCCAAGGAGTTTGCCGATAACTACGTACCCGAAGAACAGCCTGAGCCGGAACCTACATTGCCGGACGGATGGAAAGATGCCGTATCCCAGACTGTAAGCACTACTATTCAGTGGAATATGTCTGCAGATGTTCCTTTCGACTGGGCAAATCTGGACGGTAGTCTAATGAATAACTTCACGGCGGGCAACTATCCTGATTGGGCCACTCCGGTTGCTGAACTTGACAAACTTTCTATGACTTTGGACTCTAAAGCCATGACCTACAAGTTTGCTTTGCCTGATGGAACTGTAAAAAGCGGTGCATATACATTGGACGATAAGGGAGTCTATACTTTTGAGGATGGCGTGCCTTCCTACCATATTGGTGGTGGTGACATTATGTTCTTTGCAAATTCGGATAATCAGTTGCGTATCCTCAGCCTGGAGACTATAGCAGGAAATGTGACCGGCATGTGGTTAGGCGTGCGCAACGGTGACAAGGAAGAATATGTGGCTTACCACTTCATTCCCAATGCAGCCGGAGGTTCTTCTACTCCTGAGCCTGAGGCAGTGGCAGTGGATAACGGCAAGTTGGTATTCGGCCATTTGGAGACTGACAAGAATAATTTCCGTATTGAACTCTATAACGAGTATGGTAGTACCAAGGACAATTCTCCCGTAGATCTGTCAGCTTTGACATTCGATTATTCCATGGAGTTGACCTTTAGTATCAGTGGCTTGAGTGGAGATGCACTGACCAAAGAATATAATGCCGGACTTATGTATACGGCTTCCGGTTGGTGGCCTTCCTACAGCGGTGTGGCTGATGTGAAAATTAAGGGTGACGGTACCTATACCGTTGCCTATAAGCCGGAAGCGGCTGTCAATGGAGCCATTGTCTTTGTCATCGATATTTTTGATATCGTCAGTGACATTGCCGATCTGGATGCTGTGAAAGTGACGATAGATAGTCTGAAGGTATTGTAATTGGTGATGCCCAACTGGTAAATAGGCGGTTTTAACTGAATAAAAGCATAAGAGGATGTACCCCCTACGGTACATCCTCTTATGCTTTTATTATTTTAGCTGTCAGGTGTAAAATGTTGTCGGTTGCCTATAATTCCGAATAGTCGAAATAACCAAACTCTGCATATGCCTTGGAAATATTGGAACCGGATGAGGCATACATTCCTAACATGATTCCGGTGAAGCCTCCGGCAGTTTCGGTACTGATGTAACAGGCGTTCATGCGTCCTAATTCCTTGAAACTCTTTCCGTCCGTGGCATATTCAAATGAATAGGAGTCTTTGTTTCCTTTCACACGGAGCTGCACTTCGTTTTTAGGAAGCGTAATCTCTTTCTCTATGTGGGTCATTTCACCGAGACGATAGCGCAGCACGACGGCTTGTTTCCCGTTTTCCAGTTGCTTGACGAAAAGGTCATAGTGGGCTGGTTCGAACATATAGACCGTCAAGCCGGCTTCATCTCCTGCGGTGGCCTTCTGTAATTGCAGGGAGGTGGTAGCGGTAAAATTGATATGCTCTTGGCGGCGGCCTGCGAATGTGGGACTTTCCTTGCTGTTGTCCAGATTTACGGGAGTGGCTTTCAGTCGTAACTTGCCGGATGAGAATGTGTAGTTCTCCGGGTGGTAATTCCTGATATGTACCCACTCGGTTCCTAACTTTCCGTCTTTGAAATCTGTGCGGACAGTTTTTTCGACTGGAGGTTGCTGTGGGAGGGTGGGGACATCCATCTGCAAAGCTATGGTGCCGTCTCCGTTTATTACCGGCCAGGCATTTTCATCCCAACGTACAGGAGCGAGGAATGTTTCGCGCCCCAGCAGATGGTGAGAGCCTGTCTGAGGACGAAATGCGAGACATACCATCCACCAACTTCCGTCGGAAGCCTGTACAAGGTCGGCGTGTCCCGTACCTTGTATCGGATTGTTCTGCGCATTCTTGTTGATATGGGTCAGAATCGGGTTGGCAGGGTTGCTGTCGTACGGGCCGTCTATCGTACGGCTGCGGGCAATGGTAACCTTGTGTCCGTATTCCGTGCCGCCTTCCGAAATCAGCAAGTAGTACCAGCCATCCTTCTTATAGAGGTGTGGGCCTTCCGGGTGGCGTCCGCCCGTACCGTTCCAGATGCGTTTGGATTCACTGAGCTGTTCGCCGGTTTTCGGGTTGATCTCACACAGGAAGATGCCTGCATCGGGATTGCTGACTAAATAGCATTTGCCGTTTTCAAAATAAAGGGAGGGGTCAATGCCACCCTGTTTTAGCCAGACGGGCTCTGACCATTCGCCGCGCGGGTTAGTGGTATGGACTATGAAGTTGCCTTTATCGGAAACGTTGGTGGTAATCATGTAAAATGTACCGTCGTTATAGCGGATGGTCGGTGCGTAGATGCCTCCCCAAGTAGTGGCGTCATGGAGGGGCAGTTGTGAGGGGCGTGTCAGGCAGTGCCCTATCTGTTCCCAATGAATCAGGTCTTTGCTGTGAAACAAGGGCACACCGGGGAAATACTGGAAACTGCTGTTCACCAGATAGAAGTCATCCCCCACACGACAGACACTCGGATCGGGATGAAAACCTGGTATGACAGGATTCTGATATCCCTGTTTGTTTTGTGAAAGACAGGACAGGCTTAGGGCCAGTCCCAAAAATAGCGTCATCTTTCTCATAAGTACATTGTATTTTAAATAGTTTGTCAGATATTCGGGAAACCTTATACACACAAAAATAAGTGATTCTCTTTGACCGGACAAGAAGGGGTTGCCCGATGTCATTCAATGATTACTTTTTAACCCTGTGAAGCAACAAATCATACCGTTCCGCTTAACATATGGATGGCTGTGTGTGCTGCCTTTGCGCTACTTTTGCTATCACTGATTTAACCATTAATTTTTAATACGTAAAAACATCATGAGGAATACCGTTGATCTGTTTAAGACTTGCCTGGTGCTGCTGGCACTCTCTTTTTTCCCTTTTTTTGCATCATGTTCGGATGACAATTCCGGTACGGCAACTCCGGAAGTGACTATTCCCGAAAATATTTTAGCGAACGGAATGGCTTTTGCCAAGACGGGAGGTACGAGAACTTTGAATATCAAATCGAATATGGCGGTGGAGGTAACCAGTAGTGCACCGGACTGGTGCAAGGTAACTGCTGAACCTTCCGCTTCGAGTACGGTTTTCAAATATACCGTTGCTGTAGATGCCAATGTCGCTACTGAGAATCGCAGCGCCACGGTTATGGTGATGGCAGGCGGCAGTAAAGCCGGAGAGTTCACTGTTACCCAGACCGCTGCCGACGGGTTGATTATTGATTCGGAATCCCTATCTTTCGATATGCCGGCTGAAGGCGGTACTCTTTCCGTAAAACTGACGGCAAACGGTGAGGTGACGGCTACTCCCGATGTCAACTGGATAACGGTTGCCGATACCCGGGCTATGGTGGAGAAAACATTTACATTCACCGTTTCTAAGAATGTGGTGGCAGAGCGTGAGGGGCATATTTCCTTTGTTTTAGGCAACCTGACCGAGACCGTTACCGTGAAGCAGGCCAAAGGAGAAAGTGCCGGAATGAACAGTGATGCCCGGACACTGGCCTCCAAGATATATGCCGGTATCAACATCGGAAATACGATGGAGGTGCCCGGCGGTGAAACGGGATGGGGAAATCCTAAAGTGAGCAGGACATACATAGACGGGTTAAAAGCGATGGGCTTCAATGCCGTGCGTATACCTTGTGCATGGGATTCGTATATCATCAACCAGGCCTCTTATGAAATAGATCCGGCGTGGTTGGAGCGTGTGAGTGAGGTGGTGGGCTATTGCGTCTCCAATGATATGTATGTCGTTGTCAATATCCATTGGGACGGAGGTTGGCTGGAAGACCACATTCTCGGCGGGTATAATGGAGAGATTGATGCCAAGCAGAAGGCCCTGTGGACTCAGATTGCCTTAAAACTGAATGAGTATGACGAGCATCTGCTTTTTGCCGGTTGCAACGAACCGGGAATGAACGAAACCACAAGTACAGGCAATACATTTAAGGACCCGGAAGATATCCGGACTATTATGAAGTATGAACAGACTTTCGTGGATGCAGTTCGTGCTACCGGAGGTAATAATGCCACCCGTTGTTTGATTGTGCAGGCGCCGGGAACTAGAATAGACGATGCTGTCGGTGGCATTTACGCTTTACCGCAGGATGTGGTGGAGAATCGTCTGATGGTGGAAGTTCATTATTATGATCCTTACCAGTTTTGTTTGATGGAAGAAGATGCGGGTTGGGGTAAAGTGTTCTGGTACTGGGGTACAGATTATCATGTCAGTGGTTCGGAGCATAATGCTACGTCGGGTGAAGAAAGTGACGTGATAGGACAGTTCCGGAAAATGAAGGCTCATTATGTAGATAAGGGCGTACCTGTAATCATCGGTGAGTACAGTGCAATGCAGCGTATGGTACCCGAAAACCAGGATGCTCACGATAAGTCGCGCGGTTACTGGAATGAGGTGGTGACCCGTGAAGCGAAGAATCACGGTATCGTGCCCTTCCATTGGGAGACTGGAAATGAAATAAATCGTAGTACGGGAATTGCCACTGACAGTCATGTCATTGATGGTATCATGAAAGGGGCCGGAGACGGAAAGTATCCTTACTGATGGGAGAAGATAATAACAGAAATAGAATTGTAAATAAGTTATTTTATAAAGGGATAAGATTGTAAAAACAGGTTTTTGATTGGTTTAGGAGGGAGTATCCGTGAGGAGTATCCCTCCATTTCATGTGATTGTGAAACAAGCAAGGGATATTCAATGATAAAAAAACAAGAGGCTGCCTTGCTTTTCTGTTCCCTTTTTGTTTCATTTGCGATAAAATAGTAATCCCTTTATCTTGATAGTATGAAAAGACTGCAACTGTTCATTCTGTGGGTTTGTACCATCTGTTTTCCGGCCGTCTCGCACGACTACATGTTTAAACATCTGGAAGTGAAAGACGGACTTTCCAATAATCAGGT
>ERZ779855.1508-NODE-1508-length-15335-cov-31.255880_pt1 | contig 15335 bp, 22 predicted proteins | sample MGYA00511370_ERZ779855 | MGnify/ENA primary metagenome ERZ779855 (study PRJEB29588, sample SAMEA1967319) | human gut metagenome | biome: human gut; feature: human-associated habitat; material: faeces | place: Denmark | collected 2008/2010 ...
AAATAAGCCGGTCAAAACTGTTGTCAAACGGCCTTGAGTAGAGTATAATAAAACCATGAAACACAACAGCGTTTCAAATACCGAACATCCACCCAATACTACAAAAGGAGATAAGACCTCATGAAATGTTCTATCAAGTACGTTCTGCTCACCGCTGTTAAGGCTAAGAAGGTGTATGACATTCTCTTTATCGAAGCGCACAATACCCGCACCTGTACGGAGTGCGCCAAACTGGACGGCTACAAAGTCGTAGCCAGCAAGGCCGGAACGAAAGTCTTTGAGATGGACGCTCTCGATGTGACCTATCCGAACATCCTTTCTGAGATGTGCGCCGCCGTCCCTGCAGACTTCGCATGGAACGACCTGCACAGCCAGCTCGAAGAGACGGGCGAGAAACCGGACGACGAAGAGTCGGACGCCGCCCAGAAAGAAGAGGTAGCCAATGCCTGATACTTGCACAGCCGGATGCTGTGTCCCGGCAAACGTGTCCTATGTTCTGTTCTATGAGGACGCCGCCCAGAACATCTATGGGCTGGTGTACGACAAGAGCGAAAACCTTTCGAACATCGTGTCTGGTGTGGGCCGCTTTGACCCCGTTCCAATTACGGCGTTCGAAGAGGGCGCAAGACACGGCTTTCCGTACAGTCCCGCGTGGAACCCCTGCTGTCATGAAAACAAGACCATGACCCAGATGGAAGCAGAGCTGAAAGCTCAGAACCATCTTATTGCGACGGTCTACAACGACCATCTCAAGCCCTCTGCACTGTACCCGGCAAACGCTGACCCCGTCGGCAAGCAGTTCCTCAGTCGTTGGATTTTCGGTTGAAGGGGGTACAGAACCATGCAGGACATCAACAACAAACTTGCCGCTATCGTTGACCTTCTGACGAAGATGCTCACCGCGCAGGGCAAGACAAACGAACTGCTGTATACCATCATCGACAAGCTGGACGTGATTCACGCCGCCCAGAAACTTTAATAAGGAGACTATGTTATGGCTACTTTCAACAAGAATCGTTCGACCGTTGCCGCCCCTGAGTATGACGACCGTCCCAAGCTGAACATCAAGGGGGCGACCGTCAGCGGCTGTCGCTTCCTTAGTGACAAGGTGATTGCATTCACCCTCAGCCTTCCCGGCCTTGCCCTGTACAACATGAAGGTCATTGACGGCAAGAACGGCGCGTTTGTCAGCCCCCCTCAGAACAAGAGCAACAAGAGCGACCGTTGGGTGGACGCCGTCGGGGTGTGGCTGGACAGTGCCGATGAGGACAGAATCGCACAGGCCGTTATTAACCACGCCACACAGGCAGGCGACCCGGTGGACTGGAAAACCCAGCATGAGGTGTGACAATGGGAAAGCGTAATAGAGAAGTTACGCTAGACCTCTATACAAACGACGGCTGGGTGAATATCCCAGCCGTTTCTTCGTTAGGGGCTTGGTGTAACATTATAATTGGTAAACGGCAAGTGGGCAAAACCTACGGCACGTTGTTGTATGAGTTGACGAACGACAAGCCATTTCTGTATCTGCGTCGCACCACCACAGAGTTTGACGCAATCACATCTGACCCACAATTAAACCCCTTCTTGCCTCTCAAAAATGAAGGGTTTGACGTGGACATTGTGAAGAGCGGCAAAGTGACATACACTATCGGTCAGTATGAGTATGAGGACGGAAAGCCCAAAGACTGTATCAAGAAATACGGCATAGGGATGACCTTGCCCAGCATTGCGAATATACGCGGTTTCAATGGCTCTGCTTTTCATGATGTTGTGTATGATGAGTTCATTCCGGAGAAAATCGTTGTGAAACGTAAGGCAGAGGGTGACGCCCTTTTGAATGCCTATGTCACCATAAATGGCAACAGAGAACTTGAGGGCAAACCCCCGCTGAGAATGTGGCTACTCGCGAACGCCTTTGACATTACGTCGCCTGTGCTGGTCGAGTTGGGCGTTGTGGATGAAATTGCGAAGATGGCAAGAACAGGGAAGGAGTGGACGCTTACAGATAGCGGCGTTTTCCTCTGTATGCCGAAGTCTCAGCGAGTCAGTGAGAAACGCGCTCAAACCGCGTTCATGAAACACATGATGAAAAACAAGGATTCAAAGTTCTATCAGATGGCAATGGAAAACAAATTCAGTTACAACAACCTTGAAGCAGTCCATCCGATGAGTTTGCGCGGCATGAAACCTGAGTTCAAAGTGGGGGATTTGTATTGTTACAAATACGATGATGCACACTATTATTTGTGTAGTTCCCCGCACCAGTCCCATGAAGTATACCCCGACACACAGGCCGGGCGAAACACTTTCCGGCTGGCTCATCCATACTTCGGTTTGATGTTTGTTTTGGGTCAAGTCTGGTGTGCCGATGTTCCGGCCCTTATCAAGATAAGAGAATATCTTGACATGAAGGAAGAGTGAGTGCTATTATAAAGGTGCGGGGGACTCCAAAAGATAGGCGCCCCGGAAGGGCGTGGAGTTGCATTCTTATCTTGCATACCCCCGTTTTATAGTATTGTCGCCCTAAAGGGTGTTGGATAGAAATCATACCCCCGCTATGATGGAAAGGAAGGCTGGTTATGCTCTTATACTCATACAAGACGGACAGAAACAAAGCCGTCAGCCCTCATTTTAAGGTGAGGGAGTTTCACAGCAAGAATGACCCTTGCGACAGTGTTATCATTGACCCCCGGTTAGTTGACCTTCTCGAAAACATCCGACGCCTGACCGGCAAGCCGGTGCATATTAACAGCGGGTACAGGTCGAGAGAGTACAACGCGACAATAAAGAACGCTTCACCGAAGTCCCAGCATTGCGAAGGAAAGGCGGCTGACATCTGGATTGAAGGAATCAGCCCCGCCAAGGTAGCGCAGTATGCGGAGTGCTTCTTGGGAGCGTCTGGGGGTATCGGAATCTATCATACATTCACTCATGTGGATGTGAGAAACGGCAAGAGCCGTTGGAAAGGAGCTTATTAAATGAAACTCGATGACGTTCTTATGCTGGCTCGTGCGGGCTATTCGAAGGCCGACATTGCCGCCCTTCTGGGTAGCAATACCGCACCCGCCCCCACGACTCCCAAGGCCGCGCCGCTGACGGGTGCGCCCCTCTTGCCGGATGACGTTGCAACAAATGTTACTACTTCGGCAAGTTCGCCTGACGCCCCGTCAGTACCGGACTGGGGCGCTATGGCTCAGAGCATCGCCGCACTCACTGCGCGGCTGGATACTTTGGCGACCCCCACGGCGGGGAGTTTGAGCGACAATACCACCGACGCCGTGTCGGTCGATGACATCATCAGGGCGGCTATCATGCCCGCAACACCGGACGCCGCGCCGGACTTCTCGAAGGGGGTGTAAATCGTGGCAAAATCGAAGAACAATATGCCTACCCTTGCAAAGGCTGACGTGTTCCGTCCGAAGGACGTCTACACCATCGTCAATGCCGTCTTGCAGGACGTCACGGGCCAGCGGACTATCACCGCCGTGGACACTTCGTCTTTCATTAACGTCGGTCAGATGTGTCTTGCAAGGAGCAAAGAAGGGACATTGCAGGCCCTCTCCAACATGGTGGCCCGCACCGTCATCGACAACCGCGCGTACACGGGCCGCTTTACTTCCATTGAGGTGAGCACTCAGGAGTGGGGCCTGTATATGCGAAAAATCGCCTTCTTTGCAGGCGAGTTCGAACAGACCGACTTCGTCAACACCCAGCAGAACCCCGACACTCTGGTGGACGGTAACAGCCTTGATATGTACAAAATCAAGAAGCGCTACCCCCTTGAAATGTGGTACGGCGACCAGAAGACCCTGAACCAGACATACACCCGTTTTCTCGACCAGCTCAACACGGCTTTTCAGTCTGAATCTGAGTTCTCCGCTTTCATGCAGGGCCTCACGGTCGAGATTCAGAACGACGTCGCCCGCTGGAAGGAGATGGAAAACCGCCTGTGTGTCATGAACTATATGGGCGCTATCTACAACACCGGCAAACCGGGCAGTAAGGTTAACCTTACTGAGGCTTTCAACGTGGCCCGAAATACCGCTTACACGACCCACGAACTTCTGACCACCCATTTGCAGGAGTTTCTTTCCTTCTTTGTGAGCCGTCTGGAAACGGACACGGCGCTTCTGGAAGAGTCCACTGAGCTGTTCCACCTGACGCCCCTTTGCACCGATGACAAGGGGAACACCCTGCATCTGTTCCGGCACACTCCAAAGAGTGAACAGAAACTTCTCCTGTACCAGCCCCTTATCAACGATGCAAAGGCGTGGGTCTATCCCGCTATCTTCGGCCCGGGCTATCTGTCCTTCGGCAACTATGAGGGCGTCACATTCTGGCAGAACATCAACGACCGTGCCGCAATCAATGTTGTCCCCGCTCAGTTCAACGTGACCACCGCAGAGGCAGAGCAGGGCCAGCCCGTCAAACTCGACTATGTGGTGGGTCTGCTGTACGACAAGCGCGCTATGGCGACGACCTACTTCAAGGATAACGTGTGGACGACTCCCTTTAACACCCGTGGCGAGTATTGGAACATTGAGCACCACTGGAAGATGAACTACACTCTCGACCCCACGGAAAATGCCATCCTTTATTATATGGCCGACCCGGTGACCCCCGGCCCGTAACAGCTGAACGCCCCGCCCCCTCTGGGGCGGGGCTTATTTGTTCATGTGGAACATTCAGAAAGGAAGGTGTATCAAATGCCCGGCACATTCAATGGAGCTGTCCCCGCGCCCAGCGTTGAGCACGGCTATCATTTTCACTTCGGAAACGTGGAGAAGAAAATCAACTCCACGAAAGCGTTCGATTATAGCGTTCTGAAAGACGAAGAGCGGTGTGACTTCAAGAAACCCACCAGCATGGAGCACCCCGTCATCTACTGCACAATCAATTCCATAAACATTTCGCCGCAATGGAACTATTGTCAGTGTGAAGAAACAAAGTCGTTTTACTGGATTGATGATATTACCACTCTTCGGGCGAACATCTGGCAAATCAGTCTGAGAATTGACCCCCTTGCAACATACCGGGATACAATTCTGAAAACCAAAGCGTTTATCGAGTACGGTTTCAACAGTGACGCAAGCGGCGCACAATTCCGCTTACAGGACGCCCGGCAGAATGTCGCAAGAAAGCCCACTGTTTCAAGCAGTGAAGTAGATACCTGTCCCGGCACAATTTCGGCGTCTGGTTGTTATGTTCTTTCAGCAGTTGGCAAAAACGGTTTACAGGCGTATGCTTTAAGTAGAACACAGCTTGCAACTCTGCTTAAGTTGTTGTCCACAACGTGGCTTGCAGAAACGGCGGCTATGGTCAAATGGGAAGTAGCTCTCCCCCAGTTCATGAACAACTTACTTTTCGGCGGCAACGCAACGGAAAATATACGCTCCTGCATCTGGATACCGGTAGACGAGGGCTTGGTGGGAACAGGTGGCGGCTTAATTACGCTAGGGCAGTTTGATACAGGTATCACAGCCCCCGTCGTGAGTGCGAACAGCAATAAAGTTCACGTTGTCAATATTCCCATCCCGTGGCCCGCGGAGGACTGGAAACGGATGAATTGTCAGATTCAGTTGTACGTTCCTTTCATCGGCGTTGTGGGTATTCCGGTTGACCAGTGCAACGACGCGGCAAGCGTGACCGTGATAACGGCATTCTCTTTTATTGACGGCGGTGTTTCGGTCAAAATACAGGCCGGAGACTATACTGTATACACCGGTAGTACAAACATTTCTAGCCCCTATGGTATCGGGTCAAGCAACTATGACCCGGGGAAGGGACTTGGTGCGGCAGTAACGGCAGTTGGTGCGGCTATGACCTTCGGCGGGGGACTCTTCGCCGGTGCGGCTGTCGCCGGAATGTCTGCTTTGGGTGGAGCGTTCACCGATGGAGCAGTGGGCGGCGCAGTCGGTCAAGCCGCGTCGCAGGCCATTCAGCCCATCACGCAGAGCGTGGGAAGCCTTACAGGTGCTTCTCAGGTGTATTTACCGCTGAAAGCAAAGCTTACTCTGCTTTATTATCCCCCGATTGACGACCCGGGTTATCAGGGGTTGTATGGGTATCCGGTCATGAGGGTAGCGACTCCCGTTGAAGGATACTGCAAGACCCGTGATTTCAGCTGTCAGCCCGTGGGCGCAAAGCCCGACGAAATTGCATATATCAACCGGTGTATGGACGCAGGCGTATTTATTGAATAAGAGGTGATTATAAATGTATCAGTGTTATAACGGATTCTTTGACGGGGGTGTTCCATGTGGAACATTTATCAAGAGCATTTCCAACGACGCCCTCAATTACTGGGAGCGCTCCTTCTTCCAGAGATGCCGCTCCATCATCGAGTTCAGCGGCTTGCCCGAAGCCGCACCCGGGCAAATCGGCTGGGACTATGATGCATTCATGTACCAGCTGTTCCGAATGGGCTATGCCGTAGTGTTCAATACGAAGAAGTATGGCATGGTGGTACAGCCCGGGTATCCTTCGGGGTACGGCTTACAGTATCAGCCCCGCGCAATGACCATTTCAACCCAGTTCTTCCAGTTCAACCGCCCCCTTGAAATAGGTACTGAGTGCGGCGTTATCAAGCTCACCCCGGATTATCGGGGTATCTGGGACATCATTACAAAGTACGCCGTTGAGATGCAACACGCAGAAGTAGCCATTCGGCAGAGCGCCTTGAATGCCCGGTTTGCATATGGTGCATTTGCCAAAGACGACCGGCAGAAGAAAAGCCTTGAAATGATGTTCCAGCGGCTGGCGAACGGTGAGCCGGGTATTGTGCTCAACGCCGACCTCAAACGCCCCCTTGACGGTAAGACCGGAGAGGGCGGGGCTTATGAACTGCCCATCATGCAAATTGACCGTGACTTGTCGAAGAACTTTATCCTTCCCGAACTCATGGAGTTCAGACGTACCATTCTTATGGACTTCTACCGGGAACTAGGAATCAAAGTCCAGCCCGACAAGAAGGAGCGAATGAACGTCAACGAAAGCGAAAGCGCAGACGCTGAAACATTCAACCGTAGGGAAGTGTGGAGAATCTGCCTTGAAAAGTCCCTTGATGAAGTGAACAAAATGTACGGCCTGAACATTACTTTCAAAATCAATGAACCGAAGCAGGACACAGAGGGGAGTGAAGACAATGCCCGTTTATTACGGAACTCTGGTGAATGAGCTGGACAGCGGCGCAAACCTTGAAGCGCTGTTAATGTACGACCATGACCTTTTCGCAAACATGGTGTTGCCCACGGGGCTGGATAAGATGCAAGCTATTTCGACTATCCGTCATCTGCATGGACTCGCCCCGTTGTACCACCCTGACCCCCTTTATATGAAGAGTGAATTATACTGGTGGTCGAAACGGCTTTGTCCCATCTGGGCGAAACTGTACGCTACAACACAGCTTTCGTATAATCCCATTTGGAATACTGAGATGACAGAGCGAAGCACTGATACCACGACCACCGACCGGGATACCAGCACCCAGAGCGACGCCCACAGCCACGGCGGGGCAACTGATACCGCTTCTGCCAACAGCACAAAAGGCGGGTGGAACACTGAGGATGGTGCATACCATGAAGATACCGCCGCCGACGGCTGGAAAACCGACGACGCCACCCAGCACAGCAAAACCGTGCATGACGGGTGGAACAAAGAGGATGGACACTATCACGACAAAAACCTTTCGACGGCAGAGGGGGAGAAGACCCGGGACTTCATCGAAGATATTAAAGGTACTCTCGATAGTCAGGTTGATACTACTTCTCATACTGGCGTCGTGGGGACACGGGACACAAAGCACGACGAAACCATGACGGACACAATCGACACGACCAAAAACACCGTCAGCGATACCGAAAACAAACTGTCTGCTGAAAACGAAGCAACATACCAGCCCGACAACACCAGCCACACCGTCACCGATGAAAAGGGCCATTCGGATGAAACCCGAAAAACCAACTGGACAGAGCACGAAGACACGACCCAGAACACCGACTTCACGCAGGGCGTGACCACTGACCAGGACACGACCCAGAACACCGAAAACCATGCTTTTGAAACAACCCGTGATTTGTCCACATCTGATACCCACGGTGATACCCATTCGGCGGCGTCTGACGGCACAGTTGACGATACCCGTGCTGAAAGCATCTCGAAAGACCAACACGCCGACAAGGGAACTACTAAGGGCGGGAGCGTCAAGAAAAACCAGTATGACGACCGCACCCGGGATGAGTCTTTAAAGGACAACAAGCACAACGAACACGCCGTATCTCTTGAGACGGGGAAAGAGAACACCACCGTCACCGTGACTCATGAATACAGCAAGTCGGGCAACATCGGCGTCACGACTACCCAACAGATGATTGAAGCAGAAAGGGCCGTTGTTCTGTTCGACATTTACGTTAAAATCGCTGACGACTTCCACCGTGCTTTCTGCCTTGACTGTTATTGACGGGGGTGCTAGAATATGAATGAAGTGATAGCCGCCGTAATAACAGGAATTATCACCTTGACGGGTGTGCTTATTGCCAACGGTAAATCGCAGGCCGTCACCGATACCAAACTGGACGAACTTACACGGGAAGTTAGGGAACACAATACCCTGATTTCGAGAGTTCCTGTGCTGGAAGAGCAACTTAAAGTTGCAAACCACAGAATAGAAGACCTTGAACGTGAAGTTCAGTATCTCAGAAAGGGGGTGAAAGAATGAACAATATTAAGGTCGAGACTCTGACGCGAACCGCCGTTCTGATGCTGGCTCTGCTCAATCAGATTCTCAGTGCAACGGGACACAGCCCGATTCCGGTTGAATCCGAAGAGCTAGAAAGACTCATTTCCACCGGCCTCACCGTGGGCGCGGCTATCTGGGCATGGTGGAAGAACAACAGTTTCACCAAAGAGGCTATTGCCGCCGACAACTATCTTGAAAGCCTCATCGGCAGAAAGGAGAAGTAATGAACTGCAATATGTACCCCCCGTTCGCCACCCCGGGCGACCCCTTTCAGTATGATTTAAGGTGGATGGTGGGCCAGATTCAGAGCTTGCAGGCGTTCGTTGAACAGCTCTCGAAAGGGCTGGACTCGAACAGCGGCAACATTGCCGCCCTGAATCAGGCCACGAAAGCCCTGACCGATGCACAGCACTGTATTAACGACCGTCTCAACAGCGGGGACTTTGAAGACGGGCGGTTCATCGAGTGGGCAGACAAAAACCTTCCCGCAATGGTGAATGAAATGGTGCATTTCGTGTGGTTTGGGCTGACCGACTCCGGGCGGTTCTGCGCCTATGTCCCTGCTAACTGGAAGTGGCTCACCTTCGATACCGGTGCGGACATCACTGAGCCGGAGTACGGCCACCTCATCATCAAGTATTACTAAGGAAGGAGCTTTTCAATATGGCACATGATAAGAATTGCCGTCCGTTTCCCATCGACCCCGCGCCCTACGCGCCCGGTGGCGAGTGCCACCCCTGCCATCCTGACCCCTGTTGTCCCCCGCGCCCGCCGCGTCCGACGCCGCCCCCGCCCCCGGGCTGTGGGCCGTCCCAGTACGTCGGGGCGCGTTACGTCCCGAAGTTCGCTGACCCCATCGAGTGGGACACGGAACGGGGATACGAGTCCCTGACTATCGTCACCTATAAGGGCGAGTCCTACACTTCCAAGTGTCCTGTGCCGCCCGGCATTGACATCAAGAATACGCGGTACTGGGCGCTCACCGGTGCATATAATGCACAGGTCGAAGAGTACAAAAATCAGGTGAAAGACCTGTCCCAGCAGGTGACGGGGTTTGCATCTGATAACAAGGAGTTCCGGGATAAAATCACCCAGTTTGAAAAGGATAACGCAGAGATGAAGAACTCTGTCGCGTCCACTGTCGCCCGGGTGGATGCTCTCGCAGAGCGCGTGGACAACGCCGACGCGGCTATCTCTGACCTTCAGGCCGGTCAGGCTCAGACCGTGAAGGACATCGCCGCACTCGAAGCGAAGGACGCTGACCTTCAGCGCCAAATCACTTCTAATGATACTGACATCTCTGCCATTCAGGCGAAAGACCGGGAGCAGGATGCACGCCTTGATGCCATCGAAACCGTGAACGATGCACAGGCCGCAACTATCACCCAGAACACGCAGGACATCGCCCGGAACACCACGAACATTCAGGACAACGCCGCAAGCATCGCTGTCAATTCCAAGGAGCTGGCGAAGCACGCGGAACAGCTCAAAGACCACGCCGCACAGCTGACCGTTCTGCATAAGGAGACCACTGATAACCATACGGCTATCGAACGGCTCACCTCTGTGACCGACGGACTCCGGGCAGACCTTACCGAAGATGAGGCCAAAATTGCCCAGAACGCGGACGCTATCGCCCACATCCAGCAAAAGGACGTGGAGCAGGACGGGCGGCTTGACGCTCTCGAGAATCGCGCTACTGCCGCCGAAGGACGGCTTGACGCTCTCGACACCAAGACCGACGCCACCAACGCCGCCCTGAAAACTGAGACTGACCGCGCCAAGGCGGCAGAGCTGGCAAATGGTAAGCTTATCGCGGCAAACGCGCAGGAGCTGGCCCGGCACTCTGATGAGCTGTCCGACCATGAGCGCCGCATTACTGCCCTTGAGACGGACAACAACACCAACAAGCAGGACATCGCCGACATCAAGGCAAAGAACACCGCTCAGGATACTGCCATTGCCGCCGTCGATGATAAGGTGGAACACCTTGAACTTATCGACCCGAAGGAATACGCAAAAACCATTGCGCGTATCGACGCCAAAGACACGGTACAGGATAACAGAATCCACGCTCTGGAAACTGCCAGCAATACCCACGTCACCAAGACGACGTTCGAGGCCAGCCAGAAAACACAGGACGACGCTATCGCCAACCTGAACACGACCAAGGCAAACAAGAGCGACATTCCCAGCCTTGACGGCTACGCCACCAAGGCGTATGTTGATAAGCAGGACGCCACTCGCATTCCCCTTAAAACTGGTGCTTATGATAACGCGGTTAGTTCCGTTGCTCTGGGCGTTCCTACTCATACGGCAGACGCGCCGAACGTGTGGAGTATGTACGGCCTGTTCCCCTATCCTGTCTTTTCTTACAAAGACCGGCCGGGTGTGAATGTCGATACCACGAAGGGCAAACTTCATCTGTACAAGGCAGACGGCACAGAAGTCACCGTGCCCAACTGGGTAACTACCGGCAACCTCAACAATGCATTCGGAGTTCTTGCCCGACTGGGTTCCGACTTCGTCCCGGATTCTCCTTTCTATGTCATTGTGTACCAGAACAATGCAGACAAGTACTCGACTGCAGGTGACGTTCCTGCCGCTGACGAACCGACCGCCTGAACACAATAACAAAGCCCCCGCTTCGGCGGGGGCTTTTCTTTATCCCAACCTTTCTTTATCCCAACCTTTCTATGTCAATGTCAATGTCTTCGGGTGTTGCTCCGCCTATTGCGTAACTCTTTGTACTCATGACTATCCACGACGCCGACATGGTGGGCTTTGCAAAATCGGTGCGGACGTGGGCGGGGGCGTCGTGATATGTGAGTAACTGCGCCCCAGTATCCGCAATTACAAGAAAATCATTCAAGTTGTCAATATCATCTTTGAGGGCGGCAACACCTTCTTTTTTGCCGACGCCTGCAATGGTGCTTTCTAGAACGCCGTCACAGTTACGCGCGGCGTAACACTTGGCATGGAGAAAACGAAACTCCTGATAGCCATAATCGGCCTGGGGGTGTTCGTCTTCGGCTACCCCGATATAAACACACTTGCCGTTGTCCTTCTGCACAACGCACTTTCGGGCGATGCACAGCCGCTTGATTTCTTCATTGTACTCATCAACTGCCGGGACTTTCTCGCCCTCAAATTTGCAAGAATCCGTGTCCCAGTATATGACCTTATCCCAGCCAACAATCTTCAACAGCCGCCACAGTTCAAGGCGGGTTGAACTGGCTGTCCACAGACCCCAGAGGAAAGGAAAATTCTTGTTTGTACCAAGGCCGTTCCGGGATTTGCCTATTTGTGCTTCTTTAACCGCTTTATCATCCATGTTGTCAAGGTTGTCTTCCCATCTGGTTTTTTCCCATTCTATAGCGTCTTTAATTTCGGCGGTATATTCATCCCGTATTTGTTTCTGTGCGGTAGCTCCATAAATCGTGTTCACGCAGATTTTGGAAAACATATAATCGGGGCTTCCCTTCATAGTTTCCTTGATTCTGAACTTCTCGAAAATCGCTTTGCGGAATGAAACAGGCAGATAAGCCAAGCGAAAAGCAAACCCTTTCATAACTACTACAGAGTCAAAGTCATATCCTTCTTTGATTCTCTGCCAGTCGTTTGAATCGCAATAGACTTCACACCACTCCACCCGTAAAATACGCCCGTTGTCCGTGTCGTCGTCCGTGAACTTCGACGCCCTGTGAAACTTGCTGACGCTTATGCATGGGTCTGGGCATTCATCCTTCACACTCAGATTCTCAAACCGGAGCAGACCCACCCAGCCGAAACCGTCTTCTATAAGTGAATCGGCAAAGCCTATTTCTACATTGTCGGGAAGGTCGAACGGCTCACCCATCGGGAACTTCCGCAACAGCTGTTGCGACGGGTGGGCGCTCTTGAAGTCGTAGGAATTGCAGTTGGTGAACGTGTACCCAGCTTTCCACCGCGCCCCGTGTGTGTCGCCGCCTGCCATTGCCTTATATGCAAGAAAGGTCTGAGCTTTCGACAGGACAAGTTTTTTCTTTACGATGGGGAAGCGCTTGTCTTTGCCCACACTTTTCATAACTTCTTGCTTCACTAGGGCTGTATTTGAAATGGGAATGTTTGCGGCATTAAAGCCGCGCTCTTTCTTCATCCGTTCTATTGCTTCATACAGCCCCAAGACATCATTGACGCAATAGGCAAACTCTTTATCATCAAGGGGAGTATCGGGAGTGCGATAAACGGTATAATCCAAATCGCCCTTTAACTTTTCGTGTTTGCATCCCTCTGTGGCTCTTGCAAGAGACTTCTGAAAGAGCTTGAGTGAATCCCTGAACTCAATGCCGTTTGAAAACTCAAGGGTGAGAGGGTGGCGGCTCTTCGTGTAAAGGGCCTTACAGTCACCCCAACGAAGCGTTAACAACTGGATGAGATAGGTGAACTCATACCCTAGATTATGAACATAAATTATAAGCTTGCGCTTCTCTGTCACGCTCCACTTATCGCAGAGCGTTTCAATAATCTCTGCCCAGTCCTCAAAGTATCGGGGAACGACTACCACACCATCAATACACGTTTGGAAACTGTATGCAAATCCGTCTGCGTCGCTGTTCGTCGTCTCAATATCAAACGTGCAAGTGTAGTCTATGACCACTCCTTTCTTGCCGTTTCCGGCAACAATAGGAGCTGACGGCAAGCTTTCAAAAAATTCTGCCCCGCTCTCGCACACGTTAATATCTTGACTGAACCGCATTACTTTCTCCCCTGTCGTGCTCTGTACAGTTGCAACAGCCGTTCTCCCTGTGAAATATCTTTTTCAATATTTGCTTGATATTCCTTGCCGATTTGTTCTAATCCCAGCTTGTCAATGTTGTTTGAAACTATCGACTGATAAATAATATCTGACCCAAACAACGCTTCATATTTGTCCGTCATATACCGATTGAACAAATACGCAAGCTCATCGGGTGTTCCTGTAAATCCCATATCCCGCGCGGCCTGTACCTTATTTTCATTCCATTCTTTATATCCGGTCATGGTTGACGTTTTCATTCCTATAAAGTCCCGGAGCTTGAGAAATTCTTTGGTAAGCTCTTCTTTGGACATCTTCGCCGTGGATTCTTTGAAGCGGGGACGCTCCATTTTCAACATCCCCGAAATAGACTTATAAGCGGGGGCTTTGTCTGCAAGTCCTTTCTTCTCAAGGGTGCGCAAGCGAGTATTTGCCGCCTTGGCGGCTTTCTTCACAATGCCCTTCAACTCTTCTTCGGAGTAACTGCGCGGGGCTTTGTTGCCGGGTGCGTATGTGGGCCAGCTGTGCGCCTGAAATGGGCGACCCTTGCCGCCCTGCTTGCGCGGTTTCTTCGGCTCTGCCGTCTTCTTCGGCTTGCTCTTCGTCTTCCGCGCCTTGGGTGCAGATACGGAAGAAGGGGCGGCTTTGCCGCCCTTCTTGCCACTGCTCTTGCCCTTTCTTGCGCCTGCTTCATCGGCTTTCTTGATAAGCCCCGTATCGGTCAATGCTTTCTTCATAGAATGACCCCCCACAAATCATTACGTGTTATCCAGATAAGGAAAACCAAAGCCACGAAACCAAACACCCAATAGAAAACCATAGTGATAATTTCATTGATTTCGCAAAAATGCCGGTGCAACTTTGCTATCTTGTCTTCATCCTCTGCTTTGAGGTTATAACGGTAGCTCTTCCATGTCCTCATGCTCTCACCTCTCTAAGCTCTCAAAGTAGTTCAAGCGGATACCCGCCTTACAATGATGCACAGACGGGGCGCAACGGTGGCGAACCAGACTGTCATACATCCGGGCGACCTTCTCCGCGTTGTCAACCTTCATAACCTTGCCCAGCATCCTCACGCCGACCTTCCCGCCGTGGCTGTCTGTCGGAATCGTGCTCGCGGCTTTATCGGCGTCTGTCCAAGAGTATTCATACAAGAACAACAGCATCAAAATTCATCCTTTCCAAAATAGGCCACAAGTTCGTCTGCTTCAAAGGTAGGCTCTTGGGACTGAGGGCAACGCCTGATTGCAGTGCATTCATACACCCTGTGAATATAGTAGCGGTAGCCGCCCCAGATGCACCGTTCCTTCGTCCCTTCCTTCCTCTTGAGGTCTGCCAGAATCCATGCCCAGCAAGTGGGCTTGATGTATTGAATCATGCCTTGACTCCTTTCTTCATAAGGTCGATGTACAAAGTCTCGACCGGTGTTGTGTCGTTCTTCCTGTAGCGGGTAACGGTACAGGTATCGGGGTCATACTCATAAGTCCATCGGGCCGCTTCATACCGCCCGAAAATTGTGAGACAATCCCTCATCTTGTTGGTGAGCTTTATCATGCCTTGCTGTCTCCTTTCTCTTACAGTTTCAACAGAACTTCCAAAACGGTCATTGCGTCTTCCATACCATAACCGTGGTTCTTCATCTGCTCACTCTCTGCGTTCTCATACTGCCCTTTTGCCTGCTCCTTGATTTTCTGAATGGCACTCAACAGCTCTTCGGTTTTAATGGTTTTCTTCATAACTCTGTCTCCTTATTTGAAGTGGTGTTTCTTTTACTGTCTATAGTATAGCACATCTGCACCCAACTGTCAACGCTTCAAA
>ERZ779855.1515-NODE-1515-length-15281-cov-4.601077_pt1 | contig 15281 bp, 10 predicted proteins | sample MGYA00511370_ERZ779855 | MGnify/ENA primary metagenome ERZ779855 (study PRJEB29588, sample SAMEA1967319) | human gut metagenome | biome: human gut; feature: human-associated habitat; material: faeces | place: Denmark | collected 2008/2010 ...
AGTTTTTAAGTGCAATCCTGTTCGGAGCCTTAATGGTTTCGTCAACAGGAACATTCGTGTCTTGTAAAGACTATGATGACGACATCAAGGACTTGCAGGAGCAAATCGACAAGCAGAAGACTGACTTGAGCGATAAGGTCACTGCCATTGAATCTTCTATCGCCAGCCTGCAAACGGCTCAGACCGGCTTGGAAGCCAAAATAGCAGAAGTGAAAGATGCCGCTGAAAAGGCTGCTTTGGAAGCTCAGAAGGCTGCTATTGCTGCGGCTGCAGAAGAACTCGCCGGTGTAAAGGCAGAGTTGGAAGCTGCTATCACTAAATTGCAGACTGCAACCGATGAGGAAATTCAGGCTGTAAAAGGTGATATTACTGAAATCGAAGCTTCTATTGCTGAAGTAAACGGTAGAATCAATGCTTTGCAGGCATTTCAGACAACTACCGAAGAAACTTTAGCTGCTTTGGCTGAGGCTGATACTAAATTGGCAGGCACACTGACTGCATTGGATGCTGAAGTGAAAGCCAATAAGGTAGCTATCGGTAAAAATGAATCTGCTATCGATGCTCAGAAAAAGGCTTTGGAAGCCTATATCTTGTCAAACGATGAGGCTGTAGCTGCCAATAAGACTGCCATTGAAGGTATTTTGGTTACATTGGGCGAACAACAGGAAATCTTGGATGGCCTGAAAGCATTCGATGTGAAAGAAACTCAGGATGCTATTGCGACTATCGAATCTAAACTGGCAACTATGGCTACTGAACTGACAACCTTGTCTAATCAGATTTCAGCAATCAACTCCAACTTGGATTTGGTTTGGGCTGCTATTGCCAAAGGTGTAACTCACGTTTCTCTGTATGCTTCGGCTAGCGGTGCTATCATTAATGGTGAAAACGTGACTCTTGGAGCAGCCGACATTGAATTACTTTCTGCCAAATCAATCGCTGACTGGACTTTCGGTGAAGGAATGCCGGGTGCTGTTAAATTCACTAAGGGTGAAAGAAGCAAACTGAGAGCTACCTTGGTTGTTCGCGTTTCTCCCGTTACTGCAACTTTAAATGCAGGAGACATTCACTTTATCAGTACTCAACTGGACGGTACTACTCCGGTAGACTTGGTTGAAAAAGGTTTGGTGAAAGTAACTGGTATAGAGCCTTATAAAGGTGAAGTGTTGTCACGTGCCGGTATTTCAGCAACAGGATTGTGGGCTGTAAACTTGGAAGTAGGAGATAACTATGATGAAACTGCTTATGACAAGGCAACAACCGTTGTTAAATCAGAAGAAGGATATGATTTTAGTGGAAAAGCCGATATGACTTTAGACACTAAAGAAAAGTCTATTTTATTTGCGGTGAAGGTTGCTGATACAGACAATGCTGCCAGAGCTGCAGTATCTGAATATGCTTTAGCGTTTACAAAAGACAATTCTGAAGCGAAGGCAAAACTTGATTTCAATGTATGGGCCGGAACTGATGGTTGGAAAGTTGAAAATCTGCACAACCGCTATAAACGTAGTGAAGAAGATGCTACTACTACTGCTCCTGCAGAATATAAGTGGGCAGGCATTCCTGCTGCCACTCCTATATATGAGGGTGCTTTGGCTAATGTAACAAAAGACGCTTCAGACAACCGCCAGTCTAAATGCTTGAATACAGCTGGAACAGCAGTTGCAAAACCTGTTGTATCTTCTACTGCAAATTCATTCAAAGTGAAATTGGCAGATGACATGTTGGCATCAGCTACTCACTTCTATGTGGTATTGGATAAAGAACGTGCTTTGTCTTCAGACGATTCTGAAATCAAGACTTGGACAAAACTTTATGAACCGAACATTACCGGTATCAATACTGTATATGATGTGAAGACTACAGGTGGTGAGGCAACAATCGGTTTCACTATCAATGATATCAATGACGTTATTGGTTTCCGTGTTTACGCTGTAAACTCTAACGGTACTTTGGTTGACCCGGATGGTCGTGCATTCTATGTACGCGTAGGTGCTGTTGCAGATGTAATCTCTGCTAAGACCACTATCATTGCAGATTCTAATGTCACTTACGATAAGAACTTATCTGATAAGGCTGACGTTGCAGCTGAAATGAAGGATAAGTATGCTGAGGCAAAAGGTATAGTTGCCGGTGTTGACTTTGTAACTGATAAAGTTTATATCGCTTCTTATCCAAGTTCTAAATCACCGGCATTTGAAGTTAAATTTGAAATGCAGGATGGTACTGTTAAGAGCATTGCTGACTTTAAGGGTAAGGAGTTGAAAGAACTTGCCAAGGTTAAGAGTATTTATACTACTCGTGCAAATGGAATAAATGTTACAGAATATGTTGACGACCAAGTTTATAACGGTACTATTAGCTTCAAGAATGATAAAGATGTAGCTATTGCCACTCTGAATGTATCTATGACTAAGGTTGTTCCGACTACATTGCCTGCAGGTACTGCATGGAAGGAAAATCAATTGCAAGCTGATAAGAAGACATACTTCTGCTATGTTCTTCCTAATGCATTTACTCCTGTAACTGCTACTGTTGCTACAATGAAGACTAATGAAATGTTCAATGTTGATGCCACTATCAGTGATGTTAATAAGTACACATTCTTCTTCACTACCAACGATCCGATTGTAAATAGAAAGGTTGAAGGTTTCGGTAATACTCTTTTGAGTCTTGAAAAATCTAAGGATGAATTTGCAATGATTGATGATGTAACTCCTTATGATGTAGTTGTTAAGTACAACTATGGTAAGGTTTCATCTAAGACTCCTGATCAGGATATTGTAATAGATAATGCAGCAGATGGCTGGAAGGCTGTTTATAGCAATATTTATGGCAAGTCTTATACATTCGATTGGGCAAGTGAAGCTTATAAAAAAGCAGCACAATCCATTAAATATGGTGTAGACTTCAAATATACGACTGGTACGACTACTGTACCTTTGGATAAAGTAATCAAAGGCAAGAGCTCTTATTACGCCATCTATGATGCAGTATTGGCTGAGGCAAAAGGCTTGAAGATTGTAAAAGAGAAATGCTCTTTCGTAACAGTTTCAACAGGAGAAGAATCTGAATACTTCGAGATTAATTGGAATAATGGTAAACCTGAATCTTTGAAAGCTCTTAAGAAGGATTCTAATATTACCGACAATGTTCCTTCTATATTGAAGATTACAGTTCTGGATTGCTTCGGCAATGAACGCGTAATTGAAATGAACATGACAGTTGTTCCTAACGTTGCAAAATAATAGTTTTTAGAACAGGTTTTAAAAACTATTCCTAATAAAGCTTACCCTCATCGCAAGTAATTGTGGTGAGGGTAAATTTTTTAGGGTCTCTTTGCTGAAAAGACTTATGAAAAGCTTGTTTAATTTTTTCTCAATAATCATCTTATAGTTGTCCATTTGGTCATTACGGTACCTGACACAAATGACATATAATTATGTGTAGGTTTATGTCACCGTATGTGAATACTACTAAGATTGTTTATAAGAATAATGAAGGTAATGTTCAGAAATTCACATTATGGATTCCGATGGAAATTACTTACTATTGGGGTACTTTGAAAGCTGTAGCCAAGTGTGATGTTGAATCAACAAAAGCAAACCAGTAATAGAACAGGTATTGAATTATTAGCAGTTGAATAGATGGAAGGTACGTTGTTGTTTCAGCGTACCTTTTATTATTGGTGGGCTAATCTTAATTGTATTGCAAATGAAAATGGATAAAATCGTTTTTGTTTTATTATTAGGTTGCTTGTCGTTTTAGTTTTTCCACTCAGGGATGTAATGAACTTAAATATAAGATTGAATTTGCAAAGATAGATGAAGAGAGAACTGATTCCGATAGAATGGATATTATTCTCTCTTCACTTTTATTTTTTAGAAAATAGACTCTTGTGTCTGTGTGGTCAGCAGCTCCAACGCCTTGATTCCCATAACTGAGTTTCCTTTCCGGTTTAATCTCGGGCTCCATACTGCTACCGAATAACGTAACGGATAAACAGCCGCTATGCCACCGCCCACACCACTTTTTCCGGGCAGACCCACAAGGTAAGAAAACTCTCCCGCTTCATCATAAAAGCCGCATGTCTGCATAATGGCATTAATACGCTTCACTTGCGACGCAGTAAGGTTGATATCCCCGAATGTGAATGGCTGTTTGTGGTTGGCAAAAGCCAGAAAAGCTTTGGATAAATCATAGCAACTCATTTCAACAGAACATTGGAGAAAATAGAAATGGAGAACGCGTTCGATGTCATTCTCTATATTATGATGATACTTCAGCAGATTGGCGATGGCTGCGTTCAGGTAACCTTTTTCACGTTCGGATGCCGCTACTTCTTCATTGTAATTAATAGTATCGTTTCCACAAATATTACGGATAAAGTGGAGGAAATCTTCTTCGGGGTGTGACAGATGCTTTAAAAGTATATCTGCCAATACAATGGCACCGGCATTGATGAACGGATTGCGGGGAATTCCTTTTTCAACTTCTAACTGTACAAGGGAATTGAATGCAGTGCCCGATGGCTCTTTTCCCACTCTTTTCCATAGTTCGTCTCCCTCAAGGCTGAGGCATACGGCAAGTGAAAAGACTTTCGAAATACTCTGGATGGAGAAACGAGTGTCAGCTTGTCCCAGCATGAAAGTTTCTCCTTGAATGGTATTGATGCAAATGCCAAATTGATCCGGGTCTACTTTTGCCAATGCAGGAATATAGTCAGCCTGTTTGCCGATGCCGGCAAAAGGCTGTATCTCCTGATAAATATTTTCGAGTATCTGCTGATAATTCATGGTACAGATATTTTATATTTCAATATAATCGCCGTTCAGCTTAATCAGTTCAATCAGTTTCTCTACCGCCTGCTCTTCGGGGATATTTTTTTCGATGCATTCTTTTTTCTTATAAAGGCTGATTTTACCTCGTCCGGCTCCTACATAACCGTAATCGGCATCCGCCATTTCGCCCGGTCCGTTGACGATACAGCCCATGATGCCTATCTTTAAGCCTTTTAAATGAGAGGTGGCGGCTTTGATTCGGGCAATAGTCGATTCCAAGTCATATAAGGTGCGACCGCAACCGGGGCATGAGATATATTCTGTCTTGCTGGTGCGGATACGTCCGGCTTGCAGGATACCGAAAGCGGTAGTATCTATTACGGTGTGTGGCAGTGAGCCTTGATTATAAATGAAGATACCGTCACAGAAACCATCAAAAATCAATGCACCCATATCGGCGGCTGCCTTAATCTGTAAGTTCTCCGCTTCTTCTTCCTGATAGTATTGGAAGAATACAACAGGATTTTCCAGTCCTTCCGTCATCAGTTCATGCACCATGGCGCGGTATTCACCTAACCGGTTGGGGTGATTGCTTTGTGCAATGATAACCACTTCTGGGTGTAACTTGAGTGCGGCAATCACTTCTTCATTCATTGCCATATAAGGTAGGAACAGGAATTTTAACTCAGCCTGAGTATGATGTAGCTCTATCATTTGCTGATAGTTGAATGCAGGATACACATTCTTCTCTTCAGGGTTCCAGGCATCGGCATCTACCAGATAAGCTGTTTCCTTATTACGTAATTCAGGAACTGTTTGTCCACAATAAATGTAATCGGGCTTGAATTGTGGATTGACTTCGTTCTCTCCTTCCAAACGTTCGGCAATTACTACCGGAAGATTATCTCCGCCAATGTTGCGCACAGCTTTTGTTTTACGGCGTGAAGGGGAGAGATAATTGAATTCCGGCGATTCTTTTCCGGGAATGAAAGGGTGGTTTTCACGTGCCAGTATATAGTCGACCAGTTTACGAGCTACCGGAATTTCTGCTTCCGGGGCTTCGCTCAATGATATGCGGATGGTATCTCCCAAACCATCGGATAACAATGCACCGATGCCTAAAGCTGACTTGATACGTCCGTCTTCACCGTCGCCGGCTTCGGTTACACCCAGATGAAGTGGGAATGCCATGCCTTCTTTTTCCATTTCTGCTACCAGCAGACGAACAGTTTTTACCATGACAACCGTGTTGGAAGCCTTGATGGAAATTACGACATCGGTGAAATGTTCTTCTACGCAGATGCGGAGAAATTCCATGCACGATTCTACCATGCCTTCGGGGGTATCGCCATAACGTGACATGATGCGGTCTGACAGAGAACCGTGATTCACACCAATACGGATGGCGGTATGGTTCTCCTTACAAATATTCAGAAAAGGAACGAAGCGGGTACGTATCTTTTCTATTTCTTGCGCGTACTCTTCATCGGTGTATTCCAACTTCTTGAAAGTGCGTCCCGGATCTACATAGTTGCCCGGATTGATACGTACCTTTTCTGCGTATTGTGCCGCTACATCGGCTACTTTGGGGTTAAAATGCACATCGGCTACCAAGGGGGTGTCATAGCCTTGTGAACGTAATCCGATATTTATATTTTTCAGGTTTTCGGCTTCGCGTACACCCTGTGTGGTGAGACGCACGTATTCACCGCCTGCATCGATAATCCGTTTGGCTTGTTCTATGCAAGCGTCGGTATCCATTGTTATGGTATTGGTCATACTTTGGATGCGGATGGGATTAGCACCGCCCATCGGAGTGGCTCCAATGTTTACTTCAGAGGCTTCCCGGCGTGAATAGTTGAATAAATCGGTCATGGTTAATTCCTTATCTTTAAAGAGGTTGTAAATGTTCGTTTTAAATTTTCGGGCAGAAAATATTCTTTCCTTCTAATCAGGATAGGATATTTTCTGCCCGTGTTTTTTATAGCGCAGCTTTTCAGCGATGCTTATGTAAAGAATCAATTCGTCTTATATTCGAACTTTACTTCTTTCAATTCTTCATTGGCTTTCACTATTTTCTTTTTCAAGCCGGTTTTGTAATCTGCAAATTTAGCTGCGAGCTCTGTATCACTCAAAGCCAACATCTGTACGGCCAGAATAGCGGCATTCATTGCACCGTTGATGGCAACTGTTGCAACCGGAATTCCGGGAGGCATCTGGATGATGGAATAGAGTGCGTCCACACCGTCGAGAACAGACCCTTTCACAGGGACGCCAATGACTGGCAGTGTAGTGTTGGCGGCAATTACACCGGGCAATGCTGCGGCCATGCCTGCTGCAGCAATGATGACTTTAATGCCACGACCGGCAGCGTTCTTGGCAAACTCTTCCACTGCTTCGGGTGTACGGTGTGCCGATAGAGCGTTCATCTCGAAAGGTACGTGCATCTCGTCCAGTAGCTTGGCAGCCTTTTCCATGACAGGAAGGTCGGAGGTGCTGCCCATGATAATACTTACAATAGGTTCCATTGAATATTTCTTCTGTATTTTATTCGTTTACTAAAGCTTTGTAGGCTTCGGCATCCATCAAATCATTGATGTCATTTGCATCGTTAGGTTTGATTTTAACCAGCCAACCTTTGCCATAGGGATCTTGGTTGACCAGTTCGGGGTTGTCAGCCAATGCTTCGTTTTGTTCTAAAACTTCTCCTGCAACCGGAAGGAACAGGTCTGATATAGTCTTTACTACTTCGATAGTACCGAAAACTTCTCCTTTTTCCAAAGTCTCGCCTTCGGTAGTGATGTCTACGAAAACGATGTCGCCCAATTGTTCTTGTGCATAATCGCTAATGCCTACGTATGCGATATCACCTTCTACGCGTATCCATTCGTGTTCCTCGGTATACTTTACATTGTTTGGGAAATTCATAATGCTTTTAATTTATAAGGTTAATACTAAAATTTTTTTTCAAATAAACAAAATTCCTATGACACCGCAAAACAATCCGACAATAAATCCTGCCAGAACTTCTAATAATGTGTGTTGCTTTACGATGATGCGCGCTGTCCCCAGCATTCCTGATAGCAAAATGAAAAAGCAAAGCCATGATACAGGATTGAAATTGAAGATCAGGCTGTATGACAACAGACCGCCTACCATCATGCCGCTACTGGCAACATGGGTGCTGATTTTCCATTTGAAGTTTATCACAATGCAGATGACCATGCAGATGAGTGTGGCTACAATGATGCCCGACATATAGCGTGGCAAATGAATCTTGTACATCGTAAGCAGGCAGGCTACATAGCTGACAATGGTTAGGGCGTATGGGACGAATCGTTTTTCACGATGACCCAGTTCATGGATACCCCAGCCGTTTATTTTCTGAAAAAGATAAATGGCAAGCATCGGCATCAAGATGGTAAAGCAATACACGATACCCAACACCACCAACTTATATTGGAGGGGCATGATGCGTAAATAGGTGAAAAAGAATAATAAGAAAAAGGCAAGAAATGGAACCATAAAAGGTGTGAATATGCCTGATATGATGCGTGAACCTATTTCTAACGGGTCACTTTTTCTAATCTCTTTTAAAGAACCGGTGGTTTCGTTTGCTTCCATATTTTTATCTTCTTAATCGTGCAACAGGAATATTTAACTGCTGGCGATATTTGGCCACGGTGCGGCGTGCAATGGGGTATCCCTTGACTTTCAGTATTTCGGCCAGTTCGTCGTCAGTATAGGGTTTTTCTTTGTCTTCGTTGTCTACACATTCCTTTAGTATGCGTTTTATTTCGCGAACGGATAATTCTTCACCATCTTCGGTGGTGTAGCCGTCACTGAAGAAGAACTTCAACGAATATATGCCGTAGTTTGTTTGCACATATTTGCTGTTGCTGACGCGTGAGATGGTAGAGATATCCAGTTTGGCGCGTTCTGCCACATCTTTTAATATCATCGGTTTCAATAGTGACTCGTCTCCTTCAAGGAAAAACGGACGCTGGATGTCGATGATAGTCTGCATGGTGGTGAGTAAAGTGTGTTGTCGTTGTTTTACGGCATTGATAAAACCTTGTGCGGCATCTACTTTCTGTTTTAAAAACATCAGAGCGTCTTTTGATTCTTTACTTTGATTCTCTTTGTTACGTGTATGTTCGTCCAATAGTTCGGTAAACTCACGGCTGAGGCGCAGTTCGGGAACATTGCGGTTGTTCAGATTGAGGGTGATGGTACCGTCATCGAATGTTTCTACAATAAAATCGGGGATAATCTGCTGGAAATTACGTCCCATGGCTTCGCCCAATGAACTTCCCGGACGCGGGTTTAATTTGGTAAGTTCGGCCAATGCTTCGTTATATTGCTCTTCGGTGATGCCCAGTTTCTGAATTATTTTATCTTTGTTCTTACGGGTGAACTCATCGCAGCATTTTCCGATAATATCCAGTTCTATCTGTTTTAGTGGGGAATCTGCTTTACGGTTGATCTGAATGAGCAGACACTCTTGAAGGTTGCGTGCACCGATGCCGGCCGGGTCGAAATCCTGAATGATTTCGAGTATTTTGTTCAGTTCGTTCTCTGTGGTATAGATTCCACGATAAATGGCAAGCTCGTCCATGACGGATTCTATGCTTTTACGCAGGAGTCCGTCATCATCCAACGATCCGATCAGGTATTCGGCTATTTCGCGCTGTTCGTCAGTCAGGTCTTGCATGGCAAGCTGCTCTTTCAATATTTCGTAGAAGGAAACAGCATCCGAGAAAGGTATCTCTTCGGCTACTCCTTCGCGGCTGCGGTTGTGTTCCTGCAATTTATAGTCGGGGATGTCATCCTCGGTACGATAATCTCCCAGTGAAATGTCATCGTTGGGTTCCGAGTTATCGTTATTATCTTCATTTCCTTCAAAGTCAGTACTCTCTTCCCCGTTTTCGGGTGTTTCTCTTCCTTCCTCCAAGGCCGGATTGTCCAGTATCTCAGAATGAATACGTTCTTCCAGCTCCACGGTAGGCAATTCCAACAACTTCACAACAAGGATTTGTTGTGGTGACAGTGTCTGTACTTGTTGTTGGGCTTGTGTTTGTACTTGACGTGAGCCTTGTGCCATAATCTCTTTACTATTTTTGGGGGCAAAAGTAGCGATTTGTATCGTAATAATCTTCCTTTTTGCCGGGATAATTTTAGGGGTTCATCCTAATATTATTAATAATTGAAGCTGCTTCCGCCCAGAAATTCTCTTAATAAGGAGGTTGGAGGCAATTCTTTATCTTGCACAGATACGAAATATTCGAGGAACTTACGGAGGCGGTAGGCTTCCGAGTATTCCGGTCGGTTATTGGGCACTTTCCGCAGAATAGGTTCCAGATAATCTTTTAAAACAGCAAGCTCGAACAATAATGCAGAGTTGAACATGGCATCTGCATTTTCCTGATAGGGGAAAATCCATTTGTCTTCTCCGGCACGTACGCTGGGCCAACGGCTGATGGTGTCTTCTGCCGAATATCCACGATATTTGTAGTCACGGACAATGCGGCGCAACAGCCGGTTGTCGGTAGTAGGGATATAGTTATGGTTGTCCAATAAGATGGTTGTCAGGGCCGATACATATATTTTATATTTATTTTCAGCCGGGATATGCGGAGTCAGTTCAGGGTTCAGTGCGTGAATACCTTCCAAAATCAGTATCATATTATCATCTATCTTCAGATAGTCTCCTTTGAACTCACGTTGACCGGTGGAGAAATTAAAACGGGGCAGTTCGACTTGCTCTCCACGAAGCAAAGCCTCCAGTTGTTGATTAAAAAACTTCAAGTCCAAGGCATAGAGGGATTCATAGTCATAGTTGCCGCTCTCATCTTTAGGGGTATCTTCTCTATTTACGAAATAGTCATCCAACGAAATAGGATAAGGTCTCAGGCCATTGGCCATAAGCTGGATGCTGAGTCGTTTGCTGAATGTCGTTTTTCCTGATGAGGAGGGACCGGATATCAGAATCAGTTTGACTCCCCGGCCGTTTTTCCCACGATTATAGATTTCATCGGCGATGTTTGAAATCTTTTTTTCCTGCAAGGCTTCGGATACGTTGATTAAGTCGGTAGCATGACCATTGTTGCAGACTACATTGAAGTCGCCCACAGTGCCTATGCCTAAAATCTGATTCCAGCGACGGTGTTCCTTAAATACATCCAACATCTTTTCTTGTTTTACAACTTCCTCCAGTTTGTCGGGGTTTTGTCGGTTGGGAACACGAAGTAACAGTCCGTCATAGTATTTCACTATATCGAACAAGCGGATGTATCCGGTGCTGGGCAGCAGGCTGCCATAATAATAGTCTATAGTGTCTCCTAACGTATAATAAAAGGAGTAAAGATTGCCCGAAGTTTCCAGCAGTTTTACTTTATCCATCATTCCTTTTTTGCGGAACAACTCTACCACTTCGGTGGTTTGACATTCAAATCGATGGAAGGGAATATTTTCTTCAATGATTTCCTGCATGCGTTTCTTGATGCGCTGTACATCGTCCAACCCTATTTCTCTGCCGATGTGTAAATCACAATAGTATCCTTTGGAGACGGGATGCTCCAGCACGATGCTTCCGTCGGGATAAAGATCTTCGACAGCTTTGCACAGCACAAAGCATAACGAGCGGACATAAGTACGCATGCCCGAGGAACTTAATATATTCAGGAATTCTACATCTTTATTATTATAGGCTCTGTAGTTGAGTCCTTCTACCTTATTATTAACCTTGGCACTGACAGGTCCGTAGGGGATATCTAAATTAAAACCATTATAAATATCCAAAAGTGAGCTTCCAATTGGGAAACTTTTAATAATATTGTTATTTTTGCAACATATTTGTAACATAATCGTAATGTTTATTACTAACGTAGTGAAATCGGCTGTTAATTTACCGAATAAAAGGGAGATAAGCCAATTCCTACCAAATTAATTGATGATGGAATATTCTTTTTATGATTTCTTAAAGCTGCTGGGTTCACTGGCGCTATTCCTTTACGGAATGAAAATCATGAGTGAGGGCCTGCAAAAGTTTGCAGGTGACAGGCTTCGTAAAATTCTCACGGCGATGACCACCAACCGGGTAACCGGAGTTCTAACAGGCGTGCTGATTACAGCATTAATCCAATCTTCTTCTGCCACTACCGTCATGGTAGTCAGCTTTGTGAATGCAGGGCTGCTGACATTATCCCAGTCCATTGGAGTAATTATGGGAGCCAATATCGGTACTACCGTAACTGCATGGATTATATCAGCGTTGGGCTTTAAGGTAGATATCGCTGCAATGGCTCTCCCACTTTTAGCTGTTGGTGTGCCATTGTTATTTTCTGGAAAGAGTAACCGTAAATCCATAGGGGAGTTTATTTTCGGTTTCTCTTTTTTGTTTATGGGTCTTTCTTTACTCAAAACAAATGCACCGGACTTGAGTAAAAACCCGGAGATGTTGTCTTTTGTGCAGAATTATACAGACATGGGCTTTGGCTCTGTGATGCTGTTTGTATTGATAGGTACAATATTGACGATGATTGTGCAGGCATCGGCTGCAACAATGGCTATTACCCTGATTATGTGTGCCAATGGTTGGATTAGTTTTGAACTTGGTGCTGCTTTGGTATTAGGTGAGAATATTGGTACTACCATTACAGCTAATTTGGCTGCATTGACTGCAAATACACAGGCCAGGAGGGCTGCCTTAGCTCACTTGGTATTTAATGTTTTCGGTGTTATCTGGGTGTTATGCCTGTTTAAGCCGTTCACAATGGGGGTGTCATGGTTTGTAGAAGATATAATGAAGACGCCGGATCCTGCTGTGGCTGTTTCTTTTAAATTATCGGCTTTTCATACGACATTTAATATATGCAATGTGTTGATTCTTATTTGGTTTGTGAAGTTGATAGAGAAAACCGTTTGCAAGATTATCCCTCAAAGAGAGCAGGATGAGGAATATCGTTTGCGTTTTATTACAGGCGGTATGCTTTCTACGGCAGAGCTTTCTATATTACAGGCGCGAAAAGAAATCAATCTGTTTGCCGAACGCACTCACCGTATGTTTGGTATGGTGCGCGATTTGTTGCATACAACGAATGAGAATGATTTCAATAAGCTGTTCAGCCGTGTAGAGAAGTATGAGAATATCAGTGATAGTATGGAGGTGGAGATAGCCAATTATCTGAATCAGGTTTCGGAAGGACGTTTGAGTTCTGAAAGTAAGCTTCAGATTCGTTCGATGCTTCGTGAGGTGACAGAAATAGAAAGTATAGGTGACAGTTGCTATAACTTGGCCCGTACCATCAACCGCAAGCATCGCAGTGAAATGGATTTTACACAGAAACAGTATGATCATATCGAACAGATGTTTAAGCTGACAGATGATGCATTGAGCCAAATGATTGCGTTGGTAGAAGATGAACATCATACTATTGATGTGAATAAGTCTTTCAATATCGAACACGAAATCAATAACTATCGCAATCAGTTAAAGAACCAGAATGTGCTGGATGTGAACAATAAGGAATATGATTATCAGATGGGAGTACACTATATGGATATTATTACCGAATGTGAAAAGTTGGGTGATTATGTAGTTAATGTAGTGGAAGCCGGCAGTAATGTGAAAGAAAAGAAAGCATAAGCCCGGATTCACACTCGTGATAGAATAGGTTGGATATAAAGTACACGGCAGACAAAATCGAGAGTTATATACTAAAAGTGAGATAATGTCTATATTTATTTTTCTGAAACTGATAGGGTCGCTGGCGCTTCTTATGTATGGCATGAAGACCATGAGTGAAGCTCTGCAGAAACTGACAGGTGGGCAACTTCGCCATTTCCTTGGAGCAATGACGACCAATCGGTTTACAGGACTGCTGACCGGGGCGTTTGTAACGGCTTCCGTACAGTCTTCTACTGCTACTACGGTGATGACCGTTAGTTTTGTTAATGCCGGATTACTGACATTGGCTCAAGCTATATCTGTCATTATGGGAGCTAATATCGGTACAACGGTGACTGCATGGATTATGTCAGTGTTCGGTTTTCAGATAGACATGAATAACCTCATTTTCCCTCTTTTTGCTTTAGCCGTTCCTCTTATTTTTTCTAATAAAAGCCAGAAAAAGTCTTTTGGAGAATTTATATTTGGCTTTGCATTTATGTTCTTGGGATTGACGACATTGCGTGAAAATGCTATGCACATGGATTTGGAACATAATGCGGCAATCCTTGGTTTCATTACTTCTTGCAAAGAGTGGGGATTTTTGTCTATCCTGTTGTTCCTTTTGATTGGCAGTATCATAACTATGTGTGCCCAATCATCGGCGGCAGTAATGGCTATTACTTTGATTCTTTGTTCGAGTGGTGTGCTTGACTTGTATTTGGGTATAGCCTTGGTAATGGGTGAGAATATCGGTACGACCGTAACCTCGAATATTGCTGCATTGACAGCAAATGCTCAGGCGAGGCGTGCAGCATTGGCACACTTTATCTTTAACACGTTTGGTGTGATATGGATATTGTGTATCTTCCATCCGTTTGTCAATATGGTAAGTGATATGGTTGAACATCTTTTTCCCGGGGGGAATCCTGAGGTGGCTATTACTTATAAGCTTTCTGCCTTTCATACAGCATTCAATATTTGTAATGTGCTGATTCTTATTTGGTTTATTAAACCGATAGAAAAGATAGTGTGTTGGGTAATCAAACCTAAAGAAGATGAAGAAGAATTCCGACTGCGCTTTATTACCGGTGGACTGTTGTCGACGGCCGAACTTTCTATTGTTCAGGCTCGTAAAGAGATCAATTTATTTGCTGAACGTACCCGCCGTATGTTTGGTATGGTACGTGACTTGCTTCATACATCGAATGAAAATGATTTCAATAAGCTTTTCAGCCGCATTGAAAAGTATGAGAATATTAGTGATAATATGGAATTGGAGATTGCCAATTATTTGAATCAGGTGTCTGAAGGTCGCTTGAGTTCTGAAAGCAAGTTGAAGATTCGTGCCATGTTGCGTGAGGTGACGGAGATAGAAAGTATTGGCGACAGTTGCTATAACCTTGCGCGTACCATTAACCATAAATATCGGGGTAATGAAGACTTTACCGAGAAACAGTATAGCCATATTCATCAGATGTTCCAACTGACTGATGATGCTTTGAATCAAATGGTGTCTTTGGTGGAGGATGAGGGGCATCAAGTGGATGTGAATAAATCTTTTAATCTTGAGAATGAGATAAACAACTATCGTAGCCAGCTGAAGAATCAGAATGTGCTGGATGTGAACAATAAGGAGTATGATTATCAGATGGGTGTGCACTATATGGATCTTATCGATGAATGTGAAAAGCTGGGTGACTATATAGTTAATGTAGTTGAGGCACGGACAGATATGAAAGAGAAGAAATAGTGCTGTTCTTTTTATATCTCATTGTAGGGACATTCATTAAATATTACAAAATCAGCCAACTAATTCATACACAAATTAT
>ERZ779855.1527-NODE-1527-length-15170-cov-3.674826_pt1 | contig 15170 bp, 8 predicted proteins | sample MGYA00511370_ERZ779855 | MGnify/ENA primary metagenome ERZ779855 (study PRJEB29588, sample SAMEA1967319) | human gut metagenome | biome: human gut; feature: human-associated habitat; material: faeces | place: Denmark | collected 2008/2010 ...
GATCAGTCCGTCACAGTTGCCGCTTGTGCAGACAAATGAAAGCGTAGCCGCACAAAGCATTCAGTATTCCTGCAAACTCCCGCCTCAGGGGTACGATCAGGAACGCTCGAATACTGCGAAAGGTAAGGTCACTGAGATCACTTATCAGTCCAAAGCAACGAACAGCAACCGCACGGCACTTGTCTATACACCGCCTGGCTATTCTCCGGACAAGAAATATGCTGTGTGCTATATCCTGCACGGCATTGACGGCAACAGCAGTCACTGGATGGCAGGCTGGGCGGCAGAGCGAATATTATGCTCGATAATCTGATTGCCGACGGCAAAATTCAGCCGATGATCGTTGTCTCGCCGAATACCAATGCGACCGGCAACGGCATCAGCGACGAATACGAGAATTTTACAAAGGATTTGGTAGAAAACCTTGTTCCGTATATTGACGCGAATTATCCGACCTATGGTGACAGCTCGCACCGTGCGCTTGCCGGTCTGTCAATGGGCGGCGGTCAGACCTTCAATATCGGTCTGACGAACCTCGATGTGTTTGAGTATCTCTGCCCGATTCAAGAAGAAAAGGAAAATAGATCGGTGCAAACATTTGCTCAGACAGGCGGACATTTATTTCACAGTGAACGAATGCAGGACAGATGGAACAACGCAGATCAAGATTCCTTCCCGTGAGCAGCCTATGTATCTCAGAATGATGTAGTATAATAAAACTTGACACTCCAACCTCAAAGGAATAAAATAGGAAAAGGAAAAAGGGATGTCAGAAAATAAACAATATGAAAATGAGTACAAGGTGCAGGCAGTAAAGCTTGCAAAAAAGATAGGTGCGGTAAATGCAGCGAATGAACTTCAGATACCCGTAAATACGCTGTACGGCTGGATCAGAAAAGCAAAAAGCTGATACTTTTTTCCTTGCACCAAGCAGTTACGGTGAGCCTCTGAAAAAAAAGTCTGTAAAAAGTCAGCAAACTGTGATAAAATAGAAATAATAACACAGGAGGCTGATTTTTTATGGCAAGAAGGAAAAGAGAACCGATGAGTGAGGGAAAGAAAAATATCATCGGAATGCTGCTTGAGTAATACAACATCAAGTCGGCTAAGGATATTGAGGATGCTCTCAAAGACCTTCTCGGAGGAACGATCCAAGAAATGCTTGAGTCCGAAATAGAGGAACATCCGGGATATCGGGAATATGAACGTTCCGACAATACCGACTCTCGCAATGGCAAGAAAACAAAGAAGATACGCGGCTGTTTCAGCGAAACCGAGATCGAAGTACCGCAGGATCGTGACGGCAGTTTTGAGCCCAAGGTCGTAAAGAAGCGTCAGAAGGATATCTCAGGCATTGAGCAGAAGATAATATCACTGTATGCTAAAGGCGTGACCACACGCCAGATAAGCGAAACTATCGAGGATATCTACGGCTTTGAAGTCAGCGACGGTATGGTATCAGATATCACAGACCGCCTTCTCCCGCAGATAGAGGACTGGCAGAAACGTCCATTGGACGAAGTATATCCGATAGTATTCATCGATGCAGTACACTTCTCAGTACGCGATAACGGACAAATCAGGAAGCTTGCCGCATATGTGATACTGGCTGTCAGCATGACAGGTCACAAGGAAGTCCTTTCAATACATATCGGTGAAAACGAGAGCGCCAAGTACTGGCTCGGCGTTCTGAACGAGCTGAAAAATCGCGGAGTCAAGGATATTCTTGTCATCTGCGCAGACGGTCTCACAGGCATGAAGGAAGCCGTATCAGCAGCCTTTCCGCAAACTGAGCTTCAGCGCTGTATCGTTCATCAGGTAAGAAATACGCTGAAATACGTCGGAGAGAAAAACAAGAAAGAGTTTGCCAACGATTTGAAAACCATTTATCACGCACCGTCTGAGGAAGCTGCACTTAAGCAGCTTGAACGTGTAACAGAAAAATGGGAGAAGGATTATCCAAACGCTATGAAGAGTTGGTACAAGAACTGGGACGTAATATCGCCGATTTTTAAGTTCTCCTCCGACGTCAGGAAGGTCATTTACACCACCAACGCCATTGAGAGCCTTAACAGCGGCTATCGCCGTCTGAATAAGCAAAGAAGTGTATTTCCGAGCGATACAGCGCTCCTGAAGGCTCTGCATCTTGCAACGCATGAGATTGCCAAAAAATGGACTATTCCGCTGCGAAACTGGGGTAAAGTCCTGGGCGAGCTGGAGATCATGTACCCCGACAGGCTCGGCTGAGCTGCCGGATATCAGCCTGATTCCATTCCGCTGCGCTCCATTCCAGCAGGCTGGTATCCAAAGAACCTTGACAAATTACAGTATCCATTGTATACTGAAAAAAATCGGAGCGGCTAATTATTCAAGCCACTCCCATATATCGTTTTTTATCACAGTTTTTGAATTTACAGAAATTTTTTCGAAGAGCCGTTACGGGTCATACCGCTGCTTTGGCATTCCTGTATCTGCTCTGCCCACTCCCTGTGATGAAGCTCGGTCTTTACTTCTCTGATCGTTGGCATATTCTCAGCTCCTTTCGGGGTAAATCCCTTTGGAACTATTTTATCGCTTTTTTAGTGCCGAATCAACGTTAGGGTGTGTTTGGCGATTACAATGAAGGCAGTCATAACGGAAGGTTTCCGTCAAAAAAAGCGGCTGTGAATCTCACAACCGCCTTAGTTCGTATACTATTTTATTTTTCTTTGAAACTCTCTCCGAATCCCTTCACAATCGGATCAAGGAAGTACCTCATGACAGATTGCTTTCCGATCTTAACTTCGACAACTCCTGATAAGCCAGACATCACATTGATACCCGGATTTGTATTATCAACATCCAGCTTTACAAGGTAAACGCTGCCTAACTGTTCACTATTGAAAGAACTGGGGCTGATATACTTGACTGTTCCTTTTACAGTTCCATATTTGTTGTATGGGTAGGCTTCGAGCTTTATCTCCGCTTCCATACCAACCATAATATCGGCGATATCCATGTTTTTTACATAGCAAGCCATCTCAACAGGCGTATCCGCCGGAACGATCGTTATAATTTGCTGCGCCGATGTTACAGTCTCACCTACGTTATTTACTGCAATGCTGTTGATGTAACCATTGACCGGAGCAGTGACTTTTTGGTAATCAAGCGAGAGCTGATACTTTTCAAGTTCAGAACCAGCCTGTTTCAATTTACTGTTGATATCTGAAATATTGGAGTTGATCTGCTCGCTGTAAGAAGTCTGCGCATTCAGAATGTTCAGCTCCGCCTGCAGATATTCATTCTCTGCCTGTTGAAGCACAAGTTTTTGCACATTGAATTCTGCCACGGAAATCATAGGATTTGTGTTGTAGTCGTCATATTTGATTTGTGCGATGTCTCTTGTAAGACCGGCGTTTTCTTTGGTACTTTTAAGAATGCTCAGATTATTCTGATAAGCCTTCTCATTGTCAATGATTGTAAGAATGTATGGTTGAAGATTTGCACCGTACTTTGTAATATCGACTGTTGAAACGTCCTCTCCATTTTTTATCATTGTGTATATCTCTTTTTGCGCCTCCAGCACTTCTTTTTGTTGCGAAAGCGCTTCTACGTCGATATCAATGCTCTGTGTATCAAGTTCGATTAGCACATCTCCCGCTTTCACATATGCCCCTTCCTCAACATTGATCGCCTTCACAGTTCCACTGGTATAGGTGTTGAGTGAACTGATATTTCCCACTGGCTGCATAGTACCACTGGATGTGACAACAATATCCACCTTAGACAGGCAAGCCCAGACGATTGCTGCAATTAAAAGCGTGAAAACACCGAGAATGATAACAGTTCCGGCTTTGTGTGCGGGGCGTTCAATGATTTCAAGCATAGATGGCATAAAGTCATATTTCAATTCTTTATCACGCTTACTGCTATGCCTGAGAACATAAGCTTTCTGTTCCTTATCCATCGACCTCACCCCTTTGCTGCTGATTATATAGATAAGCATAAAGCCCGTTCAGAGTCATAAGATTATCATGCGTATCATATTCAACAAGATCGCCTTTGTCGATAACCATGATCTTCCGCGCATCCTTCAGAGTAGAGAGTCTGTGTGCAATGATGATAACCGTTCTGTTCTTGCAGATCTCTTTCAGGTTATTTTGAATGATACTTTCAGATTCATAATCCAGTGCTGATGTTGCCTCATCGAAGATAAGGATTCTCGGATCGTTGAGAATTGCTCGTGCGATAGCAACTCTCTGCTTCTGACCTCCGGATAGTCCCATGCCTTTCTCACCGATAATCGTATCATAGCCATTAGGAAGTTCAAGGATAAAGTCGTGTGCGCCTGCGATTTTTGCACATTCTATGATTCTATCCATAGTTGCTGTGGGACAGTGGATCGAGATGTTTTCTGCTACTGTGCCATTAAACATGAAGTTTTCCTGCAATACTACACCAATCTGCTTTCTGAGCATTGCGGGGTTTACAAGGGAAATGTCCATTCCATCAACGGATATTTTTCCGGCTTCCGGTATGTAGAGTCGCTGTATCAATTTTGATATGGTACTTTTACCTGATCCGCTTCGTCCAACAACGCCAACAACCATTCCAGCCTGTATCTCAAATGACATTCCCTTGATAACTTCTCCGCCCTGCGGATTGTAACGAAAATGTACTTGATCGAATACGATTTTGCCTTGTATTTTCGGCATAGAAGTCTGATTGGCATTCAGGATCGGTTCAGGTGCAGTGTTGAAAATATCACCAATACGCTTGACTGAAAGAGATGCCTGCTGATACTCCTGCCAGAGCTGTACCAAACGCAGCACAGGACCGCTGACTCTGCCGGAGAGCATACGGAATGCCACAAGCTGACCGACGGTGAAATTACCGTCCATAACTGCCTTTGCACCGAAAAACAGAATCAAAAGGTCAAATACTTTCTGAATGAACTGTCCTGTCGTTCCTGCCGTAGCAGATACCATAGAAGTTTTATAGCTTGCCTTGACGTATTCAGCCTGCAAGTCGCCCCACTTCTTTTCAAATTTTGGTTCTAGTGCGTAGGATTTTACAGTCTGAACTCCTGTGATAGATTCTACGAGAAAAGACTGCGTATTCGCTCCGGTTTCAAATTTCTCATCCAGACGCTTCTTGAAAAGTGGTGTCACGATTGCAGAAAGTATCGCATAAACAGGTATTGAACAGATAACAATAACGGTCAACATTTTACTGTAACAGAACAGCACCACGATATACACAATGATGAAGATGAGGTCGATCATCGAACTCAACGGTGTTCCTGTCAGGAAATTTCGTATGCTGTCCAGTTCCCGGACTCTGGCTACTGTTTCACCCACACGACGGGATTCAAAGTATTTCAGCGGAAGCGCAAACAGATGCTTAAACAGGCGGAAACTGAGCATCACGTCAATGCGGTTTGTGGTATGGGTAAATACATAATTCTTTGCCAGCCCCAGTATCAGCTCATAAATGTACACGATAGCAATTCCTATCGTCAGTACATGAAGCGTGGAGATACTGCGATGCACAAGCACCTTATCCACGACCACCTGCGTCATAACTGGCGTCAAAATTCCCAGTATCTGTATTGTAAAAACTGCGATAAGAACTTGTATGAACTCTTTCTTGAATTTCAGAATGGTAGGGATAAACCATTTAAAACTGAAAACTGCTTCTCGGTCAATCACGCCTTTTTTATTGATGATGACAGCCGTTCCATCCCATATTTTCGCAAGCTCCTCACGGGTGACAACTTCCGGTGCAGGCTTGTCTGTATGCAAAATCATAAATTTGTCATCCTGCGACTTGGCAATGATGAAAAACTCATCGTCGTTGCCTTTTGCAATCATAGGAGCATTGACATCCTTCAGCTTCTTTATGTTCAGACTGCACAGCTTTGCTTTCATCTTGAGTGCCTTAGCTGATTGAATAATCTCTATTTCTCCGGTTTTCTGCTCCGGATCAAGAACCGATAGATTCTCTGCTTGTTCTTTTGTAATGGGTATTCCATGAAACTTCATTACTATCATAAAACAGGACAATCCGCTGTCTTGTTTTTTTGCCATATTTTAACCTCCGATAACTGAGAGTGATAATAAACGCAAAAAGCACAGCAGCGTAAAGGCTGCTGCACTTTTGCAAACCTGTATCTTTTACTGTAATGCGCCTACAAGCAGTGAATCTGTCAGAGAAGTATCCACTGTAATGTCAGCGATGTTCATGTTGTCAGATACTTGATCTTCATTGCCGAATGCAGACATATTTTCTGCAAGGAGCATTGCCTGGATATCCGTCACATCCGAGATATCATCACTTCCGTCAGTAAGCGCTGTACTCTCGGTCATATCGGTAATCACGGTGCTGCCATCCGTGAGAAGATCGGACAAGCATGTATCGTCTGCATACAGAGATTCCAGAAGCTCTGCATTTACCTGCTCGGTATCCTCGATCTCGTCAGGCTGTTTGGTGAGTACAAGCTGCCATGTGTCCTTATCCACATATCCCTCTGCGCCGTCAGCGAACTTGAAGGTAAAGGTTGCCTGTCCCCACTTGAAGTTGCTGATGGTCAGCACATCATCTGTACCATTCACAGAAATAAGCAGATTTGAGCCCCACTGGTCGGATACAGTGATCTCATTGGAGTTGATGTCGGTCAGCATTACGATACTGTGGTCGCTGCCCCACTCATTGATGGTATCCTGTGCATAGCTCTTTGCGAAAATGTAAGTATCCTCGCCGTTACCGCCGTTGAGGGAGTCATTTCCTGCACCACCATCAAGCATATCATTTCCGTCATTGCCGTAGAGTGTGTCGTTTCCAGCTTCACCGTACAGTTCATCATTACCATTTCCGCCGCTGAGTCCATCATTTCCTTCACCTGCATGGATCACACCGCCGTCATTGCCCTGAATTGCAAGCCATTCATCCGCATCGGTACCAATGATAGGTGCAGAGGCAGCCTGAATATCATACTGCCCAAGAACAGTCTCGTCATCGAACACAAAGTTGAAGTCACGATTGCTGTTGAAGTTGAAGAAGCCCTGGATCACCAGTCTGTCCCCTGTCCCCTCACCAAAGTCAATCACAAGGTCATTGTTCGCCATTCTGGTATTATGCATATCAGCCACTGTGTAGCCATGGATGCGGATCGTGTTCAGGTCGGCAGAAGCGTTGATTGTATCGATGTCATAGCCAATACCAAAGACATAGGTATCACCGCCGTGGTCGCCCTGGAGATAGTCGTTGCCTGCGCCTCCGTCAAGAACATCTGCACCGCCGCCGGCATAGATCCGGTCATCGCCGTCTCCGCCATAGAGGAAACTGCCGTGATCGCCGCTGTAGATGATGTCATTACCAGCACCGCCGTAAATAGTATTCACACCGTTGCCGCCGTAGAGATGGTCATCTCCGTTGCCGCCCTCGATATAGTCATCATCGTTTCCGCCGTAAATGTAGTCATCACCATCGCCGCCGTACATCTCATTGCTGCCGTTTCCACCGTTCATGGTATCATTTCCGGCACCGCCTTCGATGTAATCAGCAAGCTCTCCGCCAGTGAAGTTATCATCTCCGTCACCACCGTACATATAGTTCAAACCATTTCCGCCATAGAAGGTATCGTCGCCATCCCCACCATACATATAGTTGATGCCTTCACCGCCGACAAAGATGTCATTTCCGGCACCGCCGTAAAGCGTGTCAGTTCCGTTCCCGGCTTCCAGATAGTCATCTCCGGCATCTCCGTAGAGTGTGTCATCGCCGTCCCCACCGAACAGAGAATCATTTCCGTTACCGCCGTGGAGTTCATCATCACCGGCATCTGCATAGAGTGTATCATTGCCATCTCCGCCTGAAAGATAATCGTCCCCATCGTTTCCTGCGATTACATCATCCCCATCTTCGCCGAAGAGCTGGTCGTTTCCGGCACCGCCAATCAAAATATCATTGCCTGCGCCAGCGTGAATCGTATCGTTTCCATCGCCGCCATCCAGATAACCGTCGCCGGTTCCGTCTGTAATTGTATCGTCCCCAGCTTCACCACGAATGATATTTATGCCATTGCCACCCGTGATAGTGTCGTCACCGTCTCCGCCGTAGATGAAGTTGAGGTTGTCACCACCTGTGATGGTATCATTACCATCACCGCCTCTGATGATGTTGAAGCCGTCGCCTGCTGTGATAGTATCGTTGCCTTCGGTTCCTTCGATAACCTGACGAGAATCGCCGCCGCCAATGATCTGCGCTTCACCATCAAATGTGAAGTCATAGAATTCGGGCATATTGATGAAATCCGGAATAGAGATCGTCTCTCCGGTCTCGTGATGGACGAGCGAAATGCCGCTGTGAATGTCAATGCGCAATGCGTAGTCCTCCGCACTCAGCTCATCGCCGAACACAAGTGTGCTGCGTCCTTCGGAGTCGTAAATTGTATCGTTACCGTGGTCAGTGTTGATGTAGTAGGTATCATTGCCAGCACCACCATAAAGGGTGTCATTTCCTTCGCCTCCGTCAAGCATATCGTTTCCATCCCCGCCGTAGAGCATGTCATCCCCTTCGTTTCCGGTGATCGTGTCATTTCCGCTGCCGCCGTAAATCGTATCGTTTCCGGTGTTGCCTTCGATCGTGTCGTTACCATCGCCGCCATAGAGAAGATCATTTCCTTCACCGCCGATGATGGCATCATCACCTGCATCGCCGTAAACTACATCATTACCAGAACCCGCACGGATCGTATCGTTGCCTGCGCCGCCGTAGATGATGTCATTACCAGTGCCCGTGCTGATACTGTCGTCTCCGTCTTCAGCCCAGATAATATCCTGTGCACCGGAGCCGTTCAGCGCATCATCTCCGTTCGTACCGATGACGAAATTGCCGTTTACCATCGCTTGGATCTCGGCAGCGTAGTCCGGATAATGAGAAACAAAGTCCCTCATATAATTTGTTCCGTATGTGCTGTCGTATGTTTTCACATATACGCCGATGTTATAGAGCATTTCCCGTACATCCGTGCCGAAAGAAATGTAGTGATCCACAACTTCTTCTACCGGCGCAAGGTTCAGGACAATCTTCCCGTTCTCATTCGGTTCTTCCTCTATCATTTCCAGATAATCCGCTTCGCCAAGGACCTTGTTCAGGAGAGTAAAGTAGGTTCTGTCAAAATCCGCAAACAACCGGTTCAGAATGACCGCAGCATTGGAATTTGGTGTGGTGCTTCCATTTGCGCCAACAAAGGAATCCACGCCCATGATCGTTTCCAGAACATGCAGACTTCTTGCATCGATTGCACCGCCTCTGGACTTGATTGCAATATCCGAAGAACCGGTGATGCAGTAGAGGATCTTTCTTGCAGCCACACGTTTTTCGATAAAGCTTTCTGCATTCTTGAAAGAATCCACAAGATTCCGGAGTTCCCCGCTTTCATCATGTTCAAGCGCATAAGACAGACTGTGCATATTGCCAAAGGATGTCAGATCATTTTCCACATCGGTTACTGTAATTTCCTCTGTATCAGCCGAATTGATCTGGAACCAATGCTCACTGATTTCTCTGACTGTTCCATTTGTAAATGTCACAACGGAAGATGCCGTCACAATTGTCCCTGTGTCGGAATCAACCGTATCTGTCTGGATATGATTCAGGCTAATAGAAGTGATACCCAATTCTTCCAGCGAATGCAATTCATTTTCTGAATTGCCATCATGATTTGCATCCACCCACACTTGCAGATTGGCAAACTGAGAATCCTTGCTGTCAATCACACCGTCACCGTTCTCATCCAGTTCGGACAGAGCTGCAAATCCTGATGTGGAAAGGCTGTGGTCGCTCATTTCGACCTGATCGCTGAACAGTTCCCCGCCGTCATCAATTTTGCCGTTACCGTTTCTGTCGAGAACAAGGAATCCATCCTCTGTGCCGATCCACGCAGTCTTTTCGGCAAAGCCGTTTTTGTCAAGATCAAAGTACACGCCATCATCAATCGTGGTCAATGCAATTCCGGGAGTGCCCAGGTCAATGACCAGCGGATCTCTCGGAGGTTGTGCAACAGTTGCTGCACTGTATCTGCTGCTGTTATCATTTCCGGTATCGTCATGCAGCTTGTCCCAGTGACTATCATATCTTCCGCCCGTATAACTGCCTTCAATTTTAGAGAAAGACAGATTACCATCGCTGTCTTTCACGGTATAGTAGCCGGATTCGCCCTCAAATTGATACCTGAAATACTCGGCTGTATGCATATAGTCATAGATGGTGAGCGTTTTCCCGGTAGATGTGACAGTAAAACACAGATCCTGCTGATATGCTCCAGTGTAGGAAATTGAGAGATCGTCCGGCACAATATCTTCAAAGATGATTAGGTTTGCGCCATATTGGTCAAAAATCGTGTCGCTGCCGTTGTACTTGCGGAAATAGTATGTATCTGCATGATCTCCACCCCGGAGTGTGTCATCTCCATATCCGCCGTCCAGCGTATCCTTGCCCTCATGACCAAACAGCACATCTTCACCAGTATTTCCATATAAAGTATCGTTGCCGGCACCGCCATCTATATGGTCATTCCCGGCTCCCCCGTCTATGATATCATTGCCCGCTTCACCCAGAATGAAATCATTGTCTGCGCCGCCATCAATGGTGTCATCGCCTGCGCCGCCGTGAATAAGATCATTTCCTGCACCGCCGTAGATGATATCGTCTCCATCGTCGCCCCAAATCATATCGTTCCCGTTTCCACCTTCAATGAGATCGTTTCCACCGTTACCGAGTATGATATCATTTCCGTCTCCGCCAAGTAAGATATCATCATCGCCTCCGTCGATGTACCCCTTATCTCCAACGATGAAATCATCACCGCCTTTTCCGTGGATTGTATCTTTTCCATCTCCCCCATATAGAACATCTACAGCATCAGAGCCATAAATAGCGTCTTGATTATCTCCCCCATTTATTAACGATCCATTTTCAGCTGCGGACAGTATATTCGACCCTCTCAGATTAAAGTCATACCCAAATCCGGAATTGACAATAAGCTGTATCATTGCTTTGCGTTCATCTTCCGTTCTGACTGAACGCATTTTCTTCATGAATTCAGATATAGTCATGCCGGACATATGGAAATTTTCTGACGATCTGTAATCGTTTGTCACATAGTTATCATAACCCGCATCCTTGTAATCCCTGAAATATTGAACGCTTTTTTCACATACAGCTGCTATCTGCTGAATTTTTTTTTGATTATAAACCGTCAGAATTGGTGAAAAATAAATAAGGATAGGTGCGCGTGTGGATAACCACGCATGTACCTTATCAACAAGACCTACCAGTATATTTTCATTACCAGCTAACCCATTTATCACTTCATCACTGATTGCATTAATTGCTGCGCCAAAGAATGAACCCAGAATTCCAGCGTCTTTGTTTTCACCGAGAAACGACACGCTCAAATCAGCCAAAAGATGTTCTACATAGTCACCATCCAGATGATTTTCCTGAATGAACAAAACAACATGTCCAAGCAGCTCTGCCAGCTTGTCAGGATCAGACATGAGGATTTCAAATGTATCCTTATCTGGCACATAGGTTCCTGAATCCGATTGAGGAAGTACGACTCTGGAAAGCAAATCTGCTACATAAAGGAACAATCCCTTTCCTTCATCGCCCAAAGAGAGAAGATAAACATTTAAATCATGTAAAGTAGCGACATAAGAAGACTCGCTGACTTCGCACTTTTCGGGGATTCCGTTCTTAAGCGTCAGAGTTGAAGATACATATGTGACCAGCCGGCTCACATAATTCCGGTTGTTTGCGTTCAGACGCTCATAGATCACACTATTCAGATCTAAACCGCACGAGAACAATTCATTGAACAAAACGTCCCAGATGTTACTTTCTGTGATGGCTGTACGCCCCGTTGTATGGATATATTCCATAAGTGCAGAAGTGAAAATTTCATCATGCAGCATATCCTGGGTCATAGCAGTATCGTTGTAGAGCCATTCCAAAAAAGCTGCATCGCCGATACACAGATCTTCAATGTTCTCAATATTGTTTTGAACAAAGAAGCTATTCGGCGCATGATTCTCCGGTACGCCGTTAACGCCATATCCCTTAACATATATCTGATTGGAGCCGGGAAGCTGGTTCAGGAGAATATGTACAAAGTCCGCAGATAACGAATAGTTGTATATCAGACCGGCACGTTCTGCGATTCGATCTGCTGTCCTGCTGCTGTTGTTTACATAGTATTCCTCACTTGGGGGTTCCCCATCATTTGCACGTTCATCCGTTTTCCTTTCACCGTAGGCACTGATGAAATTAAACGAAAAACCTTCCCCGTCAAAGCTGGCGCAGTGTTCAACATTATCACACATAATGGTTGTAAACATTGCATGATTTGCACCCTTGGAATGACCGGTAACTGTGAGATGCTTATATCCCAACGCAACCATTCGTTCGGCAAACTTCAGCGCTTCATGCTGGGGCGTCGTCGCATATTCAATCGCCGCTTCGGCATTATCGCTCCATTCGTCCTGTCCGGTTGTGCCCTTATACGCAATCACTGCTGAAGAAAGATCATTGGGATCTACAAAACATAATCCCAACGGAATCCGCTGCACTTCAACGTTCCCAAGAATCGGCAGGTTGTAACGGCTTATATATTCCTTATAGGACATCATTGCACCGGTTTCCGGATGCGCCAGATACATTGCATCTACCGGGACTTCACGCTGATTATATTTGATCTTGTAGTCAGCAAGCGGGATATAGTCCATAGTTGCAGGATCCTGCGCAAACACGTCCTTGTCCGCAATCCCGATGTATTTTCCGTCCACATAAACCGCCGCACGATAATAATTATCCTCCGGCTTTGTGTACAGACCCGCCAGCTTCAGATTGGCAAGCCTGGGATTATTCTTTAAGTAGGATATGATCTGCACCCACTCAAATCCACTGATTGCCGCGTCGCAAACCGACTTGGTATGTGAGGCAAGGCGCAGCAGGGCATCATCATCAAATTCTGCAAGTATCTCGCTAATGGTGCTATTAATCATTTCTGTGTTTATTTTTCCAAAGTTGTCATTCACGCCTGCTGCAGCCGCCACTTCCTCATCCAAATAGGTTAACTGCTCCAGCATACAAAGCTCCATATCCGTCAGATTGATCATTTTAAAATCCTCCATTAATCATATTTTGATAAAAACTCATCAACAGAATAATCTTTGCTGATATGATAAATCTCTGCTAAGTACCACTCTCCTTCTAAATCATATTTAACATTTACTGTATGATATACAGTAGGTACATGCTTATGAGCATTGGAGCTCAAAAGATAAAATCCTGTGCTCCACCTATCCGGACTTCCATATATATCTCCCCCCTTTCCTGCCCATATGGCTTCATCTTCGGGAAACTCCCTGAGCACTTCTATCCTATGTCTTCCCGATAGCTCGTGGTCATACAAGAACTGTGCATATTCGACCGCAAATTCCTCCAGATTGTCAACACTGCACAATTCCTCCAGCAGAAAAATACGATTGCTTGCGCCGTACTTCCACTGAAACTTGCCGTCTTCCATTTCTGACATCTTGACATCGCAAGCCAACGGTAACGCAAAATACTTGTATGAATCGCCAAAGTGCTCTGTCAAAAAATCGTTCGTCAGCTCCTCCGCAAGATCCTCCACACTGAAATCGAAGTAGTTGTCCTTGAAGCCGCCCCTGGTGGTTTTGACCGTCACCAGGTATTTCCCGTTTCCGGAACCGGTGCTGCGTGGATATGCCGTCAGCGTTTCGGATTGATTCAGCTCCGGCGGAATGTAATCCACATACACAAATTCTTCGTCATATTTTTTGTTCAGATAGGAAATCATCTTCCAAACACGGTCGATCGTGTTTTGCTGTTTCACTGTAAGCTGGTCATAGTCTGTCGGCAATCCCTCCGCTTCCAGCAGATTCATCTGCCATTCATTTAACCGGGAGGTGGTGGATGAATTGGGATCCTGTGCAGCGCAGCCAAAAAAGCAAACACAGAGGCAGCATACGGCAGATGTCAGCAGTATATTTGGTAATTTCATAACGAATCCTTTCACAAAAAAACAGTTTCTTCTTCGGCAAATCAAAATTATATAGATTATCCAATTAAATTATACATCCATTCCAACTATACAGTCAACAGTTCCCTGTAAGAATTGTATGGTTGCATATCTATTCAACAATTCTACGCTTCAAATTGTGCAAAATTAACAAATTGTTATTTGCTAAAACACAATGCAATCTGTCAATCGAGATGGATTCATCGTGCATCTTGAGATCATATGGAAAATAAAAAAACGGTCGTGGCATATCACCACAACCGCTAAGAATATATAGGCAACACCGCACAAAGCCCGCCTGTCGGCTATGCGCAGCATCTGCACCGGGAACGCCAGTGTCAGGGCGTTTACCGCCAGATCCCCCATATTTCTGATCTGCTTCATAGATACCTTCTGAAAATAAAAAAGAACCGTACCGCTGCAAATCTGGATTTATGCCTTGCAGCTACACGATTCATTACGATTTCATTTTAGCACAAAATCGCAGGGAAGGTAATAGGCAATTTCAACAAATTCTGAGCTTATCCCCATTGTAGCATACTTCTCTGCGTCAGTCAACGGCGCATAAAAATAAATTGTCACCCGATTTTAAAATGCGGTTGACAATCGAGCGGGAGTATGCTATGATAAAAGCAGATTTTTGAGAAACGAGGAATGCTTATGTCACAAACTGCCGCCCCTGCCAAGGGCTTTGCCCTGCGGGATCTTGCCTTCATCGGACTGTTCGCCGTGCTGATCGCTGTCTGCTCCTGGATCACCATTCCCGGTGCGGTGCCTTTCACGCTGCAAACCTTCGGAGTGTTCTGCACCCTGGGCATGCTGGGGGGCAGGCGTGGTACCTGCGCCATTCTGGTGTACATTTTGTTAGGGATCGTGGGAATCCCGGTGTTTTCCGGCTTTACCGGCGGCATCGGACAGTTACTGGGGATGACCGGCGGTTATATTCTGGGCTTTTTGCTGATGGGTCTGCTGTACTGCTTTTTGACGGTGACGCTCCGCGCCAACCAGAACGTCACGGGTCTTGCGCTCACGACGTTCGGTGTCGGCATCGGCAACTTCTTCGGCGGCTCGCTGATAAAGA
>ERZ779855.1546-NODE-1546-length-15041-cov-2.579808_pt1 | contig 15041 bp, 15 predicted proteins | sample MGYA00511370_ERZ779855 | MGnify/ENA primary metagenome ERZ779855 (study PRJEB29588, sample SAMEA1967319) | human gut metagenome | biome: human gut; feature: human-associated habitat; material: faeces | place: Denmark | collected 2008/2010 ...
GTTTCAGTAGTAAGGAGAAATGAGCATGCAAGAAATGGTAACAATCTCGATTGTCACTTATAATAGTCGTTACATTTTTAATGTACTAAACCAATTAAAAGCCGAATTGGGTACTGATAGTATCTATGATATTCATATCTATGACAATCATTCTGAAACAGCGTATCTTGAAAAATTAACAACATATGAACCATTTATTACTATCCATCGCGCTGAAGAAAATCAAGGGTTTGGTCATGGTCATAATCAAGTGTTATTCAATGCTTCGACAAAGTATGCAATTATTTTTAATCCCGATGTTTTGGTTACTAAAGACGTGCTTGATCGTCTATTAGACCGTATCAAAATAGATAAGAACATTGCAGTCGTTAGCCCTAAAGTGTTAAATGAAGATGGCACGACGCAATATTTAGTTCGTCAAAAATTAGATGTCTTCGATTATATGTTACGTTTTATTCCCTTTCAATTTGTAAAGAAAATTTTTGATAAACGTTTGAGCATTTATGAATGTCGCGATTTGTCGGATACAGAAACAACGGATATTAAAATGGGCTCAGGCTGTTTTATGTTGATTGATCGTGAAAAATTCGTTGAAATTGGTGGGTTCGATGAACGTTTTTTCATGTATTTTGAAGACAACGATTTATGTTTACGCTTTGGCAAAGCAGGCTATCGGATTCTCTATACGCCTTTTGAAACGGTTGTTCACATGTATGAAAAGGGCGCCCATAAAAGTCGAAAATTGTTTAAAATCTTTATGCAATCAATGGGGAAATTTTTTAACAAATGGGGCTGGAGGTTCTTTTAATGAGTCAAAGATTAGCGGTAGTCATCGTCTTATATCAAATGAAAATGGCTGATGCGCCAAATTATTTGTTATTAAAAGAAGTTGTAAATCATCCCGAATTGCACTTATTTATTTATGACAACAGTCCACTTCCTCAAGAAGATGCATTATTTTTACAACAAAATGTTACTTATCGACATAATCCTGATAATCCAGGCCTAGCGACCGCTTATAATGAAGCGATTGCTTTTAGTCAAGCGAATCAATGTGAATTATTGTTGCTCCTTGACCAAGACACAGAAGTGCCAGCTTCTTATTTTGATACGTTGATCATCATGCCGTTAGATCCGACTGTGGCAGTCTATGTTCCAATTGTAGATGCAAATGGACAACAAATTTCGCCAGTGTATAGTGATCAATACGTTGGACTTAAAGGAGCAAAGCCAACAGCAGGTATAGCCAACCAACCGTTGATGGCTATCAATTCTGGTACAGTCATTACGGCAGAAACACTGCGCTGGTTGGAAGAATTTTCGGAAGAATTTCCTTTGGACTATTTAGACCATTGGTTCTTTTATCAATTAAATCAAGCCAATAAAAAGATTGAAGTCTTACCAATCCACCTAAAACAAGAATTGTCTGTTTTAGATTATCGTACAATGAGTCCTCAACGTTATCGCTCTATTATTGAAGCAGAAACGTTATTTTATCGTCGATATGATCAAGAAAAGTTTTCCCATCATCGACGCCATTTATTTTTACGCAGTAGTAAGCAATTTTTAACTGTCAAAAATCGCCAAATTTGGCGGCAAACATTGGCAGAATTTCTCAAGTTAATGAAAGGATAATCTATGATCTCAGTTTGTATTGCGACATATAATGGAGAAAAATATATAAAAGAGCAGTTGGATTCCTTGCTTTCACAGAGTCATCCGTATCTTTTAGTGGATGTATGTGATGACGGCTCTACGGATGACACGGTTTCGATTGTAAAGGAATATGAAAAAAAGGACAGTCGTGTCCGTCTCTTTGAAAATAAGACAAATCAAGGGTATATAAGAAATTTTATGTCTGGCATTGTTCGTTGTGACAGCCCGTATATTATGCTGTGTGACCAGGATGATATCTGGAATTGGGATAAGGTAGAGCTTACCTTGGAGAAAATGAAACTGATGGAGAGAGAAAATCCGGAAAAGCCGGTGCTTGTCTTTACCGATGCCATGAATTTTGACAGCAGTACCGGAAAAAAACTGGGACGTTTTCACGAAATGAGTCATTTGAATGTAAAAAAGGTTGACACCGCACATCTTTTTATGGAAAATAAGTGTATTGGCTGCACCATTATGATGAACCGGGCAATTCTTCCGTATTTGAGAGAACTGCCGGAAGAAATACGGGTGCATGACTGGTGGCTTGCTTTGATATGCAGTCACTTTGGTGCCATTGGATATTTGCCGGAGGCGACACTTATGTATCGCCAGCACGAAGGAAATCAAATCGGAGGAACATCGTATTCCGGTTACTTAAGAAAAAGAATTTCAAAAATGAAAGAGCAGCGGCAGGTACTTTTTGACACGTATCGGCAGGGAAAAGCTTTTTTGCGGGTCTTTGATTCACAGATGACCAAAGAACAGAGAAAAACGGCAACGAAGTTTGCCACAATGGCGGATGCTTCCTTTTTTGGACGACGCTATCTGGCATTGCGGTATGGTTTTTTGAAAAGCGGTCTGATTCGAAATGCAGGATTGTTTTTCTTATTGTAAATACGAGAGAATAGAAAGAGAGGCCTGATATGGGTAAAACAAAAGTGGGAAAAGGGAAGATTGTGGCAAGAATATTTCTTGTGATTGGAATTTTGCTGTCGATGACCGCAGGTAGTGGTTTGGCTTATGTTAAGCATACCGGAGATAAAATGTTGGGTTTGATGAATTACGACAAATCGAATAAAGTATCCGGGATGGATTTGAGCAAATATGCGTTAGACAGTGATACAGAAATTGTGAATATTTTATTGGTTGGTGCAGATAAGAATCTGGATGAACAGGATAAGGATGTTGAGAGACGTTCGGATTCGATGATGATTGCAACCTTGGATATTAAACATAACAAGCTGAAATTGACTTCTTTGATGCGTGATATGTATGTGGATATACCGGGATATGGCGGTTATAAATTAAATGCTGCTTATTCCTTTGGCGGTATCAAATTGCTTTATAAAACATTGGCGAAAAATTTTGGTATCAAATTAGATGGTTATGTGGAAGTGAATTTCGACGCCTTTGTTAATGTTATTGATGAACTTGGCGGTATCGAGGTAAATCTGACTGACTCAGAGGCACTGAATCTTCGCCAGACCAATTATATCAAACGAAGAAAGTACCGCAGTGTGAAAAAGGGAAAACAAATCTTTAACGGGCAGCAGGCACTTGGCTACTGCCGAATCCGTCATGGTAAGAGACAGCCGGACGGTCATTATCCGGGCGTTTATACGGCAAGCGGAAAAGGAGATGATTACGGAAGAACAGAACGTCAGCGTCTGACGATGCAGGCAATTCTTAAGAAGGTAAAACAGTTGTCTCCGGAAGAGATGATTGAACTGGCAGAAGTGATTATGCCAAACGTAAAAACAGATGTAGATGAGCAGGATATTTATTCATATCTGCTTGCTGTTGTACGGATGGGTACGACAAAAATCCATCAGTTCAGCCTGCCGATTGAAGGCGGCTATACAAGCCAGACAATTCGCGGTCAGTCGTGTCTTGTGCCGGATTTGCCAAGCAACAAATCCGCACTTAAAAAGTTTCTCTTTAAGAGTTGACAATAAAGACCTATATTGCTACAATTAAATGAGCGTTATTTCAGATTAATACGCTAGGATATTCGATAAAGAGGGGGCGTATCCCATGAGTAAAGTAGTTTTATCTATATTGGTAAATAATACCTCCGGTGTGCTGAGCCGTGTTGCCGGTTTATTCAGCCGTCGTGGTTATAATATTGACAGTCTGACTGTTGGTGAGACAGAGAATCCGGCATTTTCCCGTATGACGGTATCCGTTACGGGGGATGATATTGTGCTAGAGCAGATTGAAAAACAGGTTAATAAATTAGAAGATGTAAAATCCGTCAAACAGCTTACCGGTGAAGCATCGGTATGCCGTGAATTGATATTGGTTAAGGTTGAAGCAGATAAAGACGCAAGACCGGCCATTAATGCGATTGTTGATATTTTCCGTGCGAAAATTGTAGATGTTGCAGATAATTCAATGATGATTGAGTTGACGGGTAATCAGGCAAAACTGGACGCTTTTATCAAACTGATTGAGGGCTATGAGATAAAAGAACTGGTACGTACCGGTATTTCCGGTTTGGCTCGTGGTTTTTATGATGGAGCCAAAGAGAGTAAGTAATTTACTACTTAGAAAACCATCCGCGGGATTTTATCCCGGATAGGCTTTAAATACAATTAATTTAGGAGGCTGTAAATATGTCAGAAGCAAAGATTTATTACCAGGATGACTGTAACTTGGCAGCACTGGACGGTAAAACAATTGCCGTAATCGGTTATGGTAGTCAGGGACACGCACATGCATTGAACGCAAAGGAGTCCGGATGCCACGTAATTATTGGTCTTTATGAAGGATCAAAATCATGGAAGAGAGCAGAAGAGCAGGGATTTGAAGTATATACGGCAGCCGAAGCTGCTAAAAAAGCTGATATCATCATGATTCTTATCAATGATGAGCTGCAGGCAAAAATGTACAAAGAGTCCATCGAGCCAAACTTGGAAGCAGGCAATATGCTTATGTTTGCTCATGGTTTCAATATTCACTTTAACCAGATTGTTCCACCGGCAGACGTTGATGTAACGATGATTGCACCAAAAGGACCGGGACATACGGTACGCAGCGAGTATCAGGCAGGAAAAGGTGTTCCTTGTTTGGTAGCAGTACATCAGGATGCAACAGGAAAAGCTCTGGAGCTTGCACTTGCTTACTCCCTTGCAATTGGTGGTGCAAGAGCCGGCGTTTTGGAGACAACTTTCCGTACAGAGACAGAGACTGACCTCTTTGGTGAGCAGGCTGTTCTTTGCGGTGGTGTTTGTGCATTGATGCAGGCTGGTTTCGAGACATTGTGCGAAGCTGGTTATGATCCTAGAAACGCTTATTTCGAGTGTATCCATGAGATGAAGCTGATCGTAGACTTGATCTATCAGTCAGGTTTCGCAGGAATGAGATATTCTATCTCTAACACAGCAGAGTATGGTGATTATATTACAGGACCAAAGATCGTTACAGAGGATACTAAGAAGGCTATGAAGCAGATTCTTTCTGATATTCAGGATGGTACTTTTGCAAAAGACTTCTTATTGGATATGTCCCCAGCAGGTCGTCAGGTTCACTTCAAAGCTCTTAGAAAGCTTGCTTCTGAGCATCCTTCAGAGAAGGTTGGCGAGGAGATCCGTAAGCTTTACAGCTGGAACAATGAGGATGACAAGCTCATCAATAACTAATTTGAGAAGAAGGGAGAGAATACTATGGCGGCAGGAGTATTAGTGATAGCAGTTGTTGTGGTAGCGGTTGTTGTCGTTGTTGCGGCAACGGCTGCAATTATAGCGGCTGTAAAGAACACTTTACATGACGAGGATGAGTAGTATACTCTCTTATAATACGGAAGGGGACTGTCTGACTAAGGATCAGGGATTCAATGACGCTTAGTACGACAGTCCCTTTTATTTAAAGGATTATTACAGTTCAATAGGAAGGCAATAGATTTATGTATACATTGGAGTTTGATACAGAAATACCGAAAATATGTATTCCCATCGTTGGAACGAAAGAAGAAGAGATTATAAAGACAGCAGAGGATCTGGTTGCAGCGAAGGTGGATCTGATAGAATGGCGCGCAGATTATTGTTCGTGTATTTTAGAGGATGAGCGTCTGTGCTTGTTTCTGCAGAAACTGCGACGCAGCACGGGGTCTACACCGTTACTGTTTACGATACGTACTACTGCCGAGGGTGGTGAGCTGACAATATCATTTGAACAATATATACATACGCTTCAAGTAGCGGCACAGTCTGAATGTGTGGATTATATTGATGTGGAGATGTTTTGGTGGGACAGAGCGCTTTCGGAATCTGAGTCTGTAACAGAAGGAACGATCCGAGAGGCAGTTCAGGCATTACAACAGCATGTGCAGGTGAGTGGATCCTATCATGACTTTCAAGGAACGCCACAGGAGATGCAGATTACAAAACGTCTTTTGGCAATGCATGAAAATGGTGCGGATATTCCTAAGATGGCGGTGATGCCGCAGAGAAAAGAGGATGTGTTGACGTTAATGTGTGCAACGCTGCAGGCGAAGAGACAGATACCGGACACACCGGTTATTACTATGTCGATGGGCGCACTAGGGGCAGTCAGCCGCGTAGCAGGTGCTAATTTTGGATCAGCAGTTACATTTGGCTGCTATGGAGAAACAAGTGCACCGGGGCAGATTCCTTTGGAGGAGCTTCGGGTTGCATTGAAGCGATTGCAGATTTCATAGAAGAAGCTGTTTGTGCGCTGCATAGCGGTGTGAAATGGCATAATGATATAGTAGAAAGAAATGGAGGAGCACGGTGAAAACACAGTTAAAAGAACATATATTTTTGATCGGTTTTATGGGCGTAGGCAAAACGGCTACATCTCATGCGCTTAGTAAATTATCGGGCGCAAAGGAATTTGATACCGATCAAATGATCGTGAAACAGGAGCATAAATCGATTCCGGATATTTTTGCTGAAGAGGGGGAGGAATATTTTCGCCAGAGAGAGACAGAAATATTGACAAGGCTGCGTGATCTGGAGCCGGGGATCATTTCGTGTGGCGGTGGCATGGTGATGCGCGATGTGAACGTGGACAAGATGAAGGAGCAGGGCAAGATCGTGCTTCTTACGGCAACGCCGGAGACGATTTATGAGCATGTTAAAGATAGTACAAACCGTCCGCTCCTTAATGGAAATATGAATATACCGTATATTACAAAGATGATGGAAGCAAGAGAATCAAAGTATTGTGCAGCGGCTGATATTGTTATAGAGACAGATGGCTGTACGCCGAAGCAGGTTGCACAAAAATTACTTGAAAAATATGCTCAAATAGGATAAACTGTATACAGGATTTTGCGTAGTAATCAAGACGCATATACAATTAAGGAGGATTTTTATCATGGTATCAGCAGGTGATTTCAGAAATGGTTTGACCATTGAATTTGAGGGAAATGTATATCAGGTTATTGAGTTTCAGCATGTTAAGCCTGGTAAAGGTGCAGCATTTGTCCGCACAAAGTTAAAGAATATTAAGAGTGGTGGAGTTGTAGAGAAAACATTCCGTCCGACAGAGAAGTGCCCACAGGCACATATTGAGCGTGCAGATATGCAGTATTTGTACAGTGATGATATGTATCACTTTATGAATGTCGAGACATATGATCAGATTGATATGACGGCGGATCAGGTTGGCGATTCCTTGAAATTTGTCAAAGAGAATGAGATGGTTAAGATGCTTTCTCATGGTGGAGAGGTATTTGCAATTGAGCCACCATTGTTTGTTGAGCTTGAAGTAACAGAGACAGAGCCAGGATTTAAGGGCGATACAGCAACAGGTGCTAATAAGCCGGCTACTGTTGAGACTGGAGCACAGGTAAATGTGCCATTGTTCGTTGAGACTGGAGATAAGATCCAGATCGATACTCGTACAGGTGAATATTTGAAGCGTGTATAATTATTACGCATAGGATAGGAGGCGCAATTCATAAGGAATCATGTATTCCTGGGGGTTGCGCCTTTTGTGCAGAAATAAGAAGAGGATAGACATGAAATATAAATTAGTCATTTTTGATATGGATGGGACGATACTAAATACGCTAGAAGATCTGACTGACAGCACGAATGCAACGCTGGAGCATTTCGGTTATCCGGTTCATTCCATAGAGGATGTCAGACATTTCGTGGGCAATGGGATCCGTAAACTGATCGAAAGGGCCGTGCCATCGGGACTTAGTACAGAACGGATTGATGAAGTACATCGATATTTTTTGGACTACTATGCGAAGCACTGTGCGGACAAGACGAAACCGTATGATGGGATTTTAGACTTGATCCGTACGTTGCGAAAAGAAGGCTGCAAAACGGCAGTTGTGTCCAATAAAGCAGATATGGCAGTGCAGGAATTGTGTAAAGATTATTTCGATGGTCTGTTTGATTTCGCTGTCGGAGAGAGAGAAGGTGTCAGACGCAAGCCGGCACCGGACGCAGTAGAGCATGTTTTGGATACCTTGCAGATCACAAAGAAAGATGCAGTGTATATCGGTGATTCAGAGGTTGATGTGCAGACGGCGATCAATGCGGGATTAGACAGTGTGATCGTTTTGTGGGGCTTCCGAGAGAGAGAACTACTAGAACAGTATGGCGCCAAAGTCTTTGCACAGGATACGAAAGAATGCCTGCGCTTGTTACAATAAAAAGGATTGGAAAAGAGGAAAAGATGAGAACAAAAAGAAAGAAACAGATCATATGGGAAGTAATAATTTTGTTTGTGCTGGTAGCAGCTGCTGTTGGTGCGGTGCAGTTCAAACGGATCCATGAACAAAAGATGGCAGAAAAAAATGCCGTACAGAAAGTAAAATCGGTAGATGATCTTGCGGGCCGTAAGATTGGTGTACAGATTGGTACAACGGGAGATATCTATTCAACGGATTATGCCAAGGAAAATAAAGGTACCGAGGTAGAGCGTTACAACAAAGGAGCCGATGCCATTCAGGCACTGAAAGTTGGCAAAATCGATTCTGTTATTATTGATGAGCAGCCGGCCAAAGCCTATTGTGAAAAGAATCCGGAATTAAAGATCTTAAAAGATGAGTTCGCAAATGAGGACTATGCAGTATGTGTTGCCAAAGGAAATGATACGCTGCGCGAGCAGATCAATCAGGCGTTGGACGAGATCACAAAAGATGGCACGATGCAGAAGATCAATGATTACTATATCGGTGTGAATGCCGGCAAAGATCGTTATCAGGCAGATCCAAAAAATCCGAAAAAGAAAAAATTGACGATGGCGACCAATGCAGAATTTCCACCATATGAATACTATGATAAGGGAAAAATTGTTGGTGTTGATGCGGATATGATGCAGGCAGTATGTGATCGACTTGGTATGGATCTGGAGATTCAGAACATGGATTTTGATTCGATCATTACGGCTGTTACTTCCGGTAAAGTAGATGTAGGTGCCGCCGGAATGACTGTGACAGAGGATCGTCTTAAAAATATTGATTTCACCAACAAATATACAACAGCCAAACAGGTTGTTATCGTAAAAGGAACTAAGTCGGTTGTGAAGAAACAGACTTTCCGAGAGGCATTTTATAATAACTTTGTCAAAGAACATCGTTATGAATATTTGTTAAAAGGTTTTGGCAATACACTGGTTATCACATTCTTTGCAATCATTATTGGTATTGTATTTGGCCTGATCCTTTCCCTGATCCGTACCAGCCATGATCGTAACGGTTCTTGGCCAATATTGAATGCGCTGTGCAGGATCTATATCACAGTAATGCGAGGGACGCCTGCTGTTGTACAGTTGATGATCATTTATTACGTTATTTTGACTTCGGTACAAAACAAGATATTAGTGGCGATCATTGGATTTGGATTGAACTCTGCAGCATACGTTTCAGAGGTTATGCGTTCCGGTATTATGTCCGTCGATCAAGGACAGTTTGAAGCGGGACGAAGCCTTGGTTTAAACTATTGGCAGACAATGCGCAGTGTCATTATTCCACAGGCATTTAAGAATATTTTGCCGGCACTTGGTAACGAGTTTATCGTACTGATCAAGGAGACTTCTATCAGTGGATATATTGGTATGATGGATCTGACGAAGGGTGGAGATATTGTCCGTAGTATTACGTATGAAGCATATATGCCACTATTTGCCGTAGCTATTGTCTATCTTGTGACAGTAATGATCCTGTCGGCCGGTGTCAATAAGTTGGAACGTAAATTACGAAACAGCGAACGTTAATGCAGCAACAGGGGAGAATAAATATGAGTAATAAAATAGAAAAAGATAATGTTTTGATCGATGTACATGATTTGCATAAAGCCTTTGGAGAACACCAGGTTTTAAAGGGGATTGATATTCAGATCTGCAAAGGTGAAGTGATTGCGATCATTGGCCCATCCGGTTGTGGTAAATCAACCTTTCTGCGGTCATTAAATCTGTTAGAAGTACCGACAGATGGTATTATTTCCTTTGAGGGAACGGATATTACGGATGCATCTGTTGATATTGATGTCATGAGAGAAAAGATCGGAATGGTATTCCAGCAGTTTAATCTGTTTCCGAATATGACGATCAAAGAAAATATTATGCTAGCACCGGTAAAGCGGAAGAAGATGAGCAAAGAAGATGCCGAAAAGAAGGCCTTGGAGCTGTTGACACGCATAGGCCTGTCCGATAAAGCGGACAGCTATCCGTCACAGCTGTCCGGCGGGCAGAAACAGCGTGTTGCCATTGTGCGTGCACTTGCTATGAATCCGGATGTCATGTTGTTTGATGAGCCGACGTCAGCTTTGGATCCTGAGATGGTAGGTGAGGTACTTGCTTTAATGAAGGAGCTCGCGGCAGAGGGAATGACGATGGTTGTAGTAACGCATGAGATGGGTTTTGCGAGAGAAGTGGCAAGTCGTGTCCTCTTTATTAATGATGGTACTATTCAGGAAGATGAAACACCGGAAGAGCTGTTTGATCATCCTAAAAATGCGAGATTACAGGAGTTTTTATCCAAAATATTATAATTGTCTTATGAAGAAAGTATTATTGGTAACGAGGGTGAGTGGTTTCATACCGCAGCATGAAATGAAACATGTGCGTATACTACAGGATATGGGATATGAGGTACATTATGCATCCGATTTTAATAATGTAGTGTATGGCAAAGATAATCACAGATTGGACGGGACCGGAGTGATAAGACATCAGATCGATTTTGTCAAGTCACCGTTTTCACGTCAAGTGAAGAAAAGCTATCTGCAATTGGTAAAGCTTCTTATGGAAGAAGAGTTTGCAATGATTCACTGTCATATGCCGATGAGTGGAGTTGTAGGCCGCTTGGCAGCGCAGAAGGTATATCGACAGACCGGACGTCATGTGCCGGTATTATATACGGCACATGGTCTGCATTTCTATACCGGAGCGCCGCTTCGCAATTGGCTGTATTATCCGGTGGAGTACTTTTTGGCACGTTATACGGATCGGCTGATCGTCATCAATCACGAAGATTATGATAGAGTTCAGTCATTTCCGGTGCGCGGCTGCGTGGTATATGTGCCCGGTGTCGGTGTGCCGCTGCCTGAAGAAACTGCTCCGAATGCCAGAGTAATGCGGAAAACGACGCCGAAGATGTTATTAAGTGTAGGGGAGTTGTCCGCGCGTAAAAATCATCAGCTTATGATAGAGGCAATGGCATTGCTTCGTGATCTGGATCTGAGATATGTTATTTGTGGAACCGGTGACAAGCAGAAAATGTTACAGCAGCGTATCCTAGAGCTAGGGTTGGAGTACCGGGTCTTTCTGGCAGGATATCAGGAGAATATTTCAGAATGGCTTGCCCGTGCAGACTGTTTTGTACTGCCTTCCTATCAGGAGGGGCTTCCGGTAGCGGTGATGGAAGCAATGGCCGCAGGGCTGCCGGTGATCGCATCGGATATCCGCGGAGTGAATGATCTGATCGAGCATACCAAAGGCGGTTATCTGGTACAGGGATTTGATCCGGAAGATTATGCGGTTAAGATTCGCCGCATGTTTACGGAAAAAGATGCAGAAAGTGCAGTTCCACGTGATGTGCGCAGAAACTTGATGGGAGAGTGGAACAAAAAGCGTGTGAAACAATTTTCTACACAAGTGGTGGATCAACAAATGAGAGCACTGTATCAAGAAGTGCTGCAGGAAGACAATGCAGGAAGGAGAAGGCGTTGATGGCACATACAGCAAAAGTATTGACCATTGCGGTTGCGGCATACAATGTCGCGCCATACATTGCACAATGTTTGGATTCTTTTGTGGATGAGAAACTCCTTCCGGCATTGGATATTGTGGTGATTGACGATGGATCTACGGATGCTACGGCACACATAGTGAAAAAATATATCAACAGATTTCCAGAGTCTTTTCGTCTTGTTTCGCAGGAAAATGGTGGTTATGGTGCCGCGGTCAATCATGCGCTGGCACTGGCACAGGGAGAATATTTCAAGACAGTAGATGGAGATGATTGGGTAGATACAAAAGAACTCTTGACAGTTGTATGCTATTTGATGGATAATAGAGAAAGATCAGATGTTGTCGTGACAGATTATTGTTGGGTACGTCATCGTGATGGAAAGGAAATACGCCGGATCAAGACTGATTTCGCACAGAAGCAATATCAACATATCTATTCCTTTGATGAAATAGCAGATAAGGTTTATCTTAATATGCATGCAGTGACGATTCGAACCGCCTTGCTGCAGTCGCACAATATTCAGTTGGATGAGCATTGTTTTTATGTAGATGCACAGTATGTTTTGAGACCGGTGCCTTATATCGAGACAGTTGTATTTTTGCCGGGGATAGTATATCAATATCGACTGGGAACAGATGGTCAGAGTATGAATTTAGAGAGTATGCAGAAGAATTATTTGCAGCATGAAAAGGTACTACAAAGCATTATTCGTTTATATGAACAGGAAGACAAAAGTAGTTTGGCGAAAAGAGCGTATCTTGCCAAAGGGGCAGCAAAATTAATGACAAGTCAAGTTAAAATTTATTTGAGTTTTCGATCAAGCCGCCGCTGGAAAATGAAGATCAAACAGCTTGTAGACACAATCGAAGCGAACAATCCCGAAATATTTCATGCCTGCAACAACCGTGCAGTAAAATTATTATATCGCACAAACTATAGGATCTATCCTGCAGCAAGTTTCTTATTGAGACTGCAACACACATTGCACTATAGATAAGTCACATCATGTTAGAGTTACCAAAATACAGTGAGGAGAGGACATATGGCAAGTAAGATCGAGGAGATACAGGGTAAAACGTTAGACAGAACAAAAACGGTTATTCATCATTTTATATTCCCGGATAATGAGGACATGGATTCTAATTACGCCCAGATCTATTTTCGCTGGACCAGACAGCAGCCGGAATGCAGACATGGAAAAGTTAGGATACCGGCCGATTGTTCGTTGTCGACGTGTTCTTTTTTTAATATCTTTCCGGCTGGAAAATGGAATAAATATGCGGATATTCACACTTATACATTCCAGATTTTATTGCGTGGATCGGCAAAGATTTATTTGTGGGAGACCGGTTTTGATGAGGAAGAGGGGGTAGATCGTAAATTATTGGGGATGAAACGTACGATTTCCGATGAAACCAGATTATATGAATTTGGTTTTATGGCTGATGCACTGGATAATAATATATTTATTGTAATTGATGCGGAATCAGATTGTGAATTGTACGGTGGACAGGTTGTGGCAAGAACATGTTATGAGGCCAAACCGGTCAATCTTGCCATTGGAATATGTACATATCATCGGGAGGAAAGTGTGCGCACGATCCTTCAACAGATCTATACCACATTTTTTGAACAGAGTATTTTAGCGGATAACATAGGTGTATTTGTTGCGGACAATGGAGGTACGCTGACAGAAAGTGATTATCCGGACCGTGGTGTCAAAGTTATGAAAAACAAGAATGTCGGAGGGACCGGTGGCTTTGTACGGTGTCTGTTGGAGGCGCTTGAGGATCCTAATAAAGAATGGACACATATATTGTTTTTGGATGATGATATCCGTTTGGAGCCGGAAAGCATTTATCGAACGTATATGCTATATTCTTTTATCCGACCGAATTTCCGCTGTAGTATACTTGGTGGATCGCTGATGCGAATGGATTATCCGTATATTCAGCATGCCAAAGGCGAAAGATGGATGTTTGACCATGTAGAATTCGGCAGAAACGGATTTAATCTTCTTTGTGAAGAAGATCTTATTGTCAATGAGTTGGAAAAAGATGTAGAATATAATGGTTGGTGGTATTGCGCAATGGTTTTAGAAAACAAAAAGAATGAACTTCCACTGCCCTTTTTTATACATATTGATGATATAGAGTACGGAAGAAGGATGGGATGGCCGATCATGACGATGAATGGTATCGGGGTATGGCATGATTCCTTTGAGAATCGCAAACAGTCTGCGATGGAGTACTATGATATGCGTAACAGCTTGATCATGAATGCTTTATATGAACCACGTCGGCCGGTAGAGGATACGTGTAAGCGTGTGTTCCGCCATTTGGTGCATCAGATGCTCAAATATCGGTATGATGATCAGCTGCTGACATTGCGTGCGGTAGAAGATTTCTTGGAGGGACCGGAATATTTCAAGACACATGATCCGATCCTCGTGCATGAGGAAATCATGGAGATGGGATACCATCCGAAAAATGTAGTCAAGAAGCTTTATGAAATGAAGGCAAGCAGAGATCCGATGCGCAAGGAAGATCTGTACCGCAAGTACACGTTTTCGCTCAAACATAAGCTGACTTTGAATGGATGGCTGTTATTTGGCAAGAAGGAGTTGACGGCACTGCCAATGGGGTGTCATGCTACACATCTATATCGACTCAAAAATGTATTGTACTATGATCCGCAGAGTGGTAGTGGATTTACGGTAAAGCGTAAGAGAGGTATGGCATTTGTGACGCTGTTTCGTTATGCAAAGGCTGCTTGGAAACTAAAGAGAAAATACGAGGACACGGTTCAGGACTATGTGTTAAACAACGCAGAACTCTGTTCCAGTGATTTTTGGAAAAAATACCTGAGTATAGGTTAGAGAGGAATTATCATGCGGTTGTTTATAGCAAGAATACAGGGATTTATCAAATACAAAGACCTGATGGGACAATTGATCTCCCGAGATCTGAAACTCAAGTATCGTCGAAGCGTGCTGGGGTATTTATGGAGTATTTTGAATCCATTGTTTATCATGGTCATTATGGCAATCGTGTTTTCACATATGTTTCATCAGAAGAGTATACCGAATTATCCCGTGTATTTAATGAGCGGACAAGTGTTATTTAATTTTATGAATATATCTACCCATCAGGCTCTTGGGGCAATTACCGGGAATGCAGCACTGCTTAAAAAGACGTATCTTCCGAAA
>ERZ779855.1550-NODE-1550-length-15017-cov-4.738671_pt1 | contig 15017 bp, 14 predicted proteins | sample MGYA00511370_ERZ779855 | MGnify/ENA primary metagenome ERZ779855 (study PRJEB29588, sample SAMEA1967319) | human gut metagenome | biome: human gut; feature: human-associated habitat; material: faeces | place: Denmark | collected 2008/2010 ...
CCGCCGAGACCGCCGTCCTCTACGAGGATGCCGACGGGCGTGAGGTCAGCCCCCGCCGCGCCGCCCTGACCGAGTGGCGCTGGTCTGTGGCCGATGACACGATTGCCGAGGTCGATCCCAGCGGCATTGTGACCGGTCTGCGCGGCGGCTCGACCACCCTGACGCTGCAAAGCGCCGACGGGAAAATTTCCGCCAGCTGCCCGGTGCAGGTGTCCAGCCCGCTGCGCGGCATTGCTTTGGACGACTACACGCTGTATTTTGACGACGAGCTTGTGACCTGGATCACCGCCGACGGCACGCGCGAGTCCGACTACGCCTACGCCAGCCGCGTCGGCGCAGTCTGCCATCTTCTGCCGGAGGACACCACCGACCACCCCGCCGTGACCTATCACATCGCCGACGAGCGCATCGCCCGCTTCGACGGCTCCTGGCTCGTCCCCGTGAATTACAGCACCACGACCCTGACCGCCGACTGCGGCGGTTTTACAGCGCAGTGTACCGTAACGGTGGTCAGGCCGGAGGAACAACCGTAGGAACAGGCAAAGGCGGGCACCACGCAGTGCCCGCCTTTTAAATTTGCATCAATATGGATATTATCAATGTTCCTGACAAGATAATTGAAAATCCACAAATCAAAAGTGCAATTAAACTTATCACACTTTTATTTCCGTATTCTTTGCTTGTTTTATAGGTATAGTTTCTTTTTTCTTTCTATTGTTAATACCTCTTAAAATATGCTATAATCGTCTAAGAACCTAACGTACATTATCAGAGGTAAAAAGTGAAAGATACAAGAGCTTCTATATCATTGTTTTCCGGGGCAATGGGATTGGATTTAGGCCTTCTACAGGCTGGTGTAGATATAAAACTCGGTCAAGATTTTAATGCCGCTTGCGTTCACACGATGGAGCAAAACGGTCATAAGGCTATTTTAGGTGACATTCGTGCTATCGAGCCTGAACAGCTTTTGTCTGCTGCTGGTTTGACTTTTGGCGAGCCGTTCCTTATCTGCGGTGGTCCGCCTTGTCAGCCATTTTCCACCGCTGGCAAGCGCCTTGGTATCAACGACCCTCGCGGAAGTCTTTTCCGTGAATATGTCCGCATGATTGATGCTATTAGACCTCGCTTTTTTGTCATGGAAAATGTCAAGGGACTTATGAGTTCACCCTTAAAAGACGAGAATGGCAACAACACCACCGGGAAAGTCATTGATGTTATTTTAGACGAGTTTGCCAAACTCCATTACAAAACGGTTTTCGGTGTTCTCGATGCTGTCAACTATGGTGTCCCGCAGTTTAGAGAGCGCTTTGTAATGATTGGCAGCCGTGATAATGAGGATATTTTCTTGCCCCTTCCCACACACTTCCAAACGCACCAGAACGCTGCCAACCGCTGGGTCACTCTTGGTAATACAATTCGTGACTTGGAAAATATGCCCGGTGAATGCGCTGAATTTAGCGAGTCCCGCTTGAAGTATTTGAAGATGGTTCCCGAAGGTGGCAACTGGAAAAGTCTCCCCCCGGAAGTCTTAAAGGACGCTATGGGCGGTGCATACGCATCTGGTGGCGGCAAGGTTGGTTTTTATCGGAGATTGTCCTATTCGCAACCTTCTCCTACCGTTGTTACAAGTCCTATCCAAAAAGCCACAATGATGTGCCACCCTACGAAAGATAGGCCTTTAAGTGTCGCGGAGTATGCACGGATTCAGCAATTTCCTGACAACTGGACTCTTACTGGCACTACGATTGATAAATACCGTCAGATAGGAAACGCCGTCCCTGTAGGGCTTGCCAAAGCCATTGGAGATGCCATTGTTTCCGTTGCCGAGGGGACTTCAACCATTCAGGTCAAAAGAGTGCGTGGTACAGCCATTCACGAAAAAATACAGGACGCTATTCAAATAGGAGGTATATGTAATGCCAAAAATCGAACCACTTAATTCAAACTATGACGAAGAAAAGGTTGTCGAGGCTATTTCGGTTGCTTTGAGCGAATTTTATACTTCACTAACCAATAAGCTCAATAAAATAAAGCTGAAAGACATATTAAAGAAGAAAAATCCCTACCTATATCGTGCTAAGGGTATCAATGACGCAACAATGGTTATTAACCGCATTTTGTCAGCCTATATTTCCTCAAGTGAAGAAACCATTTTTGGAAATACATTCTTTGAACCGATTGCTATTGTTGTTTCTGGCGGGCAAAAAGCTGTAACCGAAGGTGTTGACATTACTGTTGACAAAGATAACACCATTTACAGTATCGCCGTTAAAAGCGGTACCTCTGTTTTTAACGCTGACAGCCGAAAGCGACAGGAACAGAATTTCCAGTCTGCTCAAAAGCGCGCACAGCAAGCTCACAAAGCATTTATGCCTGTTGTCGGTTATGGTTATGGAAAAAAGAAAGTCAAACCTGAGAATGAAAAATTCTATAAAGAGCTTGCTGGAAAGGACTTCTGGGAATGGCTAACTGGTGACCCAAACTTTTACACAAAAATCATTTCTTACATGGGAACTAAGCCAGAAGAATTTACTGCAAATTTTGAAATTGCCTACACAAATGCTCAAAACCGTATGTTGCGCGATTTTACGAAAGATTACTGTAAAGATGATGGCTCCATTGATTGGGACAAACTGATTAAATTTAACAGTGGTGATTGACGAAGCCGCTCATAAGAAAGACCGGGACATTTTAGTTTCCCGGTCTTTTTTCTATCTGAGACGGATACGGGTTTCCTTTTGTCCGCGATTGCCTAAAAAGCCAGATGGGGACTGGGTCAAGAAACCGTGGAATAAATTTTTATGCCGCGAAAGTTCTTGACGCAGTCCCCATCTGGCTTATAATGCGGGAACGGACAAAGGCAAACCTTGATTTTATTTTGAAAGTGTGGTACGATTGTGGTACACGTCAAAGGGTAAAAGAAAAAGTCCTCAATTTCTAACGAATCTTCGTTAAAAATCAAGGACTACTTTGGTGACCCGTACGGGAATCGAACTTCTATCATTCTACAAATATCCTTTAATGCAATACGTACTAACGATAATTTTATCACTGGTATGGATTTCATTAAAGGGTATTTTTATATCTGTGTGGTACAAAGTGTGGTACTCTTCATATAAAAAGTGTGGTACAGCACCTGCTTGCAAGAATAAATAAAAAAGTTGGTGATACCCCTCTTGCCAGTACGTGCGAACTGAATATCATGATAATAAAGCCACCTACTGAAAATTACTCAAAGGAGATTATTATCATGAAAGGCAAATATTTGAATTTGCGGTCCGAAATCATCCGCGCAGGCTTTACCTGCTACAATGTCGCGGAGGCCATCGGCATTTCCCCGCAAGCATTGTCGCAGAAGATGAACGGATATTCGCTCTTTTCGGCAGAGGAAATCGCACGCATCGGAAGGTTGTTGAATATCAATAAGGACGATTACTACACTATTTTCATCGAGCCAGTCACATAAAATGGCCGGCTCTAAGGAGTCCGCATGTATACCACACAAAGTAAAATGATTTCTCGCGCAATCTGGGTTGAGAAAAAGCACGTTTGGAAAATCAACCTCCAAAAGAACGGTGTCCGAAAGTCTTTTTATTCAAGCGTCCCGGGTGACAAAGGCCGAAAGATCTGCGCCCAAAATGCAACCTCGTGGTTGTCTGGAGCTTGCCCATTTAGCGTCAGCGAACGTACAACGGTTGATACCGTGTTTGAGCGCTACCTCCAAGATAAGGCACTCGAAACCACAAACATCTACACCATCCGCAACAGGTATAACAACCACATTAAACCTATAATTGGCAAAGTCCCGGTTATGCTACTAACTAAGCAGGATTTAAAGCGAGTTATCTATACCGCATACAGAAAGCACAATCTTAGTCAAAAAAGTCTTAAAAATATACGCGGCGATTTATCTGGATTCTGTAATTATTTGGACTGTGCCGATATCCGGAACGATTTGCGTACATCAAACATTAAAATTCCCTCAAACGCCAAAAAAGGTCAAAAGCAAGCACTTGACGTTTCTTCGCTTAACATCTTATTCACCGAATCTCAGGTGCCTTATAATGGTACGATTTGTCAAGACAGCTTAATCTATGCATATCGATTCCAAGTCGTTACAGGGTTACGTCCTGGTGAATTGATGGGCCTTGAGTGGGGCGATATTGACAATGATTATATACATATACGCCGTGCCATCAATGCTAAAGGCATCACTACAAATGGGAAGAACGAATTTGCCGCACGCGACTTCCCGCAGACTCGATATACACGTATGCTTTTAGAAAGTCAACAAGTCTATCGAGTCACTCCGTTAGACCCTCATGAGAGGGTCTTTGGAAGCACTGGTCAACTATGCTACCGTAAACGCTGGGGGATCTATTGCAGGTATAACGGTATCCCTTATATTACGCCGTATGAGCTGCGACATACCTTTAGCTCAATCTACAAAAATCACTTTAGCAACTGGGTTTACGAGGAGTTAGTTGGTCATACACATCCTGGTGTTAATGGTGTCTATATGCACCCGATGGATGGAGACATGGACGGCGTTCCTGCTCTGCTTGACAGCTTGCTTGATGAAAGACTTTCATTAGGTAGAGCAAAGCGGATGCTCTTATCTAACGGCCAAACCAAATAAAAAAGCACTTTATAAAGACGAGCTTCATTCAAGAAATTTGTAATGAAGTTCGTCTTTTCTTTATTGTCCACCCTTGCGAACTGAGTAGAATTATAAGCACAGGGAGCGAACAAGCAAGATACATCCTCTCGGTTGTCATATTGCTTTACGTTTCCTCCATCAGAAAAGGGAGGTGACAGAAATGTCGTTTGGTTCTATCAACAGCAGTGCTCGACACACTTGCTTTTGGTTGCATCTATCCGGCACCATTCCTTAGTTACCAATGGCGAGGACAGTACTTCGGAAACAACATAACGATAATGCCAAGGAGGAAATAACCATGAAAATCATTGGTTATAGACGCAGTGACTTTGTCACGAAAGAAGGCCGTCCCGTCACCGGCTGCCGCATCTACCTCGCAACGGAGATTGCCTCCCAGAACGGGGAGGGCGTCTTCGTCAGGGATATGTATCTCTCTGACGCTAAGATGGCCGAACTTAAAATCAACCTTCATGACCTGATGGGACGCGAAGTGAAGATTTTCTACAACGAGTACCGTAAGCCTGAGAACATTGTGGTGCTCGACTAAGGTTTCCAAGCACACTGTAGGACGCGTTAGCGGCCTCACCTCAAAAATGGGGCTTGTCTCATTTTTGAGGTAAACCAATCAACACCCATACAGCACCTTGAAAATTTTATAACGACAAGCGTACGCTATGGACTTAAAGCCGCCACACAGGTATGGAGCTAGTATTACCTCCATACCTGTGTGTACAGTCCATAAAGCCTATAACTATAAGCTTTAAAGCGTACACAGCGGCTTTGTGTCCGTAGTGTACTGGGTACACTATATGGCAAAAGGTTACGCGACACGCCGTTACCAGCTGACAATCAACAATCCACAAGAGCATGGCTATGATCATAATGTTATCAAGGCTGCTCTTGAAAAAGGAGCCAAGCTCCTTTATTGGTGCATGGCTGATGAAGTGGGGCAAGAGGAAACCTATCACATACACTTATTTTTAGTATATGAAAATCCTGTAATGTTCACAACCCTAAAGAACAAGTTTCCTACTGCGCACATCGAAGTGCCTCAATGGGGAAAAAATTCCGAAAACTATGCTTACATCCGTAAAGAGGGTGCTAAGTATAACAAGGATGCAAACGGTCACTACAAGTATACCGACTCCAAGGGAAAAGTACATGAAGGGATAAACTACTCTGACACGTTTGAAGAAAGTGGCAGTTTACCCCCTGACAGCAAGCAGGGCGACCGTAACGACTTACGGACTCTGTATGCACTGATTGCATCCGGGGCAGACAATGCGCAAATCCTGGGTGAGCACCCGGAATACCTGCGAGATATCTCCCACATTGACCGGACAAGGCAGACCATCCTGGAGGAGAAATACCGCAATGTATTTCGCCAGATGACAGTCACCTATATCTTTGGCCCTACTGGCACAGGAAAAACTAGGTCGGTAAAAGAAGGATGCGGATACTCAAACTGCTACGCGGTGTCTGACTATCACCATCCTTTTGATGGCTACCGGGGGCAGAAAGTGATGCTCTTCGATGAGTTCCACAGCAGCTTGCCCCTTAATAGCATGCTGCAATACCTGGATGGCTATCCTTTGGAATTACCCTGTAGGTATGCTAACAAGCAGGCTTGCTACACGGAAGCATACATCATTTCCAACTTGCCGTTGGAGAAGCAGTATGTTTCCGAGCAGCACGAAAAGCCGGAGGCTTGGGACGCGCTCTTGCGGCGCATCAACTGCGTTCGGGTTTTTGACCTCGACGGCAGTCACAAGGACTATACGGTTCACGAGTATTTTCACCCTTGCACCACACCGACATTTGAGCAAATAGAGATTGATGATTGTCCGTTCTAGCGGATGAAAGCTGTGCTATCAGGCTATACGGGCATTTATTTTGAAAGGAGATTTAATCATGCGTAATGATTCTGATCGCCTGCAATGGCAGACGGAAAAAAATTATATCATGAATACGTTCCACAATGGGCTTAGACGTATTCAAACCGATTCAAAGACCGCACAGCAATATGTGCTGCTGTGCCTCGCACTCGCAGTTGCCGCCCTGATTATGGTTTCGGGCGGCTCTGGCGAGGACGTGATTTCGGTAGTATTTAGACCGTTCGTTAATTTTATTCGGGTAATTGCATGGCTGGCAGAGTGCCTTGGCGTCATTTACCTCTTTGGTTATATCCCCCACAGTTGGTCATATTACGACGATTTTTCGCGTGCTGGTATCTGCAACCAGGCGCATGAAGCACCACTGCTAGTTAAGGCCAACAGGGATGGTAATATTCAACAGCTTACTTTCAGCCTTAAAGGCTGCCCGCTCGAATACTGGGAAGACAATCGGACAACAATCGAATCCGCACTTAATGTGACCGTCCTCTCTATCACTCAGGGCAGCAACAACCAGCTCTTTGACCTTCGTGTTGTTGCCGGGTGCAACCTTATGGGGCGGCTAATCCCGTGGGCAGATACATATATGGACGATAGCGACACAAAAATCGTCTTGGGCATCAATGCGGCAGGCATTCCCGTTAGCATTGATTTTAGCCAGCTGCCTCATTGGCTTTTGGCTGCTGCCACCGGCATGGGTAAGACGCAGTTGGCACTGTTGATTCTCTACCAGCTGTCGCAAAAAGGCTACGACATCTACCTCGCCGATTATAAAGGTGTGGACTTCGGCCCCGAATATCGTAAGACGGGGCATTATGCAGATGATGATGCTGCCCTTGAGCAGATGCTTGACAGTGTTGTACATGAGCTTAACCATCGCCGTACAGAGTTTTCTATCGCTGGCTGTGCAAATCTTGAGGAATATGTCCAGACGACCGGAGAAGAACTGCATCGAATCGTCGTTATCCTGGATGAAACCTCGATGATTCTCGATACAACTGGACGTGATAAAGATGGCAAGGCAGTAGTTGCCTCGATTACGAACAAGCTCCTCGCCATTGGCCGTCTGGGCCGTGCGCTCGGTATTCATCTGCTTGTGGCAACTCAGCGCCCCGACGTAGGGTCTGTTCCGGGTAGTCTTAAAGCACAGCTTGACGGTCGTATTTGCGGCCACACTGCCGATGCACAGAGTTCCATTGTTATCTTGGATGATGGCAGTGCCGCAAAGCTCCCTGCTATTCCCGGACGCTTCATCATCCGCAATGGCAGTGGGTCGGACGAAATTATTCAGGCTTACTACTATCACCAGTGACCAAGGAGTCGACTATGAAAAATCCACCTCTACAACAGGGCCATGACGGCCCGCGGGCACCACCGTTGCGTCCTTATCAGGCTGACACCCTTCAGCGTATGAAATCCTACGAGGGAAATGCCGCCCTGTGCGTTATCGCAACCGGCCTTGGCAAGACACGAATTTTTGCTGAGTACATCCGCTGTGATGTACTGGAAAATGACCACCACATACTGATTTTATCTCACCGGGAAGAACTCGTGATACAGCCGTTGGAATACCTCAAAGGCCTTCCCTGCGGCATCGAGCAGGGAACCACACATGCACACGGGGAACCCATCATCAGCGCTTCGGTGCAAAGCCTTGTGGGGCGGCTCGACAAGTACAACCCCTACAGTATCGATACCATCATCATCGACGAGGCCCACCACAGTGCTGCACCGACCTACCGCAAAATTTTTGAGTACTTCAAAAATGCCGTTCGTTTTGGCTTCACTGCAACCGCAATCCGCGGTGATGGTGTCGGCCTGGATGTGGCTTTTGACGACATTTTGTGCGAGTATAACACCCTATACGGCATTGAGCACGGGTATCTTAGTCCTATAGAAGCTTGTCAGGTTAATCTCAAGTATGACTTGGGGACAGTGCAGTACCGTGAGGATACTGGCGATTATGATGCCGCAGATATAGCACGCGTTATGTCTGGCACAGCAGCGGGTATCGCGGAGGCCTACACCTCAAACGCACGTGGGCAGACCATCATTTTCGCACCATCCATTGAAGAGGGCAAAAATGTGACAGCACTGCTCAATTCCCAGCATGGTGCCAGTACCGCGGCCTTTATCGATGGCACTACTCAAAATAGAGGACGTCTGTTGGAGGCCTACCGTTTGGGCCTAATTAAAGTACTTGTCTGCTATGCTGTCCTGACGGAAGGTGTTGACCTGCCGATGACAGAAACCGTTCTGCTGGCCCGCCCGGTTGCCACAACCAATGTCGGCCTGTATGCGCAGATGGTAGGTCGCGGCCTGCGGTTGCATCCGGGAAAAAGTGCCTGCAAGATTATTGATTGCGTGGGCATTTCCAGGATGCCGATATGCACGGCAGCAACGCTAATCGGCGAGGAACCGCTAGCTCCCAAACCTAAAAAGGAGCAGGTGGAAAAGTTGCCGGAGGAAACCGAACCGATAAAGGTACTTACAGGTGCGGACATTCCCGATACCTGGATACAAAATCAGAAGGAGGTAGACGTTATGGCACTTGGCGAAGGTGTTACCACCCATGATGTCGCATGGATTACACTCAAGGATGGCGGCTATATACTGCCTATCCCGACCGTAACCTACCGCATCAGCAAACCGCTGACTAACGGCATGGTGTACCTGCGGAAAAATAAAGCGTGCTCCAAGAGTGCGGTGCCATTACAATTTGCATTAGACTATGTGTATCAGGACTTGAAACAGAAGCATGCTAAATATCAACATATCTGGGACAAAAAACAGCGCTATAAGTGGGATAGACAACCCATCACCAATGAGCAAATTGCCCTTATCCACAAGCTGGCCCCGGATTACAAAATTGACACCCATAAAATGACACGAGGGGATGCCTCGCGGGCGATACAACTGCTGACCTACAAGCCGGAAGAATGGACGCCCCAAACGACACCCTCGGAGGTGCAGGACGATGCCAAGAAAAGCCCGTAAACTTTCGTCCTGCGGCGTGTATCACATCATGATCCGTGGAATTAACCGCATGACCATCTTTAATGATGATGCCGACAATCTGAACTTTTTACATATTCTCGATTTTTGCGCAGATGAAAATTTTATCATCATGGCATACTGCCTGATGGGCAACCATCTGCATCTGCTCGCGAAGGATTGTAACGATTCCTTGCAACACATGATGAAGGCCATCGGGGTACGGTACGTTGCCTACTACAACCGCCGCTACCAGCGGACAGGCCCGCTCTTCCAGGGCCGTTACAAATCCCAGCCTGTCACAACCAAAGGCTACTTCCTGCGGGTACTGCGCTATATCCACCGCAACCCGGTCGCTGCCGGAATGGTGCAGGATATGCAGGACTACCCGTGGAGCAGCTACATTGACTACTTTGCTAGTCGAAAAAAGCCGTTATGTCATGTAGACACAAGCTACGCGCTTGCACTGCATGATTTAGATTGGCTGCGGCACTACCACCAGCAGCCAGAATTAAATGCCCGCGGCATTCTGGAGGATTCTCCGCTGCCTGCCTTTACGGATGCTGAGCTTTGTGACTTTGTACGTGCAACGGCAGGCATGGAATGCCACGAAATCCAGCTTTACCCCGAATCCACCGCAACCCCGCTGCTGCGCCGTCTGGTAACACAAGAGGGCGTCAGCATTACACAACTCTCACGGCTTACAGGGATGGCACGCGGAGACATCCGCCGCCGTCTGCTGCGAGCGGTGATACAACTCTCAAAGGAGAAATCCCATGAAGAAAGAAAGCTTTATTTACAGCACTCTCACGATTGGCGGTTCGAAGGAACAGGTCAATGAAGTAATGAAGTACATCTGCGATGACATCTATGACATTGGGAGCATTGATTTGAATAAAATCTGTGCTGTGCCGGTACACCTGAACATTGGCCCCGATGATGAAGTTTCTTGCGGCGAAAAGCTTTACCGCCATTATCTTGATTTAGTTCCTTACCCTACAGAAGAGGAAGAAGAAAATTTTCTTGCTGTTCTTAGCCGTGCAGATCAGCGCCGGTTCCTTTTGGGAAAAATGGCTGTGCTGAACCGGAAGGAATACGGCTATCCTACTTATACCGGCTGGTGCACGGAACACTGGGGTACAGACGAAAACGTGATATCTTTTGAAGAATGTAATGAAAATAGCATTGCATTTCTCACCCATAGCGCACCTGCAAGTGAGGCTATTCATACGCTCTCAATTCTTTTTCCTAAAGTAAAACTTACTTTCGCGTGGGAGGAAAACAAGGTCGCCCTTATGGACGATGAAGTAGTTTTACATTATGAAGTATATCGTTACGGGGAGCTGGCAGAATCCAAATCTGCCATTGCCGGAAAGACCCACTGGCAATATAACGGCAGCTTAAAAAAACCGTTGTACTGCACGCCCCAAGAAGATAATGATTATGGGGAAATCCCTGAAGGAATTTCTGCGGAGGATTTTGAGGAACCGGACGCTATGCCTTTCTAACCCTGCCTCGTTTGAAAAGTAAACATCAAAAGGACGACAGCCTTTATTGGCTCTCGTCCTCTTTTTGTTGTCTAGTCTCAATATTGTCAAATAAAGGGCTGTCCCAAAAAGTTTTAAATGGGATTCCTAACCCCACACATATCCGTGCAACTATTTCAGTTGAAGTATTTTTAGTGGTAGCATAAGGCTTGACAGTCTTTTTAAGGACAGATGGTGCAATGCCGGAACGCTCAGCCAGCTTGTTGACACTGTAGCCGCGCTCGTCTGCAAGCTCCAAAATGCGCAGCTTAATTGCCTCCTGTAGTAGCATTTGCCCTCACCACCGTGTACAATAAAGTATATTTATTGTACCGATTTGCTAAGGGAAAAATCGTCTACCTGGAGACGATTTGAATCTTGCTCTTACGTGCTGATGTGCTATAATATAAAAGGAAGGTGATAAATGGATGCAAAAACTATCCCACACCGCACCGTACATAGCCTATGCTGTGGCAACTGCTGGGATGGCTGTGCTGCTACTCCTTGGCAGCTCGCCGGGAGCAATAGTTGCCCGCAGTTACCGGGCGTATAATGGGCGCGCTGTTCCCGGCTACACAGAATATACGTACCGGGATGTTAATCTGTCCTTCTCGGTGCCGCTATCACCTGTGACCGCGGTGGAAGCACGCGCGAAAAAAGACGGTTATATCTTGTTTGCCTATCCGCGCTGTCCCTACTGTCGCAACCTGCTCCCTGTGCTTGCCGCTGTTGCTACAAGTGAAGGGGTCACGATGGACTACTGCCAGGTAGACCTATATCGGGATATATACACCTACAACTCGGATACTGCCGCACCAGTGCAAACCAAACCAGCGGGGGAAGGCTACACCGAACTGCTAACCTGGCTGGATGACTACCTGGCCGAGTACACCGTCTCCGACCCGGAGAAAAATGAAATTGATGTCGGGGAGAAGCGTATCGGTGCACCGACCATCATCAAGGTGGAAGATGGCAAGCCCGTGTCAAAATGGCAACTATCGGATGCTTCAATATTTGTAGGCGGATACCCGGAAAACAAATACGCAGTCTGGGACAATTCCATACAGGAAGGAGTTGCAGATTCCTTGCGGGAGTATCTGGAAACTGCGTGATGTATCGGGGACGGTGAGTCGCGCAGCGATCTCCCCCGTCCCCGATTTAAAAGAATCCAAAGCCGCCACTTATCAATAGAGTGGCGGCGGCAAAATTAAAGAGTAGCCTCGGCGCTAGATGCCGAGAAGGAGTGTTTTTATGAAAAAGAATATCGTATTGGCAGTTATTGCGACTGCGGCTATGGCGCTCAGCCTGGTAGGATGCGGCGTTAAGGTCACGAACATCTCGGTTCCGGATGCTGCGACCCTCGAAAAGGGCGAGAGCATCACGTTGCCGGTGAATTTCGGTACGGAGGATGCGCCTGCAGAAACGCCTGTCATCGCAACCGGTGAGTCTGCTACGGCAGAAACTGCTGCGCAGGATGAAAAGATTGCCAAGGCGGCTGAGAAGCTGACGCTCGCGTGGACTTCCTCCGATGAGAGCGTCGCTACGGTCGATGAGACCGGCACCGTTACAGCAGTCGCAGCCGGTGAGGCTGAAATTACCGCAGCGGTCAAGGATACCGAGATGCAGGATGTCTGCGTCATCACCGTTAAGGTGTCCGCAAAAGAATTAAAGGTTCCCGATACCCTGGATGTCAAACTCAACGATACAGACGAAGCCGCAATCGAAGCGAAATGCGAGCCGGAAGATGCGTCCAACATTTCGTTTGATTTCGCTTCCAGCGATGAGGAAGTCGCCACCGTCGATAAGGACGGCAAGGTGAAGGTCCTTAAAGCAGGTGAGTGCGACATCACCACGACCCTCATGCAGGATGGCGAAAAGGTCGCAGAGAAGACGACTCATGTGAAAGCATTCTATGAGGTTGAAAGCATCACGCTCGATTCCAACGAAGGCAAACTGACGGTCGGTAACTCTCACACCATTAAGGCAACTGTTGCCCCCGAGGAGGTCGCTGCCGAGACTCCTATTGAGTGGTCGTCCAGTAACGAGAAGGTCGCTACCGTCGATTCCAATGGGAAGGTAACTGCTGTTTCCTCCGGGAATGCAACCATCACGGCGACTGCTGGTGAGGAGAGTGCCAACTACGAAGTGACGGTTGAACAGCCGAAGAAGGTCACGACCAGCAACAAGACTTATAAAAACAGCGGTTCCAGCAACAGTGCTGCTGCCGTGACGCCGACTAATCCGGCACCTGTTGCGCCGGTTACGCCGTCTGCTCCCGCTACGCCGTCCGCTCCCGTTACGCCGGTACAGCCCAGTAATCCGGAGCCTGCTGCTCCGGCTCCTGCGCAGCCTGACCCGGCACCGGCACAGCCTAGTAACCCTGAACCGGCGCAGCCGAGCAATCCGGAACCGTCTCAGCCGAGCGGTGGGGATAGCGGCAGTACGGAAAACAAGCCTAATGGCAGCGGTGGTTGGGAATGGGGTGGCCCCGTTATTTCCACTCCGACCGATAATGGTTGCCCTCCGGAGGAGCATGCTGGTGGTCTGTGCTGATTCCGGATATCAAACCATGTAAGTAATAACCAACTCGTAGGGGAAAAATGGGGACGGTTCCTAAATTGAGAAGTTGACATCAAAACCTCAAAAACGGGGACGGCGCAGTCGTTTTAACGACCTGCACCGTCCTCTTTTTGTAAAAGCATTCGCTCGTAGAAACGTAGAAAAGAACCGGTGAGGTAACAGCTTGTTACCCCACCACGAATAAAGTTGACTCGTTTTGAATAGTAGACATCAAAATGGAGTAAGGCCGCTTGCGGCCCGAATTTTGCAGCAAAAAGCCGGGAGCTTTCACTCCCGGTTCTCTTTATTGTGCGGTCATCATCATGTCGCAGTCGGCACATTTTATGCGCACAACCTTTGTCCCTCGCACGCTGTTGTGACAGCAGGGGCAAACATACTTGATGCTGTGGCTGTTGGGGTTACTTCCTGTCGGCTTGCCCGTGGCGTCCCCTGCGCCCTTGCCACGCGGGGCGTAGAAATCTTCAATGCGGTTCATGCTGATGTCCTGCCAGTCTTGTTCCAAAATGAACTCACACAGTGCGTCGGTCGGCTCGGTGATGCTCCATCCAACGCGCGGGTCGTAACTGATTTTCAAATCGCGGGCCTCGGCGGCCTCCTTAAATTTTTTGTTGTGGTATGCGCCGCCCCTGCTGCAATCCTGTATGCCGTTTTGAAGGTTCCACAAGTGTACACACTCGTGGAGGGTGGTCGCCACCACGTTTTCTATGGGCCGTGCAAGCGTCCCAGCGCCGATGTTAAGCTCATGGCGGGTTGTGTCTCCTCTCTGCCATGCCTTGGCTACGGTGACGTGTCCGTAGGCTCTGGGCGTGCTCTGTATCGTGATGATAGGCTCCTCCAACTCACCGTTGAAATACTTTACATTCAACGCGCGGAAAATTTTCTCCAAGTAACCAGCCGTCCGGGAAGTCTTAACAGTCTCTTTCATTTTCGTGTCCTCACTTTCGTTTTCCCAATCTTTGCCCGTGTTATCCCACCGGGATAAGGGGTTGCGGGTTGTTCCGCGATTAGCGGACAAAAGTGAGGTTGGATAGTTGTCAAGGTGACTGTGGAATACCGCAGCCATAATTTTAAAAAGCGAGGATATGCCGCAAAAGCTCCTTTACAATTTTCCAATCCACGCTTTTATAATTTTTAAAGGAACAACAAAAAACAGGATTGCCACGGCTATAATTTACTCCGCGGCAATCCTGTTCCCATGTTACAGGGCTTGCGTTTATTTTAAAAGTGTGGTACGATTGTGGTACTTGCAAAAAGGGTAATAAAAAAGCTCCTAATTTTCAACGCATCATCGAAGAAAATCAGAAGCTTAGTTTGGTGACCCGTACGGGAATCGAACCCATGTTACAGCCGTGAAAGGGCCGTGTC
>ERZ779855.1551-NODE-1551-length-14999-cov-2.969018_pt1 | contig 14999 bp, 14 predicted proteins | sample MGYA00511370_ERZ779855 | MGnify/ENA primary metagenome ERZ779855 (study PRJEB29588, sample SAMEA1967319) | human gut metagenome | biome: human gut; feature: human-associated habitat; material: faeces | place: Denmark | collected 2008/2010 ...
CCTTCTTGTAGTCCTCAACGATCTGCTGCAGCTTTGCCCAGCCCTCGTTGGCCTTTGCCTGGTCAACGCTGTCGGGGAAGTTGATGATGAATTCGCGGTGAGAAGGGATACGAGCTTTCATAATAGAATCTCCTTATGAAAAAATATGATTTCGAATTTATACAGAAACAGGAAAACATCCTGAATCTTACAGTTGGTATACAGCTTTGGCGTTCTGCGCCGTCTGGCGGAAGACTTCTTCCGGGCTGATGCCCTTGACGCTGGCGACATACTCGCCGACGTACCGGATGAGGGAGCTGTCGCAGCGGATGCCGCGCACCGGCTCCGGGGCCATGTAGGGGCAGTCCGTCTCGAGGACGATCTGCTCCAAAGGCAGAGCCGCAATGGCCTTTGCCGCCCGTTTGGCACCCTTGAAGGTGCAGGCGCCGCCGAAGCCGAAATACAGCCCCTGCCGGGCCAGCCACACGGCGTCGTCCGCACTGCCGGAATAGCAGTGGACGATGCCCTTGGGACGGTACTTTTTCAGCAGGGCGTAGACGTCGGCGTGGGCGTTTCGGTCGTGGACGATGATGGGCTTGTCCAGCTCAAGTGCAAGGCGGATCTCTGCCTCAAACAGCGCCAGCTGTGCGTCTTTCGGCACAGGCCAGTGGTAGTCCAGCCCGCACTCGCCCACAGCGACCACTTTCGGGTCGTCGTAGCAGGGGGCAAGGGCTTTCATCTCAGCGGCCCAGTCGCCGCCAAAGACCGAGACAGTGGGGGCAGGGCCTTCCTCGCCGCAGTCCTCGGGGGCCAGCAGGCTCTCGGGATGGATGCCGATGGCGGCATACACCCACGGATAGCGGTGGGCCAGTTCCAGCACCCGGGGCGCGTCCCCCGAGTGGGTGGCCTGCTCGCAGACGCCGACCACGCCCTTTTCGGGCAGGCTGTCCAGCAGAGCGAAGCGGTCAGCATCGAAGGCACGGGAGCTGTAGTGGGCGTGGGTGTCGAAAATCGGGCCGGTCATTGCTCCTCCTTCTTGGCGGGGGCTTTGTTCACCAGCCAGATGCCGACGCAGACGAACACCAGTGCGGCCAGATACTGCCAGCGGAACAGCGGTTCGCCGTTGAGCACAGCGCTCAGCAGCACGTTGACCACCGGGTTCACGAAGCCGAAGATGGCAATGCGGCTGACGGGGTTGTTCTTCATCAGCAGGGCCCAGACGATGTAGCCCGCGCCGCAGATGAAGGCTAGCGCCAGCAGGTCCAGCACGCTGAGCACAGACCAGTGTTCCAGCCGTCCGCCCAGAACAGCGCCCAGCAGGAACAGGGCCGCACCGCCCACGAACAGGTTCACAAAGCAGACGGCAAAGCTGTCTGCCCGGCGGGTGACGGATTTGTTCCAGGGGCCTGCCAGCGTGAAGAGGACGGTGGCAATGAGCATGTAGGCTATGCCTCGGGCGCTGCCGCCGCCGTGGTTGCCCAACGTGGCGATGAGAACGCCTGCAAAGCCGATGCCGCAGCCCAGCGCCTTGGCCGGGGTCATGCGGTCAGCCCTGCCATAAAGGAAATGGGCGAAGATGACCCCCAGAAAGCTCTGGGTGCTGTTCAGGATGCCCCCAAAGGCACCGGTGAGCAGGGCAACAGCGCTGTAGAAAAAGGCATACTGCGCTGTGGTCTGCCACAGGCCCAATGCACAGCATTCGGCCAGGATCTTCCCCTTGGGCATGGCGGGGAGCCTGCCCTCCAGCAGCAGGCTGCCGCCCAGCCGTGCGCCCAGCGCACCGCCGCCGATCCATGCATTCACGCCGTTTGCGTAGCAGGCAGCCGTCATCTGAAATGCCGACATGCCCTGCGGCTGGATATCAGAAAAAACGATCACCGTGCCGCAGGCAAACACCAGCCCAAGAACCAGCTTGAAGATCTTGGGCAGAAGGTCTTCGCCCCGGGTATACTGCACAGCAAGGCAGCACACTGCCGCGCCCAGTACAAAGCTGCCGCAGCCAAAAAGTCCGAACAGCACATCGTGCAGGGCCTTCCATGCCGAATCTCCCTCCACAAAGGCCAGCACCACCAGCAAAAGGCCTGCAAACAGGGTGCCAAGCCCCGCCGGAAGCCGCTGTTCGGCGCGTTTTTTGCGCGATGCTGCGCGCCGTGTTGTCGTTTTACGTTTTTTTGTTGCCATGTTTCTTTGTTCCCCGCGTTTGTAGTAGACACACTATTTGATTTTATTATTGTACCACGCAGGGAAGAAATTGGCAAACCTATTGTTGTACAAAATCGGCCTTCATTTGCGTTCAATCTCTTTATACAGCCACGCCAGCGCATCCGAAAGCCCGCCCAGCTCATCAATGAGCTTTTCCTTCACGGCCCGGCGTCCATCCAGCACGGTGCCCATGTCCATCACCAGCTCGCCGGTGTGGAGCATCAGGTCGGTGTAGCGTTTTTCGGTCATGCCGCTGTGGGCCGCCACAAAGCCGGTGATGCGCTGCTGCATCTGCTCAAAGCTGCGCATGGTCTGCGGCACCCCCAGAATGACACCGGAATGCCGCACCGGGTGCACGGTCATGGTGGCTGTGGGCACGATGAAGCTGCGCCGGGCGCTGACGGCAAGCGGGATGCCGATGGAGTGCCCGCCGCCCAGCACCAGCGTTGCACTGGGTTTGGACACGCTGGCGATCAGCTCCGCCAGCGCAAGGCCCGCTTCCACATCACCACCTACCGTGTTCAGCAACACCAGCAGGCCCTCGATGCGGGGGTCCTCCTGCGCGGCCACCAGCTGCGGGATGACATGCTCATACTTCGTGGTCTTCTGGCCCTGCGGCGCTTCCGAATGGCCTTCGATCTGGCCGATGACGGTCAGGCAGTGGATCACATGCTCCCCGCGGGCCAGCGTGACCGTGCCCAGATCTTCGATCTCTTCCTTTTCCAGCCGACGCGCGTCGGTCAGCTGCGTTTCATCATTCATATGCTTTCCTCCTGCGTTTTCTGTCAGCATTCCCCAGCCTGTGCCGGGCTATGCAGACCCGCTGCAGCAAAAAAGCGGTAACATTTCATAAAATTTTTTTGAGAATGATTTGACATTCTCCATCGGTGCAGTATACTTTAAATAATTGACTGTAATATCTGCAATATGAACCCGTAAACGGATCAGGGTTTCTCTGCGCCGCATCTGTAAAGCAGGCAGCTGCGGCAAGTACTGCGATAGAGCGAAAGGAGAAAGTATTCTATGAACACCCCTGCAAAGGCTTCGCTTCCCGTTATCAAGCGTCTTCCCAAATATTACCGTTATCTGCGCTCTCTGCAGGAAGACGGCATCAACAGCATTTCTTCCCGCGAGCTGGCTGCTCAGATGGGCACCACCGCTTCGCAGGTACGACAGGACTTCAACTGCATCGGCGATGTGAATGGCCGGCAGGGCATCGGCTACTCGGTGGAAAACCTGCTCTCCATTCTGGAAGGCCTGCTGTTCGGCAACGGCGACCGCCTGCCCACCATCCTGATCGGCTGCGGCCGTCTGGGCAAGGCAGTGAGCCGCTTTATCACCACCGACACCAACGGCTACCGCCTGATCGCCGCCTTTGATGTGGCACAGAGCGAGGTGGGCAAGGAGATCAGCGGCATCCAGATCCGCCATATCGACGAGCTGGAGTCTTTCTGTGCCGAGCATCACCCCAAGGTCGCAGTGCTCTGTGTGCCCCGCGACGGTGCGGAACAGGTCAGCGGCCGTCTGGTGGATCTGGGCATCGAGGGCTTCTGGAACTTCTCCCACTATGACCTCTCTGTGCCGTATCCCGATGTGGTGGTGGAGAACGTCCATCTGGGCGACAGCCTGATGAGCCTTGGCTACCGCCTGCGCAATCAGGACTGAACGTACCTATTATAAGTAATAAGAGAACCCTCTCAGTCAAAGCCTGAGATGCCGCTGAACCCTCTCAGTCTCGCATACGCTCGACAGCTCCCCCGAAAGGGGAGCTTTGTCAGTGGGGACGGGAAAGTTTCTGCTTCTCCGGCGCAGGGACAGCCTGCCCGAAAGATACAGAAAAGCTCCCCCATCGGGGGAGCTGGCAAAGCCGTCAGGCTTTGGCTGAGAGGGTTCGTTCTGTAAGGAGAGTTTTTCAAATGGCAAAACTGTATTTCCGCTACGGCGCAATGAACAGCGGCAAGAGCACCGCCCTGATGCAGGTAGCCCACAACTACGAAGAACAGGGGATGCGGGTGCTGATCCTCAAGCCACAGGTGGACACCAAGGGCGGCGGTGAGCTGGTGAGCCGTCTGGGCGTGCGCCGCAAGGCTGATCTGCTGATCCCGCCGGAGACGGACGTGTTCGAGGCTGTGCGCACGGCCAACGCTGACGGTGCGCCGCTGGCCTGCGTGCTGTGCGACGAGAGCCAGTTTTTCACTGCGCAGCAGGCAGAACAGCTGTTCATGGTCACGGTGGATTTGAACATTCCGGTGATCTGCTACGGCCTGCGGGCAGATTTTTCGCTCAAGGGCTTTCCCGGCTCTACCCGCCTGCTGGAGCTGGCCCACACCATCGAGGAGATGAAGACTATCTGCACCTGCGGCCGCAAGGCCATCTGCAACTGCCGCAAGGTGAACGGCAGATTCGTCTTTGAGGGCGAGCAGGTAGCCATCGATCTGGAAAACGATGTGCAGTACGTGAGCATGTGCCCCCAGTGCTACTTCAAGGCAAAGCGCGCGTTCTACGCCGAAAAAGCTGCTTCGCGGGTCGAATAAACTTGTATACAAGGCTGCTGTGTCCAACGACACGGCAGCCTTTCTTTTTTATTCCCGGCCCACAGGCGCAGTCCACACAACAGCGCAAAATATGTCGCTGTCGGTGCTTCTTCACCCCCCCAAAGGGCGAAAAAGCACCGATTTCCATGCCCGAAGACCGGTGCCGGATGCCCGCCGCAAACAATTGATATATCAGAGTGCACATTTTTTGCGCTATTGATATATCAGTTCAAAGACTCCCATCCGGGCTTTTTAAGCTGTTGTTCGTCCACAATGTATGCAACGTTTCCACGTTCTGAAACGGAATGTTTACAAAATTATTGCAAAATTCGACGTTCCCCCTATGATGCATCCCAGTTTTCTATGCAAATCGTTGAAGTATACAAGTTGCACAGTTTTTCGGTCCAAGTTTATTCATTATGGCAATGACGTCAAAACCGGGCAAAAAATAAGCGCAATATTTGTACGTTTTCTGCCGCTATCACTACAATTTGCATCTTTCTTTTTTTTCTTGCCTTTGGTATCATATTTGTATACAACGGATGCTTTGCAGAGGCGTCCGTGCAAGCAGTTGTTTTTTTACATTAGGAGGAGAACGAAAATGAGCAAGGCAATTTCTCGTCGTGACTTTCTGAAGGTCTCTGGCGCTGTGGGTGCTGCCGGCCTGCTGGCCGCCTGCGGCGGCTCCAGCAATGCTGGTTCTACCGCCACTTCCACCGCTGCTTCTTCCGCAGCAGCTTCTGTGGCTGGTCTGTCTTCTGACCCCGTCACCCTGACCATGAGCTGGTGGGGCGGCGAGTCCCGTCACAATGCTTACCAGGAGGCCATCAAGGCTTTCTCTGCTGAGCACAGCACCATCACCGTCAACCCCACCTTCGCTGCATGGTCCGGCTGGGAGGACACCATGTCCACCAAGTTCGCTGGCGGCGTCGCTGAGGATGTCTGCCAGATCAACTGGAACTGGCTGTACAACTACTCCGGCAACGGCCAGACCTTCCTGGATCTGAACAGCGTCACCGATTACCTGGATATGTCCCAGTGGGACGACGCAAAGCTGGGTGCCTGCAATGTTGCAAATGCACAGCAGTGCGTGCCCATCTCCATGACCGGCCGTATCTTCTACTGGAACAAGACCACCTTCGACAAGGCCGGCATCTCCTTCCCCACCACTCTGGACGAGCTGATGGCTGCCGGCAAGACCTTCCAGGAGAAGCTGGGCGATGACTACTATCCCCTGCATCTGGGCGCATACGACCGTATGATCCTGATGGTCTTCTACCTCGAGTCCAAGTACGGCAAGGACTGGGCTGACCCCGTCACCTCTACCCTGAACTACACCGAGGACGAGATCGCTGAGGGCATCGACTTCATCAAGAGCCTGGTGGATGGCCACGTCATGATGAACCTGAAGACCTACTACTCCGCTAACTCCGATACCGCTACCCACCAGTCCAACGAGTGGATCACCGGTAAGATCGCAGGCATCTTCGAGTGGGATTCCGCTGCTTCCAAGTACTCCTCCGCTCTGGATGATGCCAACAAGGACGGCTTCACCGTTGGCGAAGAGATCAAGTTCGGCGACAACAACGGCGGCTTCTCCAAGGTCTCCATGGGTCTGGCCATCACCAAGACCAGCAAGTGCGTTGCCGAGGCTGCTACCCTGATCAACTTCCTGCTGAATACGCAGACCGTGGAAAACGGTTATCAGGAAGTGGGCGTTCCGTTTGTGGTGAAGAGGGAGTGCATGGAAGGCACCGGCCAGCTTCCTAAATTTGAGGAAGACATGTACGGCACGGAAGACCAGCAGATGTTCCTGATCCCCACGGCGGAAGTTCCGGTCACCAACCTGTACCGGGATACCATTTTACAGGAAAGCGACCTGCCCATCAAGATGGCCGCGTACACGCCCTGATTCCGCCGGGAAGCCGGAAGCGCCGGCCGCATCAACCGCGGCATGATCCGCGTCCACCAGTTTGACAAGGTGGAACTGGTGCAGATTTTAAAGCCGGAAGACTCTTTCCGGGAGCTGGAAGTTCTCCGCGGCCATGCGGAATCCATCCTTCAAAAACTGGGGCTGCATTACCGCGTGATTGAGCTCTGCACGGGAGACCTCGGCTTTTCCTCCGCCAAGACGTATGATATTGAAGTATGGGCTCCGGGACAGGGGCAGTATCTGGAAGTTTCTTCCTGTTCCTGCTTTACGGACTACCAGGCGCGCCGCATGCGCCTGCGTTACAAGGATGCCGACGGCAGGAACCAGTTCTGCCACACCCTGAACGGTTCCGGCACGGCTCTGCCGCGGCTGTATGTGGCCCTTCTGGAAACTTACCAGCAGCCGGACGGCTCCATCCGGATTCCGGAGGCGCTTGTGCCGTATTTCGGCGCGGACTGCATCCGTCCTGAACAGGCTTGAACCTGCGTTTTTCCCGTCCCAACCCTGAATCAGCCCATGCCTGACGAGGGCCCTCTGGAACATTACCTGACTGTTTCCCATGAGCCGGAACCGGACATTTCGGAACCGGCTCCGGAACGCAGTCCTGGACCGTGGCGGGAAAGGGGCATCATGCTGGGCCTGGGCTTTCTGCTGGGGTGCATCGGGGCTTATGCGCTGGTTTACTCGGAAATGTCCGGCGGCATGCGGTCGCTGAAGCAGTCGCTTTCAGAAGAACGCGACTTGAACGCGTCCCTGCAGAAAGAACGTGCCCATCTGCGGGAAACGTTGGAACAGGCACGCATGGACGCTCTGCTGGAGGAACGCTCCCCCCTTTCCGTGACGGTCGGCGGTTTTCCCAAGACAAGCCGCAGGCCCGTTCCCCAGCCTCCGCCGCTTACGTCATTATCCTCCGGAGGGCTGGCATCCCCGTCTTCCGCGCCGGTTCCCGGTTCTTTGGATGACCGTCTGGTCAATCCGGGGCCGGAGGACTGGAAGGAGCGTTACCAGTACGCCGCTTTGAAATATAACCAGGTGGTGGAGGATTACAACAGGCTGAAGAAACTTTACATGAACCTGGTGGGTCGGAGCGGTGCAGCCGGCGGGCTGGTGACGGGGGCCCAGTTTTACAAAGCTCTGCGGAAAGATACCCGTGCGGAGGCGCGCAAGCTGGATGAACGCTATATGAAGGGAGGGATGCGGGGCAGCGAGCTTCGGGAACTGGAACGCAGCCGGGACGAGATGAGGCACCGGGACTGGTGGTTGAAAAAAATGGCACGCCAGTTCCAGATTGATTAGATACGTGGGTGTTGCCGGCGTGAAGTATTGTTTTTGTGAAGCGCCCCTTGCTGAAATTCCCGTTGCATGGAATCTTTTTGCAGAGAGCCGCATGGTCACAAAAAGAAATCCCTTTCCCAAAGAGCCGGGATGAAAAAACAAAATCCGAATACGCAGATACCGGTATCTTTTTTTTGCGGGATGCTCCTTGGATATTGAAAATCAGGGAACAAAGTAGCCCATGCCCGCTTATTCCAGTGTCCGGTTCGCACCGGATTCCGTAGACTGCTGATCTCTGAGGCGGAAAAACTATCCGTCAGCACAGTTCCGCTGCAATGGCGTCCACGAGCAGGCGTCCGCGGCCTTTCAGGATGAGCCTTTGTTCCGGGGAAATGTCCGCCAAGCCCAGTTCCCGGTATTGTTCCAGCAGAGGACGGGATTCCGGAAAGATGCTTTTCACATCCTGCGCCAAATAAAGGTTAGAATAGTTGCACTATTAATAATTTATTCGGCAGATGTGGACCAAGGCTCTTTAAATGAAGCTTCTATATGCTCTTGGGATTCATTCCGGGAATCAATGAATTTGGCAACGTCCTGGGCTGATTGAGCTGTAGGTTCCAAAATAGTATCAAAAAGAAGATCACTGCCTCGGTAACAGGTGTTGTCGTCCATTTTCCTTTCACTCTGCATAGGTAGGAAAATGACCAGCAGACGGCTTTGAAGCTGAAGAATCCGCAAAAGAATAAATTTCTGCATTTCCGGTGATGCTGGGATAGATAGAACCTGCTTTTTCATGTCGGCAGCGGATCCTGTAAGTTTTTTAAGGATAGGTGAAACTTCCGTAGAAAAAGATTTTGCCGCTGCGTCTGCGGAATTTTTATCCACGATGGAATTATACCAATTCTGTACCTTGCCTACAGGTATTTCATAGGTTTCAACGAATGTCTGCCATGCCTTTTTATCTTGTGCCTCAGAAAGCAATTCATTCCTTGGAGGGTCATAAGAGAGATTTTTCAACTCTTCCTGGCTCAGACCGTTAATTTGGCAGGCGTCTCCATAGCATGTTGAATCATAAATAAGGAGGGAAGATGCAAATGTGAGGATGATGGAATATTTCATGATTATCAGGTATTGAATCATGATGGAACGGAAAGGGAAGGAAATGGTAATCAGCACAATTCTGCTGTAAACTGCTTTTTAAGCAGATGGAGTTTCAGGCCATGATTCCTTGAAAACGGTTTCAAAACTTTCCTGTGATTCGTTCTGAGATTCAATAAATTTTGAAATGTCAATCATTGATGGGGATGTTAATCCCAGAATAATTTCAAAAAGTTTTGTGCTTCCACGGTAGCATGTTTCTGGACTCGCCTTTTCTTCATTTTGCATAGGCAGGAAGATAATTAGCAGTCGTCCCTGCAGCTGAGAAATGCGTAAGAATATGAATTTCTGCATTTCAGAAGAAGCTGGAATAGCAAGAGCCTGTTTTTTCATGTCTGCAGCTCGTCCCGTTAGTTTTTTAAGAATAGGCAGAACATCCTTGTTGAAAGAATCGGCTGCGGCATCGGCAGATTGTTTATCGACAATGGAATTATACCAATCTTGAACCTTACGGATAGGGATTTCATAGTTTTCAATGAAAGTCTGCCATGCTTTTTGATTTTGTCCGGTGGAGAGCAATTCCTTGTTGGGCGGTTCGTAAGAAAGGCTTTTCAGTACTTCCGGCTCCAGTCCATTGATTTGGCAGGTATCCCCATAGGATGCTGAACATAAATAAAAATGGAAGATGCAACCGGTGAGGAAGGTTGAGTATTTCAAGATCATCAGATTATGGAAGCATGACAGGGTTCCTGAATGAAGGGGAATAAAAGAAGGATGGAAATTCAATAGAGATCAACGCAATTTCTATGTAACCTGCTTTTTAAGAAGATGATGTCTCTGTCCATGGTTCTTTGAAAGCTGCTTCAATGCTTTCCTGGTCTTCATTTTGAGTTTCAATAAATTTTGAAATATCCATGGCTGTTGTTGACGTTAGACCTAGAAATATGTCAAAGAGTTTTTCACTGCCATGATAATAAGCATCGGAACTTGACTTTTTACTGTCTTGCATAGGAAGAAAAATTATTAGCAAGCGGCTCTGCAATGTGAGGATACGTGAAAGAATCAGTTTTTGCATTTCAGAAGAAGCTGGAATAGCAAGGACTTGTTTCTTTATATCAGCAGAACGTCCCGTCAGCTTTTTAAGAATGGGCAGGACATCTCTCTTGAACGCATCGGCTGCAGCATCAGCGGAATCTTTATCCCTGATGGAATTATACCAATCCTGTACTTTACCTACAGGCACTTCATAGGTTTCAACGAATGTCTGCCATGCCTTTTTATCTTGTGCCTCAGAAAGCAATTCATTCCTTGGAGGGTCATAAGAGAGATTTTTCAAATCTTCTGGACTCAGACCATTGATTTGACAAATATCTCCTTGGCAAACTGAGAAATATATAAAAGCCGACGATAAGAATGCTATGGTGGTTGATTGTATCATGAAAATTAGGGATTAAAACGTTTAATAGGGATAAGATGGCGTTCTCCAACATCAATGCCGTTTGTGTCAGCTGATTCAAGTATCTGTTCCCAAGTGGCTCCGCTATACTGTAAAATAGAAGAAACTAAGGAAGCACAATTTGATCCATTTTCTGTACTTTCTAGATTTCGGTTAGTTGATGGATTGGTTAGATATCGTTCCTGCTCATTATAACTTTGTGAAAAATGAAGAACTTTTTGAAATAGTTCCTTGTTTTGAATGGCTATGATATTTGTAAAATTTGTAAATTTTTTATCATGGTTGTTTTTGAACCAGTTTTCAACAGCTACTATATCAGGATTGTCATTTTTATGGTAAACCATGTTAGTTAAGCAATCAATATATTTGCTGGCTACACCTGCTTGAGCAAATGGAGGAGATAGGGATTCATAAATCCACTTATAATAAACGGTTCCGGCAGCTGGGATGATTTTGAGTTTTTTTCGGTATTTGATTTCTGGCCCTGCATCCCCTCCGATAGTGATGATTTTCATTCCGGGGATAGCGGTGCAATTAGCAAGCCCAGGGTTCGGAAGATTTAATTTTACCGGGTCGTCAGGGACAAAGAGCAGAAAGTGATGGTTTGCCATGGGCAGTCCCTGGCAGGGGCGGATGGCCCAGTAAATTTCTCCTAAACGATTGGGAATGCCTTCGTAATAAAAGCTTTTATCACCGATGGTCACACGAATTAGTTCTGCTTCCGTTGGAGTATAGGTGATGCATGGGCCTTTGCCGATGGGTTTCCAGGCGCCGTTGTTTGGTTGGAATGTATGGTTGCACGCCAGAATAACTCCATTAAATCGTTGCGGGCATTTGGAGTAAGTTTGAGCTTTCCATGTGATGGATATGTCTTCGGAGTTTTCGGAAGGCCCTTTTGCCAGGTAAATTTTGTTGATAGCGAGCCGGAGTTCTGTTTTTTTCTCCAAGAAAAGGTGGCTTTTACTATATGGGATCGATTTTTCTCCAATGCAAATGTCCACGACAATGGGAGCGACTACAAGGCTGATGCCGTCCAAATCACTTGTGCCCGGCTTGGGATTGTAATAGGTTTGCGAATATTTGATTTGGAAATTGTAAGAACCTGCTTTCAGGACATGCGGGCAATCCCGGCGCCCTTTGGAAATGTCATGCCCTTTTCCGTATTCTTTTAACCAGTCTGTTTTTTCTCCGTTCCCTGTGGTATAAGAATGTCGCACCCATCGTCGGAAACCAATGAAAGCCACGCAACAGTAGTAGGTTGGCTAATACGTTCATCCTTAAAATCCTTGAGGGAAATTTTTCCATTATAAGGAATAGTAGAGGGAGATTTTGGGTCAGTGACTTTCGTTGTATTTGGGATTTTCACTTCTCCGGCGCAGCATTGTTTCAATTTATCTGCAAGCTGGGAAAGATTGGCTACCACTTCAACCGGAGACAGGGAATATTCCAATGTTGTCTTCCCTTCATAAATTTGTTGTCCTTTTGCGAGGAGGGCAGATAGTGCAGCAATGCCGGCAATTGCAAGCAAAACAGGCATTTGAAGAAAACATCGGGAGATGAATGCGTTGTCCATATGATGATCAGGCAGGTTGAATGAGATTATTTTTTACGCTTTTTTTTGTTGGAAGCGGGTGTTGTCCATTTCCGGATTAAAGCACGGGCGCCTTCCATGCCCCGAATAGGCGGAATAAAGGATGCTGCCCACTGGGCTTTTTGCGGTTCATTCATGCGTATATAAAGATTGGCTAACCGGTATCCGCAACGGGCCATTAAATAAGGATCTTCTTTTCCATGCCGCAGTGTCCTTATAAATAAAAGAGCTGCCAGTTTTCTTTGCATGCCGGTTCCTTTTTCCATGGATATAGCTGCGCTTTCCCAAATTTTTAAAATGCGAGACCGAAGGATCAATGGGCATCCTTCCTCCATTTCCAGTTCCATCAGGGCGCAAAGCGATAAAGCTTCCATATCCAAGGGGGAGTACCGGGCGGAGTACGTCCGGAGAAAGGCATTTTCCAAAAATCCGGTAAGGCAGGAGCGGCGTTGCCCTGATTGCATATTTTTATGCTGCATCAGGGCTGTCAATTCATTGAGGCGGGCACAAACATCACCAGGTGTTTGTCCCATGGCGGTCCGTTGAACGAAAAGAGATACGCCTTCGTCAAAGGTCAAAGCCGGATATTCCCGGACAAATTGATGGATTCTCGGATTCTTTTTAGCAAAAGGAAAGGCGGATAGGGATTTCCGGAAGACCTGCCTTTTTTCAGAAAGAGGCGTGGATTTCAGGTAAAGGGGCAGGATGAACGTTTGGGGCTCCTGTGGTGATGCCGGCGGCTTACTACTTCCCCATGCGTGGTTAAAGGAGGCCTGCAACAGGAAAAGAAGTCCTGCCAGCAAAGAAACAGAGGAAATGTTGAACAGCGGATGCATGGAACATATCTGTCTATTTATGGAATAATGGGAGATAAAAATTGAAAAATGTCAAGAAATTAATTTTAATCGTTTTTCTAATTTATTTCCAACTTATTGATATTAAGTTAGGAAAATAATGCCATTCAGCACAGTTCCGCCGCGATGGCGTCCACGAGCAGGCGGCCGCGCCCTTTCAGGATGAGTCTTTGTTCCGGTGAAATGTCCGCCAGGCCCAGTTCCCGGTATTGTCCCAGCAGGGGGCGGGATTCCGGCAGGATGTATTTCAGCGGCAGCCCTTCATCCGTCCGGAGCATCAGGGCAATGCGTTCCAGACGGTAGTCTTCCTCGGTGACGGGTTCCTGTTCGGAAAGGGGGAGGCCGTTTTCCAGCGTGCTGCGTATGTAGGCGTCCGTATCCCGCGTGTTGGAGTACCGTATGCCGTTGATGGTGCTGACCGCGCCAGGCCCTATGCCTACATAGTCTTCTCCCTTCCAGTAGGCCATATTGTGGGGGGAGAGGCAGCCCTCCCGGGCGTAGTTGGATGTTTCATAGTGGCGCATGCCTGCCGCCTCCAGCATGTGTTCCGCCAGTTCAAAAAAGGATGCGTCTTCGTCCGGATCCTGCCTTTTCTCCCCCCGCAGCAGGCTCCGGAAGAATTCCGTGTCTTCTTCATAGGTGAGGTTGTAGGCGGAGATATGGTCCGTTCCGGCGCGGACAGCTTCCTTCAGGGTGGCTTCCCATATGGAGAGGGTTTGCCCCGGAATGGCGAACATGAGATCCATGTTGATATGGGCCATTCCCGCATTTTTCAGCATTTCCACGGAGTGCAGAGCCTGGGCCGGGGTATGTTCGCGCCCCAGCAGATGCAGGATGCCGGAATCCAGGGATTGCACACCCAGGGAGACGCGTGTCATGCCCAGGCTGCGCCAGAAGCGCACTTTTTTTTCCGTAAAGGTGGCGGGGTTGGCCTCAAAGGAGAATTCGTCCAGTTTGTCCACGGGCACGAGACGGTCCAGGGTTTCCATGAGACGCCCCAGATGCGTGTCCGAGAGCATGGAGGGCGTTCCCCCGCCAAAGTAAAGCGTGGCCGTTTCCCCTCCGCGGTTCGTGGCCAGAGCGGTTGCGCGGGATTCCGCCTCCCTGCCCAGAGCTCGGATGAATGATTTCATGTCCGTGGAGGCCGGCGTGTGCTTGAAGAAAGCGCAGTACGGGCAAATACGGTGGCAAAAGGGAATGTGGACGTAGAGGTGCACGGAAGCGGGGGATCAGCGTCTCCGGCGGCGTCCGGAGGACCCATTCCCATCGCCTTTCTTGTCCTGGGAAAGCTCCAGAATTCTGTCGGAAGCCTCTTTCATTTCCGACTTGACGCGGGATTTCTCCGAATCGTCAGCCAGAGACATGTAGTTTTTCGTCAGGGCGCTGTAGAATGGGTGGATTTTCGTTTCCTTCTTGTTTTTGGGCTTGTATTTGAACCCGTCCGGACAGGTGTCCAGCATGTTTTTCATCCAGGGGACCAGTTCTTCCTTGGGCAGGGCCTGGCACAGGGCGTCCAGAGAAAAGGACATTTCCTCCTGATCCACATCCTTAGGCTCCTTCAGGGCGTTGTTGTCGTCCCGGTAGAAGTTGAGGGCTTTCTTGAATCCCCTGTCTACGGTTCTTTTGAGCCTGTCTGCGCCTTGGGCCTTGGCATACGCTATCTGATACGCGGCCTGAGGCTCCGGGTAGGAGTTGCGCTTGGATTCAGACTTGAGCCAGGACATGAGTTCGGCCCACTGGAAGGTCTTATAGTCATATTCCTGTTTCAAGGCATTTTCCAGAATTACGGAGCAGAGCACATTGACGTATTCCTTGGCGTGGCTGGCAAGCATTTCCTTGCCGTTCTTGTCGCCACGGCCTACAGAGGGAACGTATTTGCGCGTTTTCCAGAGTTTTCTGATGCCCATGCCGTCCGGCAGGGCCTCCCTTACTTCATCCACCATCTTGGTGGCTCCCATGAGGTCCTGAGGTTCCTGCTTGAAGAGCGTGTACCAGGCTTCCGTATAAAACGGGTTGGCTTTGAGCACGGTCCTCATGGCGGTCTGCGTGAATTCCTTGGGGAGCGTGACGGAAGGGG
>ERZ779855.1574-NODE-1574-length-14859-cov-7.164077_pt1 | contig 14859 bp, 14 predicted proteins | sample MGYA00511370_ERZ779855 | MGnify/ENA primary metagenome ERZ779855 (study PRJEB29588, sample SAMEA1967319) | human gut metagenome | biome: human gut; feature: human-associated habitat; material: faeces | place: Denmark | collected 2008/2010 ...
ATTCCGCGGCGGTCATGATCTCCGCCACGCCCGCCTTGTCGTCGGCGCCCAGCAGCGTCGTGCCGTCCGTGTGGATCAGCGTATGTCCCTTGAAGAAACTCAACTCCGGAAAGTCCGCGACTTTCATCGTCACGCCGGCGTTCAGCCGGATGTCCTTGCCGTCGTAATTCTCTATGACGTGAGGTTTCACGTCGGCGCCACTCATATCGGGCGCCGTGTCCACGTGGGCGATGAATCCGATGACGGGGGCTTTTTCGCAGCCGGCGTCGCGGGAATCGTACCCATGGCGTAGCCGTACTTGTCCACCGTAACTTCGGTGAGGCCCAGGGTCTTCATCTCTTCGGCCAGATAATCGAGCAGCACCCGCTGTTTCGCGGTCGAGGGGAAAGTTTCGCTCGACTCGTCGCTCTGGGTGTCGAACGAAACGTATTTCAGAAATCTGTCTTTGAGTTCCATAGTATATTTCGTTGATTTTTTATTCTTCCTTTTTAGCGCGGAGCGAATGTACGGCGAAATAGATGATAAGCGCCAGATACATGCCCAGACCTACCCACGAGGCTGCGTTCGAATTGCTCCACTGCGTGAATTTCCAGTCCACGTCGGCGAATTTCAGGATCGCTCCCACTACGCCCATCAGGGCGCCGCCTGCGATGAAGCCCGACGCGATGAGCGTACCCTGGCTCATGCGTGCCTTGTTGAGCGCCTGGTCTTTCGATCGGGTCGATACGAACCAGGCGATCAGACCGCCGATCAGCAGCGGAAGATTGAGCTGTAGGGGCAGGAACATGCCCAGAGCGAACGGAAGGGCCGGAATACCGATGCCGGTGAGTACCAGCGCGAGGACTGCGCCACAGAAATAGAGTACCCAGGGAGCTGTTCCGCCCTGCATCAGGGGTTGGATCACGGCGGCCATCGCGTTGGCCTGCGGAGCTGCCAATGCGCCGGTGGAGAAGCCGTAGGTCTTGTTCAGGATCATGATGACGCCGCCCACAGTTGCTGCCGATACTAGTGTGCCGAGGAATTTCCATGTTTCCTGTTTGGCAGGAGTACTGCCCAGCCAGTAACCTATTTTCAAGTCTGTGATGAATCCGCCTGCCATAGAGAGTGCCGTACAAACCACACCACCCATAACCAGTGCAGCAACCATGCCGGTAGCACCTTTCAGTCCAACGGCAACCATTACTACTGAGGCAAGTATCAGTGTCATCAGTGTCATTCCCGATACAGGGTTAGTGCCGACTATGGCGATAGCGTTGGCTGCTACGGTGGTGAACAGGAATGCAATGCCGGCTACGAGCAGGATGGCTACAATGCTGTGTAATACATTTCCATGCATCACATCAAAAAAGAAGAACAGTAAGATCAGCAGGATGGTGAAGATGGACCCGAAGGCGATTATTTTCATGGAAAGGTCTTTCTGCGTGCGGATGACGTTTGCTTCCACCTTCTTGCCGCCCATCTCTTTGGCGGCCAGTCCCACAGCACTCTTTATAATGCCCCATGAGCGCACGATACCGATCACACCGGCCATGGCGATACCACCAATACCGATACTTTTGGCATATTCCTTGAATATAACTTCGGGTGACATTTCGCTGATGGTTTGTGTCAAGGCCGGATTCCATGCATTCAGCACTTGGTCGCCGAACAACAGGGCCATACCTGGAACAATAACCAGCCATACCACCAATGAACCGGCACAAATGATAGCCGCGTATTTCAAGCCGACAATATAGCCTAGGCCTAATACTGCTGCACCGGTGTTTATTTTCATCACCAGTTTGGCTTTTTCGGCAACCATCTCACCCCAGCCGCATACGCGGGTGGTGAAGTTTTCATTCCACCAGCCGAATGTGGCTACAATGAAATCGTACAGACCTCCTATTAGTCCTGCAAAAAGCAATGGCTTTGCCTGGCTTCCGCCTTTCTCGCCGGAAACAAGCACTTGCGTACTGGCAGTGGCTTCGGGGAAGGGATATTCGCCATGTTTGTCGCTGACGAAATATTTACGGAAGGGGATGAGGAACAGGATCCCCAAAATACCTCCCAGCAGTGAGCTGACAAACATCTGAAAGAAGTTGACTGTCATTTCGGGGTATTTGTCCTGCAATATATAAAGGGCGGGCAATGTGAAGATGGCTCCTGCCACTATGACTCCCGAACAGGCACCGATGGATTGGATGATGACATTCTCACCTAACGCGTTTTTACGCTTGGCGGCTCCCGATACACCTACGGCGATGATGGCGATAGGGATGGCGGCTTCAAAAACCTGTCCCACTTTTAATCCCAGGTAAGCTGCGGCCGCCGAGAATAATACCGCCATGGCGATACCCCATAGCACAGACCATAGGTTTACTTCGGGATATTTTTTGTTTGGTGACATGATGGGGTGATATTGTTCCCCCGGTTTCAGAGGTCGGAACGCGTTATCGGGCAATCCAACCGATTTTTCTTCTTCTTGTTTCATGTTTCTCTATGTTGTTATTTTTGAAATTTATCATAATAAATGCCCAAAAATAGTGAAAAAATAGAGAAACATCCTCATGATTTGATTAGAATATCTGAAATTTCAATCCAAATGATAGTCTCAGATAGTCATCGGGTTTCAAATAACTGTTGTTGAACGCACTGACAACGTATAAATCGCATGTGCTGATTTCGTAGAATGCGGTGATGCTTTTAGAGAACTTCCGGTACTTTTCGGGCACATCGAAACGGACGCGTTGTCCCAGAAAGATATGGGTGCGGATACGGGTGGAAAATCCGTAGTATCCACGGGGATAGCGCTCAGGTTCGCTTGTCCAGAAATCATCGCTGAATACGGTGTTGAAATAGATTCCGGTAGTCAGCGGTTCTAGCGAGAAGTCTTTGCCCAGCCAGATACTCCACGGGATATAATTCTGTTTCAAGGTCATGGTCATCTTGAAATGTTTGGATGAGTAGCGGGGGATGAAGCCCAAAAGAAGATCGGTTTCCCATTGGCCTCTTTTTCCATAATCCCAGCCTATGCCCCAGGATAACAGGCCCATTCCACCGGCGTACTGTAATTTGGTGTGGGTGGGGATCAAAGCTTCCCACGCACGCCTGTAACGGTGTACGCGCTTGTCGTATTTATGGTGCCGGTTTGGCATTTGGGTTACAATATCTTCCTCTTGGTTTTGAACGGAAGGAGAGGAGACAAGTATGCTGTCTTTGGATAAGATGGAGTAAAGTGTATTATTTTCTTGGGCTTGTGCCGTAAAAGGCAATAGTGGCCACAATAGGTTCAGAAATATCTTTTTAAAATTCAACTGTTTCATAATCGTAGGTTCCATCTTCTTTAATGGTGAATAATAAGTAGATGCGTTTGTCTATGCAGGGGCATTGGAAATACAGAACTCCGTCGTTGAATAGATCATCTACTGCGAATTTGTGTTCATGGCCGTAAAGACAGAACTGGACTTTGGGGAACTGGTTGACGTATAGTTGGAAGATTTTTGCTACATTGTTGTTGAATACAAATTCAAAAGGTTTTACGTGCATTGCGAATACCGTTTTTTCTATTTCAGGCGACAGGTTGTTCAGTTCATTTTCTATAAAATTGAAATCGGGAACCGGTTCCGAATAATCATATTCCATCGCATTGGTATTGAGGCAGATAAAGCGTACATTTCCGGCTGTGAAGGCGAAGTTGGGATCTCCATAAATGGCTCTGTATGCGTCTTCACCTGTACCCAGACAGTCGTGGTTGCCTAAAAGGCATACGTAGGGCATCTGGAATTTGTTAAATATGTCCCGCATCCATATGAATTCTTTTGTGACGCCGAAATCGGACTGGTCTCCTCCGTGAATGACAAAGTCTATGTCACCACGGGCATTGAGGGCTTTTACAACATCTTCGGTAGAGTTGTACCATCGTTGGGTATCACTGATCATGGCAAAGCGGATTGTTTTTTTGCCTTGCATTTTGTTTTCTATCAACTGGATGTTTTTGTTGGTCAGTTCTCTTTCTCCTGTAATATGTACATCGTATGGATGGGTTTCCAGCATGTCACAGCCACTGAAACAGAGGGCCAGCAGGACAAAGAATAATAGCTTGTTTGTCATTGTTCTCTTAAATTTGCTGCAAAGTACGTTATTTTAATCAGAATAAGAGTGGCTTATTATTGGGGAAAAATGTTCTTTTTTTCTTATTTTTTTGTCTTTACTTGGATACAGGCAGGCGGGGCAGTGTTTTCCGGATATAAAAAGAGGATGTATCAAACTCGAATCTTCTTTTGTTTTGATACATCCTCTCTCTTATGATGTGAGAATTCTATTCTGCAACTGTGCCTTTCGGGGTCATATCACCTTCTATATAAAGACGTGTCATTTCATTTTTCCCGTTTGTGCGGATAGTGATTGATTTCTTGAAATGTCCCGGAAATTTGCCGGCTCCATTATAAGTCACTGTTATCTGTCCACTTTCACCCGGTTTGATGGGCTCTTTAGGATATTGGGGAACAGTACATCCGCAAGATGCGATCGCTTGATGAATGACCAAGGGACCGTCTCCCGAATTTTTGAATTTGAAAACGCAAGTAACTTTCGGGCTAGACTCGGGGAATGAACCGAAGTTATGTGTTGTTTTCTCAAAGGTTATTTCTGCTTCTCCTTGAGATTGCCATACGGCTGCGTATGTGGTTAACCCTATAATCAACAATAATGTTGAAAGCAAAATTTTCTTCATTAGTTCCACTTTTTAAAAATTATCGGGGCTAAATTACTGTTTTTTTTATAAAAGGTCTTTAACTGTTAGTGAAATAAATGGTAAATTAACACCTTTAAAAATAAGGGACAAAGATAATCAACCCTATGAGGGCGGCAAAGATAGCGCAAATCAGTACGGCTCCTGCCGCTATGTCCTTTACGTCTCCGGCTATAGGATGGTAGTCTGGTGATACCAGGTTTACCAGGCGTTCTATGGCTGTGTTGAATGCTTCGGCAGCCAGTACCATTGCAAAGCACAGGAGGATGACAAGCCATTCGGTGCGTGTTATTTCAAACCGGATGCCTGCAATGGTTACGGCGATGATGGCTGCGCAATGTATCCAGGCATTGTGTTCCTTGCTTAAAAAACTACATACGCCTTTCCAGGCGTATGTAAAGCTTTTTAGTCGTTTATGCAGTTCATTCATTTTTTTAAGTTTGGGGTGAGTTTATCCTCTGTTTACCTGTTTTACTCCTTTTACTGTCTTTATCTTTTTTACTAATGATTCCAGCTTTGAAGTATCATCTACCATTACGGTCATCATGCCGCTGAACAGCCCGTCGTGCGAGTCGATACTGATGGAACGGAGCAGGATATCGTTTTCCTTATTGATAATGGAGGTGATATTTGTCACAATTCCTATATCGTCATGGCCAACGATGCGCAGCGTGATGGGGTATTGTTTGCCGTGGCTTTTCCCAGCCCAACGCGCCTTTACGATACGGTAGGCGAAACGTGATTGCAACTCCCGTGCGTTAGGACAGTCGGTACGGTGTATTTTGATTCCTCCGCTGATGGTTACAAATCCGAATACATCATCGCCATAGATAGGGTTACAGCATTTGGCTAATTTGAAGTCCAGTCCTTTCAAATTCTGATCAATGACCAGCACGTCCTCTTTGAAGGTCTTGTCGTCCTGTGCTGTCTGCATGCTGAAATTCTCGGCGCTGCGATAGACAATATCTTCCCGGTTTTCCGTTTCCTTTTTCTTCAGTTCCAGGTATTTTTCGATGATGTCGTTCGCATCTCTTGTCTCGTTGGCTATGTCCTGATAGAACTCGGTTACGGTTTTGTATCCCAGCTTTTTTATCAGGCGCATCATCACTGCTTCATCGTATTCCAGTTTGCGGTTCTTGAATTTACGTTCTATGGTTTCTTTGGCGAACTCTGTCTGGCGGGCTTCTATCTCTTTGATGGCCTGGCGTATTTTGGTTCTTGCCTTCGAAGTGGTGACGATGTTCAGCCAGTCGCGTTTGGGTGTCTGGGTGTTTGAAGTCATGACTTCTACCTGGTCACCGCTGTTCAGCGTTTGCTTTAATTGTGCGTTCTTTCCGTTCACCTTTGCTCCGATACACTTGGACCCCAGTTTGCTGTGGATGGCGAAAGCAAAGTCCAGTACGGTCGCTCCTTTCGGCATCTTGTACAAGTCACCTTTGGGGGTGAATACGAATACTTCGTCTTCGTATAATTCCAGTTTGAACTGGTCCATCACTTCCAGGTCACTGTCGGCGTTCTCCAGTGTTTCCCGGATGGAGGTCAGCCATTCATCCAGACCGCTTTCTCCTTTTACGCCTTTGTAACGCCAGTGGGCTGCCAGACCACGTTCCGCTATCTCGTCCATGCGTTCGGTGCGTATCTGTACTTCCACCCATTTGCCTTCAGGCCCCATTACAGTGGTATGCAAGGATTCGTATCCGTTACTTTTGGGTACGGAGAGCCAGTCGCGCAGACGTTTGGGATTGGGCATATACATATCGGTCACAATGGAATATACCTGCCAGCATTCTTGTTTTTCCTTGTCGACGGGAGAGTCCAGAATGATTCGGATGGCAAACAAGTCATACACTCCTTCGAAGGGACATTTCTGTTTCTTCATTTTCTGATAGATGGAATGGATGGACTTGGTACGCCCTTTCATGTGGAACTTCAATCCTGCTTCTTCCAGCTTATGCTGTATCGGTTCGATAAAGGCGGCTATGTATTTGTCACGGGAGGCTTTCGTTTCGTTCAGTTTGTCCTTTATATGATAATATACGTCGTGTTCAGTATATTTCAAGGAAAGGTCTTCCAGCTCCGATTTCAGTTTGTATAGCCCCAGCTTGTGTGCCAGCGGTGCGTACAGATAGGCAGCTTCGTTGGCTACTTGGGTGCGTGCTTCTATATTGGGAGTCTCCTTTATCTGTCTCATCAGGTTCACGCGGTCTGCAATGATGATCAGAATAACACGCATGTCTTCGGCAAAGGAGAGCAGCAGGTTGCGGAAATTTTCCGATTCTATGGTAGGGCTTTTGGAGTATAGCTCATTGATTTTCACAAGACCGCGTATGATCCCCGCTACATCCTCTCCATATTCCTGTTGTACAGATGCTAAGGTGCATAAATGGTTCTTTACCGATTCGTGCAGCATGATCCCCAGGATGGAAGCCCGTTTCATCCCAATTTCCTCGGCCACGATGACAGCGGTCTGCATATCTTTGATGATAGGATTCATTCCGAAACAATTTCGTGGCAGGTTACCTTCGGCAACTGCTTTTATGAGGTGTATTTTTAACTTATGGCAATCACCCTTCTGCAAGGTGTCGCCGGATAATTGCAGCAATCGTTTATAGAGGGCGAACAGTTGCTCACGCTCTTTGGCTGTGAAAAATGCTTTTTCTTCCATAACACGTGAAATCTTTTCGAGGGTAAAGGTAGTTTTTTTCTTTATTTATTAGGTAGTGTTCTCGCATTTTTTTGTATTTTTGGGCAATTAATAGTGAAAGAATAAGGTAACAATTTATTTAAACCATATAAAATCATGTACTTATGTTAACACCTGAAGACAAAGACTTATTAGTGAAAAAAGGAATTTCCGAGCAGCAGATTGCAGAACAACTGGCTTGCTTTGAAAAGGGTTTCCCATTTTTGAAGTTGGATGCAGCCGCTTCTGTTGAAAAGGGAATCATGGCTCCCGCCGAAAATGAAATGAAAAATTATTTGGAAGCATGGGATACATATAAGGAAGGGGAGAAAACCATCGTGAAGTTTGTACCCGCCTCTGGTGCTGCCAGCCGCATGTTCAAGAATTTGTTCGAATTCCTGGGGGCTGATTACAATATTCCGAAGACTGATTTCGAAAAGAAATTTTTCGACCATATTCATAGCTTCGCATTCTACAATGACTTGAATGCGGCTTGTATGGATAATACAGGAAAGGATATTGATGCTTTGATGGCCGGGAAGGAGTATAAATCTATAGTAGCCAATCTGCTGGAAGCTGCCGGCTTGAACTATGGGGCATTACCGAAGGGGTTGTTGAAATTCCATCGGTATGCGGATGGTGTGCGTACACCGCTGGAAGAACATTTGGTGGAGGGTGCGTTGTATGCGGCAGGCAAGACCGGAAAAGTGAATGTGCATTTCACCGTTTCTACGGAACATCGTGAGTTGTTCACAAAGCTGGTGGAAGAGAAGGTTGCCGTTTATGCAAAGAAATACGGGGTGGAATATGATGTGTCGTTTTCTGAACAGAAGCCGAGTACGGATACGGTTGCTGCCGATATGGAGAACAAACCTTTCCGCGATAAAGGCAAGCTGTTGTTCCGTCCGGGGGGGCACGGTGCGCTGATTGAGAACCTGAATGATTTGGATGCCGATGTTATCTTTATCAAGAATATAGATAATGTGGTTCCCGATCGCTTGAAAGAGGATACTGTTACGTATAAAAAGCTGATTGCGGGGGTACTGGTTACTCTGCAGAAGCAGGTATTTGAATATTTGGAATTACTGGATGGCGGTAAATATACACATGCGCAGCTGGAAGAGATCATTCGTTTCTTACAGCAGACTTTATGTTGCCGCAAACTGGATATCAAGGATCTGGAAGATGCCGATCTGGTTATTTATCTGCGTAAGAAGTTGAACCGTCCGATGCGTGTATGCGGTATGGTGAAGAATGTGGGTGAACCGGGAGGCGGCCCGTTCCTGGCTTATAATGCGGATGGTACTGTTTCATTGCAAATTTTGGAAAGTTCTCAGATTGACATGAATGATCCGGTCAAGAAAGAGATGTTCGAGAAGGGTACTCACTTTAATCCGGTGGATTTGGTGTGTGCGGTACGCGATTATAAAGGAAACAAATTCGACTTGGTGAAGTATGTGGATAAGGCTACAGGTTTTATCTCTTATAAATCAAAGAACGGTAGAGAACTGAAAGCATTGGAGCTTCCGGGCTTGTGGAACGGCGCAATGAGTGACTGGAACACTGTTTTTGTTGAAGTGCCGTTGAGTACCTTTAATCCGGTGAAGACTGTGAATGATTTGTTGCGTGAACAGCATCAATAATTCCTTTTTTTATTATAGACTACATGGATTTATACAGATCGGACGATTTGTGTAGGTCCGTGTAGTTTTTTGTGAAATTAATTTATATACCCTTGATTACTAACCTATAATTAAAAAGAATGAACCTGCTGACCTTTATTGCCCCACTGGCTGTGGCGGCAACTTTTATGATGCCGGCCGATGCTGCAAATCACAAAGAATTACCGGCATTGGGAAATACTCATATTCAAGTATTCGACAAAACCCCTGTTTGTTTTCGTCCCGATTCTTTCCCTAATTATACTCCTGCCAATGCTGACGGAGTGATCCGTCTGGTAAACGGGCGTATCATTTTAAAGAAAATAACCTTGCCCGATTATAAAAGGGATGTGGATGTTACTCTGAAAGTAACTGTAGCTTCCAATGGTGACCGTTGGGATAAATCTGGCTCTTGTTTTGTGCTTCCCAAAGAATCGGTGATTAATCTGATGAATATAGCCGAAGGCAAGAGGGCGTTTCCTGCGGTAGACAGTACCAAATATGAAAAAATGATTGGTATTGTTCCGGGTCAGGATTATGTGCCTACCCTTGAACTGATGCGTTTTATGACCCCGTTCGGTGTGGGGTATTATAGTTCGGATAATGATTCTTTGAGCAGCAAGAGGCGTCCTGTATATATCCCGAAATGGGAAAAGAGTGTGACTTGGGTGCAGGATATTACCGATCTTTATCCGGCATTGGAGAGAGAGGCATACGTGGGAATTTATATTGATACATGGACTGCCGAGGGGTATGTGGCCAGTATGGAATTGGATGTGAAGGAGAGTAAGATCACTTGCGACGTGATGCCGGAGCGCCGTGTGAAGCCTTTGATGAATACGGTGTATTATATCGGACAGACTTATCCGGATATTTTCTCACGCAAAGATGTGGTGATGGATTTTGATATGCCGAAAGCTGCCAAGAATGTTCGTTTGAAGTATATTGTAACAGGTCACGGAGGACATAGTGGCGGAGATGAGTTTGTGGAGAAACGGAACATCGTGTCTGTTGATGGCAAGGAGGTGTTGAATTTCATTCCTTGGCGTGATGACTGTGCTTCTTTCCGCCGTTTTAATCCGGCCACGGGAGTATGGCTGATACCACGAGTTGCCGCATATATAGGTGATAAGGGGTATACGACAAAAGAGATTGAAGAACCTTTGGCTTCTTCGGATTTGTCCCGTTCCAATTGGTGTCCGGGTAGCGATGTGATGCCTGAGGAGGCTGTTATTGGTGACTTGTCGGCCGGTAAACATTCTTTTAAGGTAAGTATCCCTGAGGCACAACAGGTAGATGGCAATAAATTGAATCATTGGCTGGTTTCAGCTTATTTGGTTTGGGAGGAATAACTTTTCCCGATTATTAATAGCTGCTGGAGCGGTTTGAATCTTTCCGAATATGAATGGTGAATTTCTTTCGGAAGGATTCAAAGCCTCTTTGCGGTAAATGGACATTATTTGTTTTTTCTTTTCATGCTGCGGATGATTTCTTTGTCCTCCGTGCTTACCCGATAAGATTCTATGATTTTTTGTAGTGCCTTATTGTAAGTAAAGTCATCTAAATGATTTTCCTTCAGATAGTTCATCGTTTTTTGAGGAAACTTGACATAACATACGGATAAAGCCCATGCTACAGCCATCTTCACATAATATCCTTCGTGACTGATCCGGTCCATCCATTGCAATACGTTGTCTATATACTCTTCGTCAATATAATGAGCCATTGCCATTACTACTCCGAAACGTATTTCATATTCTTTGTCGGATTTCATCCGGTCTTCCAAAAATAGCCAGACCCTTTTCTTGTTCTTGTCCACAAACCGTTGTTTGCCGTAAAAGTCAAAGGTGTCACAAACAGACCAACTGTTGATGATGGCAACAAACCGGGCAACCAGTGAAAGATATGCTTCCGTGTCTTTCATTTTCAGATTACTTATTACCATACCTTGTAGCATACGTTCCTCCATATAATAAGTATCCGCAGTCTGTAGATAACTCTCCCAGTCATCTTTGGCAATTTGTGTTCCTAACCGCCTTAGGGCAGGGATGCGGATACCCAATACATTTTCTATTCCCGGATGCAGCGATTCGGTAAACTTTTTATTTCCATTTTCTGCCAGTTGCAGCAAATTTTCTTTTATGGTCAATCCATTGATACGATATTCGTCCATTTTGTTTTTGTAAGATAGGGTTAGATTTTCAGTCCCATGATATAATCGTTCATATAATATCCGTTGCCTATATGGAAATCTCCTTCTGCAACTTTTTCCATTCCCAAATGTTGGTAGAATTGTAAAGCCTTATTGTTACGGTTTACATTCAAATGCATTTCGCAAGGTCCGGGATGGATTTCTTTAATTGCTTTGACGGCCTGCTCAAATAGTGCTTTGCCCAACCGGCAACCTTGAAAAAGGGGAAGTACATAGATTTTCTGCAGATGAAATAAATGTTCTCCTTCGGGCTGTATGGAAACATATCCGGCAGCTTCTCCATCTTTGTAAGCTATGTAATAGATGTGCCCTTCCTCTTCCATTTGTTTACGCAGGTTTTTCGGAGAGTACATCCAGTCCATCATGTAATCCAATTGTTCTTTTGAAAGAATTTCCCGGTAGGTAGCCGGAAACACGATCTGAGCCATCTCGTTAATCAACTGAATATCATTGGTCGTTGCCTTTTTTATGGTAAACATGATCTTTATATCTTTTTAGTGTTATAACGAGAGGCAAAGATAAACTTTTTGCAAGAAAAAAAGGGGCTTCCTTTCTTTTTCTTGTTTAAATATTAATTTATGCAAAATAGTAGAACTATGTTATACAAGGTACTTGTATAATACATATATTTGTGCCAAACAAAGTATTATAGATTATGAATGTAGACAATGTACGATCTCAGATGCGCAAAGGAATGCTGGAATACTGCATTTTATTGTTGTTGCACAAAGAGCCGTCATATGCTTCGGATATCATTCAAAAATTGAAAGAAGCCCGGCTCATTGTAGTAGAAGGGACGCTTTATCCGCTGCTTACCCGGCTGAAAAACGATGACCTGCTCTCATACGAATGGGTAGAGTCCACTCAGGGACCACCTCGTAAATATTATAGTCTCACTCCTCAGGGTGAAACATTCCTTAGCGGACTGGAGGCTGCCTGGGAGGAGCTGGCGAATACAGTGAATCATTTAAAAAACAATTAAAAACAGGATACAATGAAAAAGACTTTAACCATAAATTTAGGAGGTACCGTTTATCATATAGACGAAGACGCTTACCATTTGTTGGATAACTATTTAACTAACCTGCGTATTCACTTCTGTCGTGAGGAGGGAGCGGAAGAAATTGTACATGATATAGAATTACGTATCTCTGAGCTGTTTACCGACCGTTTGAATGAAGGTAAACAGGTTATTACCATTGAAGATGTGGAAGAAATCATAGCCCGGATGGGTAAACCCGAAGATCTTTCCGATGAAGAAAGTGGAGAAGCATCGGGTTCGGAAAAACAAAAAGGAACCACTATGCGCCGCTTGTTTCGTGATCCGGACAATAAGGTACTAGGTGGAGTGGCTTCCGGACTGGCTGCTTATATGGGATGGGATGTTACTTGGGTACGTATCATTCTATTGGTTCTTGGTTTCTTTGTTCATGGGGTGATATTGGCTTATATCATAGCGTGGATTATTATTCCTATGGCGCGTACCGCTCCCGAGAAACTCGCCATGAAGGGGGCTGCTATTAATGTGGAGAATATAGGCAAGACTGTAACAGACGGATTTGAAAAAGTGAATGATTATGTACGCTCAGACCGTCCTAGGAGTATCTTGCAAAAGATAGGGGAGGGGATTGTGTCTGTGGCAGGGTTCCTTATCAAGTTCCTGCTTGTTTTCATTGCTATTTGCTGTGCGCCTGTATTGTTTGTATTATTGATTGTCTTTTTTGCATTGCTGATGGCGGCTACGGGACTGATTGCTGCATTGCCGGCTGTGCTTTATGAGATGCTGCCTGCGGTTAATTGGGCTACGGTGGGTAGCTCTCCGGGGTTGACTGTCGCTATGTCCGTAGCAGGTATTCTGGTTATCGGTATTCCTATTATAGGACTGATACACATGCTGATGCGTCATTTTGGAGGTTGGCAACCCATGTCCATTGTAACCAAAATTATATTTATCGTATTGTGGCTCATCGCGTTGGGAGTGGGTGTTTTCTTTGTACTGAATGATCCAAATATTGCTTCAATGATATCGTATAGTTTATAAAATACACTATCTTTGCAGATGGAAAGTTGGGAATCAAGAGGTGTCTTGTTCTCAACTCTCCGTTTTTTGTAAGGAATATCAAACATATATAAATACTATGACTAAGAAGATTTTATTGCTGGGTTCTGGCGAATTAGGTAAGGAATTCGTCATTGCGGCAAAACGTAAAGGGCAGTATGTTATTGCTTGCGACTCTTATGCAGGTGCTCCGGCCATGCAGGTGGCTGATGAATTTGAAGTGTTCAGTATGCTTGACGGTGATGCGTTGGATGCTGTGGTAGCCAAACACAAGCCGGATATAATTGTGCCTGAAATTGAAGCTATCCGTACCGAACGTCTGTATCATTTGGAACAGGAAGGTATTCAAGTAGTGCCGAGTGCCCGTGCAGTGAATTTCACGATGAACCGCAAGGCCATTCGTGATTTGGCAGCTAAGGAATTAGGATTAAAGACAGCCAAGTATTTCTATGCCAAGTCTTTGGAAGAATTGCAGGAGGCCGCAAAAGAGATTGGTTTTCCCTGTGTGGTGAAACCTTTGATGTCTTCATCCGGCAAAGGCCAGTCTTTGGTCAAGAGCGCGGATGAGTTGGAACAGGCATGGCATTATGGATGTGAAGGCAGTCGTGGAGATATTAAAGAATTGATCATTGAGGAATTTATTCAGTTCGATAGTGAGATTACTTTGCTCACCGTCACTCAGAAAAACGGTCCAACTTTGTTCTGTCCGCCTATCGGACATGTACAGAAAGGGGGAGATTATAGGGAAAGTTTCCAGCCGGCGCACATTGATCCCGAACATTTGAAGGAGGCACAGCGTATGGCCGATAAAGTGACGGCGGCTTTGACCGGTGCGGGAATCTGGGGAGTTGAATTTTTCTTGAGTCATGAAAACGGAGTTTATTTCTCCGAACTTTCTCCCCGTCCGCATGATACCGGAATGGTGACTTTGGCAGGTACTCAGAATTTAAATGAGTTTGAGTTGCATCTGCGTGCGGTGTTAGGACTTCCTATCCCTGAAATTACACAAGAACGCATAGGGGCCAGTGCAGTGATTCTTTCTCCAATTGCCAGCAAGGAAGCTCCCCGTTATCGTGGTGAAGAGGAAGTTTGTAAGGAGACAAATACTTATCTCCGTATTTTTGGTAAACCTTATACAAAATTGAACCGCCGTATGGGAGTTGTGGTTTGTTATGCTCCTAATGGCAGTGACTTGGACGCTTTGCGTGACAAGTGCAAGGCTGCTGCTGCAAAGGTAGAGGTGTATTAATATCTTGTATTGATGGATATAAAATAAAGGTCCGGGCTTTTCCAAGTCCGGACCTTTTGTTGTTCCAAAGGTGTGCTTCCCTGAAACAAGGTTTTATAGTTTTTCTTTTTAAAAGAAGGGCGTAGGGAGACTTTTTTCTGTAAGGAGTATGTGACCTTGTAATCAGATTCATCCTTAAAATATTTTATTCGGATTCCTAAACCTTTCCTGACGTATGGTTAAGGGTTTTCTTCCTGCCTGTTTTATCTCCGCAAGCCTTTGGAGTT
>ERZ779855.1577-NODE-1577-length-14811-cov-3.197750_pt1 | contig 14811 bp, 14 predicted proteins | sample MGYA00511370_ERZ779855 | MGnify/ENA primary metagenome ERZ779855 (study PRJEB29588, sample SAMEA1967319) | human gut metagenome | biome: human gut; feature: human-associated habitat; material: faeces | place: Denmark | collected 2008/2010 ...
ACTTTTTTATTATCATTTTTCCCTCAGCTGGCTCAGTTTTATTTTAGCAGATATACAAAGGACGAATAAAAGTACAAGAAACAGAAAACCAGCAAAATTGCCGCCGGCAGACTGCTTTCCATAGCCTTCTGTCATCCAGTTTAGCGCTCTGACAGAGTAATGTGTCTGCCAAAAATATTCGAGACATAAAAAGGAAAAAGGCAGCGTCAGAACCCATTTCAACAAGAGGGTTTTCCTGTTTTCGCTTAACAGCATGACTGCATATATCACTGCAACAACCAGCAGATACGGCAACAGGAGCAAATCGTTTGCGGTACGGATAATTTCCGCAAGAAATATCGCTGACACAACAACAGCTGACATTGCTGCCGAACAGATTATAGTGTTTAACGTTTTGAATTTCATCTCTTTCTCCTTAAATAGGGTGGAGCAATTTTTCGTGAATTTTGATTTTTCCCATTGGTTTGATTCTGAAACTACGCCGTATCACATAGCAGTTGATATCCAAATCATAATGATATGTTGCACATATTCGCCCAATATAGTTAGAACGAAAGAAAAGGAGAACAAGCTGCTTGTCAGATATAAAAACAAGCTCGCTATAGCGTATGTGTTTGCTTGATGAAACACAGGAACACTTATTTCATAATTAAACCAAAAGCCGTTGATACTATAAATTTAGTGTCAATGGCTTTTTCTATATATAAGTTTTTTTCAAAAAGCGACTCAAATTAGTCAGACTTCACAAAACAGCCAATAGAAATCAAGCGAAGATTCGGCAAAAGTAACAGCTCGGCTTTTCAACCGTTAATAACCGCAGACAGCTGTATCTTTTTTCGTGCAGAAAGATTTTTTTCTTTGCTGAAAAAACAATTATTCAATACCCAAAAGAATATTTACAGCTTTCCTGAGGTCTGGTTTGGTGCGATAAGCCATAATTACCTTTCGCTCTTGTTCGCTTAAATCTTCCGGTGATAATCTGACATCAAGCAGCTCACTGGGAGATACATTCAATGCCTTGCAGATATCCGCAAGAATATCCGCATCGGGACGGTTGATTCCCTGTTCCCAGTTGGAAACACGGCTGTTGCTGACACCGATTTTCTGTGCCAGTTCCTTTTGGCTGAAACCACTCATTTCCCGATATTTACGGATTCTTGCACCGATTTCGTATTTCATCAAATCACCTCTACCTTGATTGTACCACATGAATTCTGTTATGTCAACAAAGAAATCAAGAAAATCTGTATAGCCCGCTTGACTTCACAGATAATCTGTGGTAAAATGATAATAAATCCAGAATTTCTGGAAAGGAGTCTGTCTTATGAGAGTTTATGAGAAAGTTCGCACATACATGGCAAACAATGACTTAAAAGCAGCAAATGTCGCAAAGAAAGCAGGAATTTCCGCTAAGTCTTTTGATGCGATTCTGAACGGAAAACAAACGCTGTACCCGGAAGACCTGAGGGCGATTTGCTATGCTCTGAACGTAAAGCCTGAAAAGTTTATGTAAACGATCAAACGAGACAAGAGCGAAGGGTAAAAATTATGGTACTTGAATTTTTGAAGTATGCGTACTTCAATATGACAAAGGGTGATAGTATGAATGATATTCTAGTCAAATGTGCAGAAAAAGCTTATCTGGACTTGTGCAGAACGATAAAGTTCAACACGGATAATAGAGGCACTAGAAAAAGTGCAAAGCGAAAAATCTGTGAAATGCTCGTCCATGAATATGACGTTTTGGAGAATGCCGTAAAGGGTTCTGATGAAAGACAGAGTGCCTTTGACCGTGAGCATCAAAGAATCTGTGAAGAGATCATCAATACGTATTCGGAAATCAGCGAATTGACGTATGGACAGGCACAAAAGTGGCTGAATATGATGCTAAAATATGTTTTGATGACGGCGGAGGACTCTGCTCTGAAAAACTATCTGCACATTCCTGTGGATAGCTATATTATGCAGGCTGTTGGCTCAGATAATCCAAAGTTGAAACATTGTCTGAAACTGGAATGCGTTCCGAAAAAGGACGGTACTGTAGGCAAGTATAGCGAAAGCACTTCAAAGCCCTGGAGCAAGTGGAACTATGAGGAATATATTGCTTTCCAAAATTGTATCAGAAAAGCAATTTCCGAAAGTGGTTATAACTCACCGATTGAATGGGAAAATGCGGCTTGGATTGAAGTTGCAGAATATAGGAAATAAAGGAGAGAATTAGAATGGCTTTTTGTACGCAATGCGGAAGCAAATTAAATGACGGTGCTGTTTTTTGCGGTCAATGTGGTGCTAAAGTATTTTCTGGCACAGCACAATCGCAATCGACAAATAATGGCTTTTTTAACAAGCTGAACAGTACTGTCCAAAAGGCTGTGAACGGTGCGCAGCAAGTAGTTGGTGACCTTTCGGGAAGCCAATCAGCTAATAGTGCTTCAAATAATACATCTCACACTATGTATGAAGTGTTTGCCCCAAAATTTGGCATAGGTAGAAAATTTATTTTCACCGAGAATTCTTTGATTTATGGGGATAATGAATACAAATATTCTGAATTGACTCAGATTTTTTTAGTTAACCCACCTATGCAATTTACAAATGGTGTGGCTAATACAATGGCAAATGGCAAACGTCTGATATTGGCTTTTGAGTATAGTCAGAAAGAACGCTTTGCAAGAGCATTGACATATGCAAATGAGAAGATTGCTTCTGCAAATGGAACCCCTATAAACTATAAATATATTTTGCAGTCACCCGATGGGATAAAGCTGGAAATTTATGAGGATTATGCGATTCTGTATTATCTCGAATCTGGACACAGGAATATTTTGAGCAATTCAATGCAGGGAGGTTCAAGCGGAAGTATTATATACTTCTCCAACCTGACGTTACAACTGATAAGCACTGTGGATAATACATCTGCTTTACAGATAGATATAGTGAACAATAATAGCACATCTACCATTTCCATGCCCTTAAATCCGCAAGATGTAGATACTGCAAAATCTGCTATTTCTTATATCGGGAAAATAAAAAACAGTGAACAGTATAAATCACAGGAAACAGTATCAGATGACTGGGAACAAGTAGTTGGTTCGGTCAGGAAGTTTTCTGTATGCGGAAAAGAGCTTGAAATATCGGAGAGTATGGATATTTTTAATTCATATAGACTGAAATTCCGTGAGCTTGCTTCTGCCTGTACTGATAATGCAAGAAAAGAATATGACAAAAAAGTTCAGAACCTCTCTACATTTCTTGGGTTTTATCCCCAAATATATCGATTCCATCTCAATATTCTGATCAAACAGTCCATGAACATCTTAATTTCTGAGGGTATATGGACAGTTACAGAAGATTCATTTGAACAACAGCACCTTACTAATTTCCACCTCGGAATGAATGACTATACCTCAACGCTTGAAAGTATTGAACTGACACTGCAGTCAAACCGTAGAATAATGTCAAATATAACCAGCCTCATTCCAAATCTGAGTGGCGGTGGTTTGGGATTAAAAGGTGCAGCGAAAGGTATCGCAACAGCTACAGCCTTTAATATTGTACGTGACGGAGCAGAAGCAGGACTTTTGAATAGCGTATCTAACCTCAATCAGGCTCAGCAAGCAGAATTATATGGTCGCATTAAGCCTGACAATTTGTTTGACTGTGTATTCACGGATTATTGGCGAGTGTTCTTATCACTTGTATGCTTATTAAATAAGAACGGAAAAACTATCTGGTATCCCACAAATACAACAACGCAACAGGCAAGCAATATATTTACCAATATGTCAAATCCGAATTTTCCACAAGACAAGTTGATCGATGTATTTCTGGATATTCTTAAAATCAATCCATACAATGCAGAATATCACAAATTTATGATATATCGCTTTGGCGAAAATGATGAAACACCAGCCATTAAAAATTATTTCGGTTATACCGATTTTGATAATCCAAGAATCACATAATATAAAAACAAGCATCTCTTTTCGTTTATAAAATTTCATACAAACAAACCAGCCGTAATCGTAAAAAATTACGGCTGTTTTTTATAAAAGAAACAGTATTATTTTATAATGAGGTATTTTCGATGATTTACGGATATGCGAGATGTTCCACAGAACCAGAGAACATAAAATTCTCTGGTTCTTTCGTTTTGCTATTACAGCAAAGTCACCTACAAAGTAGTAGGGGTTTGTGTAATATTGTTCTGGTGGAGCATAGGGGAGTCGAACCCCTGGCCTTCACAATGCGAATGTGACGCGCTACCAACTGCGCTAATGCCCCGTATGCTTTTATTATAGCACCGGAACTGCGCTGTGTCAAGCGTGTTTTTGCAGGCATAAAAATAACCGCCCTAAAGCGACCAAACTTGGGCGGTTACTTCTAGTAACTCAACAATTGGGAGCGGACCGTTTCCAGTACACTCTTTCTATTTCTATGATAGACGATTTCTTTTGCTTTGTCAAGCGGCTGTCCGGATTTTTTACAGAAAAATCCCTTGACAACTGCCGGGCAATATGGTATGATAAACACATTATGAAATGCGTGGAACAGGAGAAGTATCTGCATCTGTGCCGGCACAGAGAGCCTTCGGGATGGTGGAACGGAGGAGCGGCGCCGCAGAGAATACACCTGGGAGCAGGTTTTCTGAAACTTTTGTGCGTAGGGAGATCCGGGTACGCCCGTTACAGCGTCTTTGAGGTCGGACAGGCGGCTGCCTTTCCGATAAATTGAGGTGGTACCACGGTGAAAACATCGTCCTCTGGAAAAATCGTTTCCGGAGGGCTTTTCTATACCTCCGGGGAAAGAGGGAAAAACATGACAGTATTTGAAGAACTGAAACGACGGGGTCTCATCGCCCAGATGACCGACGAGAAAGAGATCGAAGAACTGGTGAACGCCGGAAAGGCAACCTTCTACATCGGTTTTGACCCCACCGCAGACAGCCTGCACGTTGGCCATTTTATGGCTCTGTGCTTGATGAAACGTCTCCAGATGGCAGGCAACAAGCCCATTGTCCTCATCGGCGGCGGCACAGCAATGATCGGTGACCCTTCCGGCAAGACCGATATGCGAAAGATGATGACCAAGGAGACCATCCAGCACAATGTAGACTGCTTCAAAAAGCAGATGAGCCGTTTCATCGACTTCTCGGAAGACAAGGCAATCATCGTAAACAACGGCGACTGGCTGCTGGATCTGAACTATGTGGATGTTCTCCGGGATGTAGGCGCACATTTCAGCGTCAACCGGATGCTTTCTCACGAGTGTTACAAGCAGCGCATGGAGCGTGGTCTGACGTTCCTGGAATTCAACTATATGATTATGCAGAGCTATGACTTCTACAAGCTGTTCCAGGATTACGGCTGCAATATGCAGTTCGGCGGCGATGACCAGTGGGCAAATATGCTGGGCGGCACGGAACTGATTCGCAGAAAGCTGGGCAAGGATGCCTATGCTATGACCATCACCCTGCTGCTGAACTCCGAGGGCAAGAAGATGGGCAAGACCGAAAAGGGCGCTGTATGGCTGGATGCCGAAAAGACCACGCCGTATGAGTTCTACCAGTACTGGCGGAATGTCTCCGACCAGGATGTTATCAAGTGCTTGAAACTTTTGACATTCGTTCCCATTGAGCAGATCGAAGAGATGGAGCGCACCCTGGAGGGTCAGCAGCTGAACCAGGCAAAGGAACTGTTGGCATACGAGCTGACCGAACTGGTACACGGCAAGGAAGAGGCAGACAAGGCACAGGCTGCGGCAAAGGCTGTCTTTGGCGGCGGCGGAAACAACGCCAATATGCCGACAACCGTGCTGAAAGCAGAGGAACTGACAGACGGCGGCATCGGGATCCTGACCTTGATGGTACGCTGCGGACTGTCCCCGTCCAACGGTGAGGCGCGCCGGCTGGTACAGCAGGGCGGCGTTTCTGTGAACGACACCAAGATCACCGACCCGAAGAGCGTGATCTATCCGGAAGCAGAAACCATTCTGCGGAAGGGCAAGAAAGTGTTCCATAAGGTGGTTGTGGAAGAATAACTTCGAAGGGGTCCCCTGAAATAGAAATCAAAAGGGCGTTCTGTGCTTGCAGGATGCTCTTTTTATTGCAGGGAAATCAACGCAGAAATACAAATAAAATGTTGACATCTTTTATGTTGTACGTTATCATAAAAATATCCTGTTTTGCATCTGTCGCACAATCTTTGTGCGGTATTGCCCTAAGAATGATATGGAGGAAGAAAAATGAAATTGTGGAAAAAAGGGTTGGCGGCATTGACTGCTGGCTTGCTTTGTCTGGGCAGTGTGGGACTGTCTGGCGTGGAACTGCCGGCGAGTGCAGATGTGCCATATTTTTACGACGGTACTTATGGAGATTTGTATTATGACGTGATCGATGCAGTCGAAATTCGAATTACTGGTTGTGAAAAAGAAGTTACGGCTGTAGAGATTCCAGCGGAGATCGCTGGAAAACCGGTGACGAGTGTTGGAAGAAGTGCTTTTTCTGGCTGTAACAGTCTGGCTGCGGTCACGATACCGGACAGCGTGACGAGAATTGGCTTAGATGCCTTTTATAAGTGCAGCAGTCTGACCACGATCACGATGCCGGACGGTGTGACGATTCTTGGAGCGGACGCTTTTTCTTTCTGTACCAGTCTGACCGAAGTCACGATGCCGAACAGCTTGACAAGTATTGGAAGTAATGCCTTTTCCGGCTGTAGTAGCCTGACTGAAATCGAGATACCAGACAGCGTGACCAGCATAGGAGAGAGTGCTTTTTCCGACTGTAAAAAGCTGACCTCGATCACGATACCGGACAGCGTGACAAGCATTGAAAAATCTGCCTTTTCCGGCTGCAACAACCTCACTATTTATGGTTACGCCCGCTCTTACGCCCAGAAATACGCAGCCGAAAACAACATCAGATTTGCTCTGATCGGCGGATTGCTCAGGGGGGACCTAGACGGCACCGGCGGCATTGACTCCACCGACATCTTTTACACCATGCTCTACATCGCCAACGTTGCCGTAGGCAATGACGGCGGTCTGACCCTGGAACAGATCGCAGCCGCCGATGTGGACGGCAGCGGCAAGGTGGACTCCACGGACGTGTTCTATATGATGTACTACGTGGCGCTCCACGGCGTGGGCAAGGATGTGTCCTGGGAGGAAGTTCTCGCCAAGTAAGCGTAAAATCTACAAATCCATCGAAAAAGGCGTTCTGTGTTTGCAGGACGCTTTTTTGTGTGCGGAAAAGAAGTTGCCCAAAAAGGGAAGATGCCATGAAGTGACAGAGGTTTTTTCTCCTTGGAACACAGATTGATTTGCGTGGAAAATGCGGATAAATTGTTGACTGTTGTGCCTGATATATGGTATAATAACGATATTCTATTTTGTGAAAACGATATGGAGGAGCAAAAATGCAGTTATGGAAAAAATCGCTTGCGGCACTCACAGCCGGCGTACTCTGTCTGGGCGGTATAGGTGTGTCCGGTTCGCTGAATATGCCGGGGAGCGTGGGTGTGCTGTCGGCAAGTGCAGAAGAAGGTACTTATGGAAGCCTGTCCTATGATGTGATAAATGCAGGCGAAATTGAAATTACCGGATGCAATATGGATGTTGCATCTGTCGAAATTCCGGCAGAGATTGCCGGGAAACGTGTAACGAGTATTGGAGACAATGCTTTTCGTGACTGTACCAGTCTGACAGAGATCACGATACCGGACAGCGTGACAAGTATTGGAGACGGTACTTTTTACGGCTGTACTGGTTTGACCGAAATCACAATACCGGACGGCGCAACAAGTGTTGGATTTCAGACCTTTTCCGGCTGTACCAGCTTAAAGAAAATCACCATACCAGACAGCGTAACGAGTATTGAAAACAACGCTTTTTATGGCTGTGCCAGCTTGACGGAAATCATCATTCCAGACGGTGTGACAAAAATTTACAGCGGTGCTTTTTACAAATGTACCAGTCTGACCGAAATCACCATACCGGACAGTGTAACGAATATCAGAGTGGGTGCTTTTTGCGGCTGTACCAGTTTGAAGAAAATTGTTATTCCGGATGGTATAACCAGTATTGAAGGCAGCGTTTTTTACGGTTGTACCAGTTTGACGGAAATTACCATTCCAGATAGTGTAACGAGTATTTGGAGCAGCGCTTTTCGAGGCTGTTCCAGCTTGACGGAAATTACGATTCCGGATCGTGTGACGAGTATTGGCGACAGTGCTTTTTACAGCTGTACCAGCTTGACCGAAATTACCATTCCAGACAGCGTGACGAACATCGAAGGATTTGTTTTTACGGATACGCCGTGGCTTACAGCCAAGCAAGAGGAAAATCCGCTTGTTATCCTCAATGGAACTTTGATTGATGGAACGACTTGTACCGGGAGCGTTACGATACCAGACGGCGTGACAAGCATCGCAGGCGGCGCTTTTGACAGCTGTACCGGTCTGACGGCAATTGCCATTCCGAAAAGCGTAACAAGCATTGGAGACAGCGCTTTTTACAGATGCACCAGCTTGACAGAGATCACCATTCCGGACAGCGTAACCAGTATTGGCGATTATGCTTTTCGTGACTCTACCGGCTTGACGAAAATTGTCATTCCGGACAGCGTGACAAGTATTGGAGACAGTGCTTTTGATAACTGCGATAATCTGATTATTTATGGTCATACCGGTTCTTTTGCCGAAACTTACGCAAAGGAACACGGGATTCAATTTGCAGCTTATACTTTCGGCGACTTGGACAACAGCGGAAAAGTCGACTCCACCGACATTTTCTACACCATGTATTACGTGGCGAATGTTGCCGTAGGAAACCCCGGCGGTCTGACAACGGAACAGATCGCCGCCGCCGATGTAGACGGCAGCGACAAGGTGGACTCTACGGACGTATTCTATATGATGTATTACGTGGCGCTCCACGGCGTCGGCAAGGATGTGTCCTGGGAGGAAGTCCTCGCTAAATAAGCGTAAAGTTTTTGATATTTCAAAAGGCGTTCTGCGTTTGCCGCAGGGCGCTTTTTTGCCACTCCACGCAGCGCAGGTTGCCAAGCGGCGAAAACTCTGTTATACTGGATACAGTCGATCGACGCATGACAAACCCAAGGAGGAAACGCTTATGAATCCCTATGTGACCGGACAGACCATCCAGATGCTCCGGGAAAAACGCCGCATGACGCAGAAACAGCTGGCGGATCTGCTGTATATCAGCGACAAGACCGTTTCCAAGTGGGAGACGGGAAAAGGGCTGCCGGATATTATGCTGCTGGAGCCGCTGGCAAAGGCGCTGCACGTCTCCGTGCCGGAGCTGTTTTCCGGGACAGAGATCGTGAACCAGAACCGCACCGGTAATATGCTGAAAACCCGGTTTTACGTCTGCCCGGTTTGCGGCAATGTGATCTCTGCCGCCGGCGAGGGCGCTTTCCACTGCTGCGGCATTCTGCTGCCGCCGCTGGAACCCGAAGAACCGGACACGGCGCATGACATCATCGTTACGCCTATGGACGGGGAGTATTACGTCCGCATGGCGCATCCCATGACAAAGCGCCATTTCATTTCGTTTTTCGCCGCAGTGACTGCGGAACGGGTGACCCTGGTGAAACTCTATCCGGAGCAGGAACCGGAAACACGTCTCCCGGCAAAGGGCAGGGGCTGGCTGTATGCGTACTGCAACCAGCACGGACTGTTTCGCCTGCCGCTCCGCCGGGAACAGCGCTGAATGGGCATACAAAACAAAAAAAGCACTTCCGCAGCGAAATGCCGCAGGAGTGCTTTTGCTTTATGCAGGACAAAGTGTTGGAAACTCAGTCCTCTTTTTCGGTTTCGTCGGTATCGCTGTCTTCGTCAGCTTCCGGCATATGGAGCTGTGCCGGCTGGTCTGCGGCATCGTCATCCGAACCGAAGGTGCAGACACCATCTGCACAGCAGCCGGATGCAGCGGCAGCGTCCTCTGTGGTTTCCTCGCCGTCCTCCGCAGTCTCTTCTGCGTCGGCAGTTTCTTCCGGTGTGTCGCAGAGACAGATATCGTCATCTTCGTCCTCGTCTGTGCAGCAGCATCCGCCTTCCGGCAGGTCGTCACAGTTGCAGGCCTTGTCCAGTCTCTTGTCGTGTGCTTTTTTCAGTGCAAATACAGTTGCAGCAGAGGCTGCAGCTGCGGCTGCGATCATTGCAGCAATGATGGTTCCTTTCATGTCGATACCTCTTTTCTCCGACACCTTGTGTCTGTTGTGATCTGGAAGTTCTGCGGGTCGGCGGCAGAAAACACAGATGTGGTTTACATTCTTATTATACCATGTTTTCAAAGAAAATACAAGCCCCGACATCCGGAATTTTGGCGTTTATGCGGCAAAAATTTTCAGAGTGGCGAAGATCAGACCTGTTCCAGCGCCTGTTTCAGGTCGGCGGTGATATCGCCGATGTTTTCCAGACCGACGGAAATGCGGATCAGACCGCCGTCGATTCCGGCAGCTTTCAGCTGTTCCTCGGTGAGCTGGCGGTGAGTCGCCGATGCCGGGTGCAGCACGCAGGTGCGGATGTCTGCCACGTGTACCTCGATGGACGCCAGCTGGAGCGCATCCATAAACCGGACGGCTGCCTCTCTGCCGCCTTTGATGGAGATGGAGATAACGCCGCAGGTGCCGTCCGGCAAATACTTTTCTGCCAGCTTGTGGTACGGGTCGTCCGGCAGACCGGGATAGGTCACCGATGCGATCTTGTCGGACTCTTTCAGCATTTTTGCCACAGTCATGGCGTTTTCGCAGTACTGCTTCATCCGTACCGGCAGAGTCTCCAGTCCCAGGTTCAGCAGGAATGCGGAGTGTGCCGCCGGATAGCAGCCGAAGTCACGCATCAGCTGCATTCTCGCCTTGATGATGTATGCCATTTTGCCGAACTCCCGGGTGTAGACCACGCCGTGATAGCTTTCGTCCGGCTCAGTGAAATCCGGGAACTTTCCGCTCTTTTCCCAGTCGAATGTGCCGCCGTCCACGATCACGCCGCCGCACTGGAGCGCATGACCGTCCATGTACTTGGTGGTGGAGTGGATGACGATATCCGCACCGAACTCGATGGGACGGCAGAGGATTGGGGTAGCAAAGGTGTTGTCCACGATCAGCGGGATCTGGTGCGCATGGGCGATCTTGGCGAACTTTTCGATGTCGAACACGGTCAGCGCCGGATTGGCGATGGTCTCACCGAAGATTAGCTTGGTGTTGGGCTGGATCGCCTGGGAAATTGTCTCCTCATCTGCCAGGGGATCGACCCAGATGCACTCGATGCCGAACCGTTTCAGCGTAACTCCGAACAGGTTCACTGTGCCGCCGTAGATGGTAGAGACGGAAACAATGCTGTCGCCGGCGCTGCACAGATTCAGCACGGACAGCAGAGACGCTGCCTGTCCGCTGGAGGTGAGCATTGCGCCCACGCCGCCTTCCAGGGCTGCGATCTTCTGCTCGACAGCGTCGCAGGTGGGGTTGGCGAAACGGGAGTACATAGGCTCCATGGGCATATCGAACAGCTCTGCCACCTTTTCGGTGCTGTCAAAGCGATAGGTGGTACTCTGTACGATGGGGACAGTTCCCGGACCGCCGTTTTTCGGGGTATAGCCGGCGTGTAAACATTTGGTTTCCAGTTTTGCGTTCGGATTGCATGGCTGCATGATAAATTCCTCCGTTGTGTTGTATTTTTATGATAAAAAAGATGATATTATTATACCACATTTTGTTGCGTCTGCATAGATGGCAATTTCCAGCTCTATCCCATAGGAAAAATCTATGGCTGACGGAACAGCGGCGAATCCGGCGGAAACCTGCTATAATTGCCGAATTTCAGAAGAATGGGTCATGCAGAATTGGCAAAATTGCAAATTTTCCGGAAATGCCATTGACATTGTGTGTGGAAAATCGTATAATAAAACTATGTATTGTTGTGCGTGAAGAAGGAATCCGGGAGCATACCGGCGGGACCGCAGAAAGCGGTGGTGTGCGTCAGATTCCGGACAAATCAGAAGCTCCGAGCAACCACGGGCCTTCTGCATGAAATACTTTTTTGAGCAGTTTCTGCAAAGTACGGGAAAACTGGATTTTTTTGCAGATGCTCTGCTGCCTGTCTGACGGACGTGAATTGTCAGCAGGCCGTATCTATTGATTTATATTATTATATGTGACCGGAATTCAGAAAACGCCAGGCGAAGCCTGCACACAAGCTGCGTGCAGCGCTTATGGGCGTGCCTTTTGAAATTTCCGTCAGAATCCGAGAAAGCTGTACGGCGTAAAAGGCAGCTTTCCGGGGACAGCCATCGGGCAGAGGAAAAATGCACCGCCGCTCCGGCAGGTGTGACAGGAATCCGGGAAAGGGTGTGACCCTGTCCGGACGTTATTTCGAGCGTGTTCCGAGAAATGCTTGTGTATTTTTATGGGAACCGGTCTGCGTGCCTTTTCCGGCAGAACGAGAGACAACGGCTTGGAAAAGGACAGGATCAAAATACAATTTCATCCATGCCAGACAGAACATCCGGCATAGCACGGATGCGTCTTGGTGATCGTGCTGTCCCCACGTGAGAAAGTGAGGATATTTATTTGGCTAACGAAACAGAACAGGTAAGAGAAGTAAGAAATAATCCGCAGCCCCGCAAGCGGAATCACGGCGCAAGACCCCGGCCGCAGAACAACGGCGGCGAGCGTCAGTCCGGCGGAAACCGCCGCTACAGCAGCCGTCCCAGAAACAACAACGGCACACAGCAGTCCCGTCAGTCCCGGCAGAAACGCACTCCGGTGCGTATCATTCCCCTGGGCGGTCTCAACGAGATCGGTAAGAATATGACCGTATTCGAGTGCTGCAACGATATGTTTATCCTGGACTGCGGTCTGGCATTCCCGGATATGGATATGCCTGGTGTAGACATTGTCATCCCGGACTTCACCTATGTGGAGGGCAACAAGGATAAGATTCGTGGCATCGTTATCACCCACGGACACGAGGACCACATCGGCGGTCTGGCATACCTTTTGAAAAAGATCAACGTGCCGATCTACGGCACACGCATGACCCTGGGTCTGATCGAGGGCAAGCTGGAGGAACACGGCTTGCTGAAACAGGCAAAACTAATCGAGATCGAACCACGCACCACCGTAAAGATGGGCTGCATGGCGGTGGAATTCATTAAGGTGAACCACTCCATCCCCGGCGCAGTGGGCATGGCAATCCATACACCGGCAGGCATCATCGTCCATACCGGCGACTTTAAGGTAGACTTTTCGCCCATTGACGATGAGATCATCGACCTGGCACGGTTCGGCGAGCTGGGAAGCCGTGGGGTGCTGGCGCTGATGGCAGACTCCACCAACGCAGAGCGCACCGGTTTCACTTGTTCCGAGCGCACCGTAGGCGGCAGCTTTGAAAAGCTGTTCAAGCGTGCAGAGGGACGGCGCATCATTATTGCTACGTTTTCTTCCAATGTACACCGGGTGCAGCAGATCATCGACCAGGCGAAAAACTACGGCAGAAAGGTTGCCGTATTCGGACGCAGCATGGTTCATGTCATTGAAAAGGCGACGGAACTGGGCTATCTGAAAGTACCGAAGGGAATGCTCATCGACATCGACGAAATGAGCCGCTATCCGGACGAAAAGATCGTGCTGGTCACTACCGGCAGCCAGGGTGAACCGCTTTCGGCGCTAACCCGTATGGCAATGAACAGCCACAGAAAGGTGACTATCACACCCAACGACTTTATCATCATTTCGGCAAAACCCATTCCGGGCAACGAAAAATTTGTGACCCGTGTGGTCAATGAGCTGATGAAGTCCGGCGCTGAGGTCATTTATGAATCCATGTACGAGGTACACGTCTCCGGTCACGCCTGCCAGGAAGAGCTGAAACTCATCCAGGCGCTGACGAAACCGAAGTTCTTTATCCCGGTTCACGGAGAATATAAGCACCTCATCAAGCACGCCGAGATTGCAAAGTCCATGGGCATGGCGGACGACCACATTATCATTGCCAGCATCGGCGATGTGATCGAAACGGACGGCAATTCCATGCGCATTGTTTCCCAGGTGCCGGCAGGCCGTGTTATGGTAGACGGTCTGGGTGTGGGCGATGTCGGTTCTATCGTGCTGCGTGACCGTAAGCATCTGGCACAGGACGGCTTGATTATTGTGGTGATCGGCATTGAGCGTGCGGCAAATGCTGTGGTTGCCGGCCCGGATATCATCTCCCGTGGCTTTGTTTATGTCCGGGAATCGGAAGAACTGATGGACGAGGCACGCAGTGTGCTGACCCGTGTGCTGGACAACTGCAATGCCCGTGATTTGAAAGAATGGGGAACGCTGAAAACCAAGCTGCGTGATGTTCTGTCCGACTTCATCTATGAAAAGACCAAGCGCAGTCCGATGATCCTGCCGATCATCATGGAAGTATAATTGCCTGTCAAAGCAAGAAAATCATTTTGATTTTTGTTGTGTAAAAGGCTTTTGAGGGCAGCCGCCTCCGAAAAAACGGCTGTCTGCAAAGGAGAATACAGCATGAAACGAAAGTATGGGGTAATGATCGCCACGTGGATTCTGTGGTTCATCAGCATTCTTGTGCCGCTCTTCTGTGTGGTGCTGAAACGAGTGCCGCAGCGGTTTCTGACCGTGCAGTTTCTGGTGATCCTGCTGCTGGGAATCCTGTTGTGTGTCCAGTGGATCTGGCTGCGCCGGGCAGAACGGCTGCAAAATACGGCGATCCGTGGCGAGATCGAGGGCGCAGGCATGGCAGCGCTGCAAAGCATGACCGTTCCTGTGATTCTGGCGATGCG
>ERZ779855.1593-NODE-1593-length-14694-cov-3.266207_pt1 | contig 14694 bp, 10 predicted proteins | sample MGYA00511370_ERZ779855 | MGnify/ENA primary metagenome ERZ779855 (study PRJEB29588, sample SAMEA1967319) | human gut metagenome | biome: human gut; feature: human-associated habitat; material: faeces | place: Denmark | collected 2008/2010 ...
TTAACATAACCTGTGAAAATCCGTAACACCACCCACAAGCGGCAGTTCATACGTTAAAACTCCGGTTATTTAAACAGATTTTTGAAGAACTCCCCAATCGCACTAAAGATATTTCCAAAGAAGTTACCAATAGATGCAATGATTCCGGAAGAGCTTCCTCCATTTTTAAAGGAATTGTAGAGAGAGGCTGCGTAATCCACCAGTCCACTTAAATCAATTCCAAGAGAAGTAATTTTCAAAAGAAGATCAACGATTTTCTGTCTCTCATCATCAGATAAAGTGACGCCATATTTATCACAGGCTTCATCAATTGCTTCGTTGATACTCTTCTCGTCAGTCAGTCCTTTTTCTGCGATCAGGGACTTGATGTAAGCAATAAACTCCTCCACTTCCTGATCGGTCAGACCCTGAATGGAAGCTTCCAGTTCTCCGGTGACAACAAGTTCATTTAACGCTGCATCTACAACGTTATCCTGTACTGCTTCCCCGGTCATTGCCTCATATGCCTCAAAGATTCCAACCAGTGCAGCGGTTCCGGAGATTGGCTTTGGGCCTGCAACGATGATATCTGCATCTGTAATTCCAGCAGTTGTCAGCGCATTTTTGTACATACCAACGGTACAGTATGTGATATTGTTCGTAGAAATGTTTAATCCATTTCCTTTTTTACGCTTTACGATCACGACAGAAGACCAGGACTTGCTTCCGATTTTGGAAGAATCCACATAGGAATCGAGGTACTGGTGCTCCTGTGCATTTGTAACGTAAGTGACGTTATAATTTGCAAGATTGGCAGGATCGATTCCCATAAGGGATAATACGATATTTTTCTGGTCATCAGACAGATCTGCGCCGAGTGCCAGATAAGGTTTATCATCTTTCTTAATCTCAACTTTATCGTTATTCTCATCCACAATGACATCTCCAGTCACATTTTCTGTGGATTTTTTATCATCCTCTACCGTTACCCCGCCTGTGACATTATCGGTTGTGCCACTGGTGGAAGTATTTGTGCTGTCGGAATTTGTTGTTGTACTGCTCTGTGCATCTGAAGCAGAATTATTTGTTGTGCTGTTCTGTGCATCTGAAGCAGAAGTATTTGTTGTGCTGCTCTGTGCATCCGAAGCAGAATTATTTGTTGTGCTGTTCTTCGTATCTGAAGCAGAGCTGTTTTGTGTAGTTGTAGTTCCGGTTGAACCAGCATTGGTATCTGTACCTGTTGTGCTGCTGTCATTCTGCGTTGCCGCCTGATTCTCCGACTGTGTTGTCTGGGAATCACCGGATGTGGCATTGCTCTCTTCCTGCCCGGTGGAGTTCTGCGCAGAAGCATCTGCTGCAAATGATGTTACATGTGTTGGTATCATCATCACTGCAGCTAAAATAATTGCTGCAATTCTCTTTGTCATTCTCTTTCTCTTCACTTTTTTTCCCTCTCTTTTTATTTACGTATCGATCCGCACTCTCATCCATGCAAGAAGATCTGCATACACTTTATCGCGGTCTGTCTCATTTAAGATTTCATGTCTGTCATTTTCGTAGAGCTTATATGTAATATCCAGAGAACCTGCCTCTTTGAAGAGATCATACACTTTTTTGACGCCGACACCATTATCTCCCACCGGATCATCCTGACCGGATACAATAAAAATTGGAAGCTTGTTTGGTACTTTCTTCACATTTTCCAACTGATTATCGTAGAGAACTGCTTCCATCAGCCCCAGATAGCCGTTTAATGTAAATTTGAACGTACACCGCGGTTCGCTATAATAAAATTTTACAATATCCTCATCTTTTGTAAGCCAGCTGTTTGAAAGTGTTTTTCCAGAAAGATCATATTTCTTATATGGTCCGCCAAACGACAGCGATTCTACCAGTTTGCTTCTGTGATGCCAGCCAAAAATTTTTGCAAGGAATTTGCACACGTTGATTCCAAGTTTGGTCGTATTGTCCGGCACACAACCGGTTCCCATAATGATTGCCCCTCTCAAATCATCATTGTGAATGGTGAGGTATTTCCGAAGCATATAAGATCCCATACTGTGTCCCATCATAAAATAAGGAACACCCGGATTTTCTTTCTGGATCATCGTGCGCAGTGCATGCATGTCTGCGATCACCGTGTCACTCGGATTTTCCGCAAAATATCCCCAGCCATCTTTGGATGCTACGGAATCCCCATGTCCTAAATGGTCATGTCCCACCACCATAAAGCCATTCTCTGTCAGGAATTCAGCAAATGGTCTGTAGCGCTCTACAAACTCTATCATGCCATGTGTGATCTGTAAAATTGCCTCATACTTTCCATCTTCCGGAATCCATTTGACTGCATGGATGGTTGTTTTGCCATCCGCTGATAAAAATGTAAACTTCTCCTCTTTTGCCATACTTTTCCCCTCTCTTTTCCATGATTATAAATTAGATATATTTTAAAACCTGTGGCTTCTTTATTCTGTCTGGACGAAACGATGAACTTCCTCCACATTGCGTTCTAATTCATCCGCACATTCTTTGTGCTCTTTCCACTCCTGGCGCAGTGTTTCCGCTTTGGATAACACTCTGCTCTGCACTTCGAAAAATTCATTTTCACCCTGACAGAGACTTTCTAATATTTCTTCAATATTTGTTTCTTCTTCCACATTTTCATGATCCGTTTCCACTGCCTCTTTGTCCCTGTCTTCCAGAAGTTTCACCAGAGAACCGTTATTTTCTTTTAAGAGATCATTTAACGCATGAATCTGTTTTTCCGCCTCTGTGGCAGTTTCCTCAAAACCACTGATCCTCGCAAGCACATCCGCAACCGCCAAAGTATACTGCTCTGCGTTCACACGCACTTCCTCTGCCGCTGTCACAAATTTTCTTCCGTCTTCTCCCATGCGTCCTGCCTCGATTGCTGCGCCGAGTGCCAGAACTCCCATATTCTGTGAAATATCTGCCAGTTTCTGTAACGCCTCTTCAACAGACTCTCTCTCCTGACAATATGCCTCATAGAACGATTCTATCTCCTTCATGGGTGTGGTGACGTACTTGTTCTTCTCTACAACTTTTGCAATTTTCTCGTGCTCACCCTCCATTTGCTGGCAGAGTGCTTCTTTTTCCTGCTGCAATCTGATATTCTGTTCATTCTTTTTTGCAAGCTGCTGTTTCAACAGTACGGTCTGTCCTGAATTCGCCTCTGAACACTCCTTTAACAGTTCCAATTCCTCTGAAACCGCCGTGATTGTCTCATCCAGTTCCGTTTTTGAGATCGTCATCTGTACCAATGTCTCTTCTGCGCTGTCTTTTGCTTTTGCAATATTAGAAATCTGCTCCTGCAGACGGTTCTGTTTTTCCTGTAATGCCAGAAGTTCCTCTTCCAGTTCTTTTGCTTTTTTTCCACCAAACATATGCCATCCTCCAGCTTTTACTGATAATTTCGAATGATAACCTGTACGCTTTCCACTCCATTATACTCGTTAATCTCTGGATAGTACACAATCATTATCCTCAATTTGTTTATCTGACCGCGAAAAGCTTTTTCCACTTCCGCACTTCCATACTTTTCTGCATAATATGCTTTGAACGCCTCAATATCACCAAAATAGACTGCCGATACCGCCTCTCCCGCGGCTGTCAGGAGATTCAGCCGCAACACATTCTGATTTTTTCCGACCACAAAAGCCTTTGTGATACTCAGGTTTTTGTCGGCAAACTGTGGCTTGATATTGGCTTTTCCAAAAGGCTCTAACACTGCAAATTCCCGGATAAGACCGGCATCCGCATACGCTGCTGGCATCGGAATATCAATTTTGATCTTCGGAATCAGGTCATCCTCCGTGAGATTTGCACAGGCATTGATTTTTTCACGGAACTTATCCACGTTTTCTTCCGGAAGAGATAATCCTGCCGCCATCGGATGTCCGCCGAATTTTTCCAGAAGTTCCCTGCACTTACATAGTTCCTCATACATGGAGTACTCCTCGATGGAACGCCCGGAGCCCTTCACGCCCTCCTCCGCCTTCGTCAGCACAAATACCGGCTTATGATAAGCCTCCCGGATACGCCCTGCAATGATTCCTGCAAGACTTTCGTGCACCTGTGGCAGATAAATGACAAGCACTTTATCCGACATGTAATGTTCCTCCACCACACGTTTTGCCTCCTCGACGCCATCTGCTGTCATATCTTTGCGCTGCTGGTTTAACTCCACAAGCTCCCTTGCCGTTTTTGCTGCCTCTTCCTCTCCCTGTAAAAAAAGAGACAGAGACAGTTTTGCTGTATCAAGTCTGCCACTCGCATTGATGCACGGTCCTAACACAAAACCAAAATGATATGCATTGATCTGCTCCGGTTCTAAATGATTCTGAAAGATCAGGGCGCGCATCCCCGGATTTTTTGTGCGGTGAATGCGGTTTAATCCCTCTTTCACCAAAATGCGGTTTTCGTCTGTCAGATCCATGACATCGCCAACGGTTGCAAATGCGACATTTTCCAGAAATTCATAGGTTTCTTCCAGGGCAAAACCCATTTTTTCATACAATACCTGCAGCACTTTCCATGCGACTGCTGCTCCACATAACTCTTTAAAAGGATACGCACATTCCTGCTGCTTTGGATTCACGATTGCATCTGCGTTGCTGCGAAGGAACTGCTTTTCCCCATTCTCCTCTGTATAGGGAATCTCGTGGTGATCGGTCACTAACACGGTCATCCCAAGTTCTTTGGCATGCGCAATCTCTGAGATTGCAGCAATTCCGTTATCGCACGTAAGAATGGTATCCATTCCGTCTCTTTTTGCCTGATCGATCAGATTCTCATTGATTCCATAGCCATCCTTCATGCGGTCCGGAATCTGCGTGGAAACATTTCCACCACAGTGTTTAATTCCCCGGTATAAAATATAGGTTGACATAACTCCATCTATATCATAGTCGCCGATAATACGGATCGGCTTTTGCTCTTCTATTTTAACTTTTAAAATATCTGTCAAACGATCTGCATCTTTCAATAAATGTGGATCGTATAAATCCTTTAAACTTCCATTCAGATATCTTTCAAATGCCGCCTCCCCGATCACCTCACGGTTTCGGATAAGACGCGCTGTGACAGGGCTGATTCCGAACTCTTTTCCAAGCTTTTCAAAATCAGCCCCCTTGTTGATTACAAACCATTTTTCCATGTAACACCTGCTGCCTGTTTTTTCTTATGAATTTATCTTTTAATAATGCACTTCCATCAGCATCAGTCCACATGCCGGCGCTGTATAGCCTGCGTTCTCCCGGTTTTTGCTCTCTAAGATCTGCGGCAGCTCCTCCGGCGCTCTCCTGCCATCCCCGACCTCGATCAGCGTACCCGTCAGGATCCGCACCATATTTTGCAAAAATCCATTGCCCCGGTAATCGATCCAGAGATCATTCCCTTTCTTCGTAAAATTGATCTCATAAATTGTGCGGACTGCCGTTTTTTTCATTTTCTTATTTCCGCAAAATGAAGTAAAATCATGTGTTCCGATCAGATAGGAAGCAGCTTCTTTCATGCGTTCGACATCGAGTGTTTTCTCATACTGGTACTCATATTTCCGCTCGAAAACATCCGAGATCTCTCCCATATGGATGTGATAGCGGTAGGTCTTTTTCTTTGCGGCGTAACGGCTGTGAAAACGCTCGTCCACCTGCTCAACCGCAATAACGGCAATGTCATCCGGCAGATAATGATTCAGATAGGACAGGATCTTTCCCTCCGTAAAATGCTCCTCAATATGAAAATTTGCCACCTGGCCTTTGGCATGCACGCCCGCATCCGTTCTCCCCGAACCGATGACTTCCACCGCGTGTCCTGCCATCTGTCCCAGCACTGCTTCTATTTTGCCCTGAATGGTCAGCCCGGTGCTGTTCTGCCCCTGCCAGCCCTTGTATCTTGTCCCATCATACTGGATTGTGATTTTATAGTTGTTCATACTTTTTATCCCTGCTTTACTGCAATCTAAACTAACTTTTAGTTTAACACATTTTCTACTCAAATCCTAGTCTGCGATCTGTTCCTGAAACGTTTTTGTGCCGGGGAACTGAAAAATACCAATCCCCCGGCACATTTACTCCGCATTTTATACCAGTTCTGCAATCCTTGTCACCGCAACATAGATTTCCGATATTTTATACCAGGTACGATAATCTACCACTCCCGTCACAGGCAATCCAAAAATAGACTGGAATTTTTCTACTGCTGCCTTCGTTGCCTCTCCGTAAATCCCATCCGGTGTGATCGTCGGGATTGCCGGATAAGCCTGCGAGATTCTCGCTAACTGTTCCTGGATCTGCCGGACCTTATCTCCGGCAGCGCCCACTTCCAGATTATACCGCGGCCAGGATGCAGGGATACCGGAAATCTCCTCCGCTGTATTGATAAACATATTATCACCATAATAATAACGGAGAATTTCTATCGTTTCGTAGTTCTGATCCCCAAGATATTTGCTTCCCCACTGGCTCAGCCAGTTGCTGCACGTCACGCGCTGTCCGTCACAATACTGCGTCAGGATTGGCTGTCTCACATTCGGTCTGGAAAGATAATTCTGGAACATTTCCTCTACCACATCCGAGATACTCTGGAAAATATTTCTTCCATATACAAATTTCTGGTCATAAGCAGTGGATGTTGTGATGGTGAAGTTATAGCCTTTGTTCCGGTACCATTCCGTGTAAACCCTGTTTAACGTAAAGGACATGATCGCAAGGATATTGGCACGCAGCGTGCTGTCCGGCCACGTGCTGTATATCTCGCTGGATGCCACATTTTTGATGTAATCCCGGTAACGGACATAATAATTTGCCGCATTGGGATCCGATGGCGGTCCGTCATGAACAACGACAAATTCCGGGATCACCACTTTACTCAGCACGATCTCCCCTGAGTCGGAGACAGGCTTGATCTCGGACTCTGCTATTTTTGCCGGGAAATTGCCAAACAACGTATTGACCGGAATCACAATGGAATCTATTTGATTTTCTTCCTCATTTTCTTCCGCCATTCGCACCTGTTGCAATGCGAGCTGCTCTGAAAAAACCTGAACACCCGAAATACTGACGGGACGATATCCCGGTGCGGTAACTTTGACCGTATATTGGGCAAATGGCTGATTTTCGGAGGGTTCCATCGAGTATTCAAGCGGAGGCGCATCAAGCGTAAGTTTCTCCGACATTCCCGAATCATCTGCGCTTACCTCCTCCACCGTGGAATCCGGCTTGCCCGAATAGGAAATCGTGATTTTCGCTCCCTCGATCGGTCGTCTGGTCCGGTTCGCAAGTACTTCTACCTTGAGGCTTCCTTTATCTACAGCCTCTGTCTGGGCATATTTGATATCTGGCATGAACAACCTCTTCCTATATTTCCTTATATTATATGCTCAGACATGCGATCCTGTTCTGCTTCCTGTGCAAAACATTCGATTTCCCAACTTCTCAATTTTTATTTCCGTTCTTTATCCAAATCCCCCAAAACTTAATTCTTACTCTACCGTAACTACCTTCGCCAGATTTCTTGGCTTATCAACATCAAATCCCTTATCGGATGACACGTAATATGCTAAAAGCTGTAATGCAACCGATGCAGGTAAAACCATAAATTCATCCTGCATATCCGGAAGCTTGATCACCTGATATTCGGTATCAAGATCACCGGAAAGTGCCTCTTTGATAAATAATACAATATCTGCACCTCTGGATTTTACTTCCTTAATATTGGAAAGTTCTTTTGACATGAGTTTTTCCTGTGTTACCGTTGCAACAACCGGTGTGTTAGTCGTGATCAGTGCAATTGGTCCGTGTTTTAATTCGCCGGAGGCATAAGCCTCAGAGTGAATATAAGAAACCTCTTTCAGTTTCAATGATCCTTCCAGTAAAATAGAGTAATCCAGTCCACGTCCGATCATAAACAGATCCTTTGCTTCCAGAATCTTCTTTGCGATCACATGGATGTCACGTCTTTTCTCCAATACTTTCTGCATCACTTCCGGAACACGCTCTAATTCTGCGATAAAGCTCTTTGTCTGCTCCTCTGTGTAGACACCTCGCAATAATGCCATTTTTGCAACCACAAGATAAAATACGGAAAGCTGTGTTGTGTAAGCTTTTGTACTTGCCACTGCAATTTCAGGTCCTGCTGCGGTGTATAACACATAATCACTTTCTCTTGCAATGGAAGAACCTTTTACGTTGATAACGGATAAACATTTTGCGCCCTGTCTCTTCGCATATTTTAATGCTTCCAAGGTATCAATTGTCTCACCGGACTGTGATACTGCGATCACCAATGTTTTCTCATCAATGACCGGATCGGAATACATAAACTCTGATGCAAGTTCTACGTCCATCTGCACATGAACGATAGATTTTACCAGAGCCTGTGCCACAAGTCCCGCATGCATGGCTGTTCCGCATGCTACCACACAAATTCTGTCACAGTCTGTAAAAAGAGAATCCGGCACACCATCCGAAGTAAAATCAGGCAGACCGTTCACGATACGGTCTTTGATCGTATTCTTGATTGCTTCCGGCTGCTCCATAATCTCTTTTTCCATATAAAATGGATAACCATTCTTTCCCGCGCTGTTCAACTCCCAGTCAACGGACAAAAATTCTGGTTCTACCACATTGTCATTTAAATCCGTAAGTACCACATGATCTTTGTGCAACTCTAAAATGTGATATTCCGGTACAACAAAGTATTCATTTGTAAAACGGCAGAGTGCAGTCAGATCTGATGCAAGCATTGCTCCCTCTTTGCATATGGTTGCAACGATCGGGCTGACATTCCGGATCGAGTAGATCACATCCGGCTGATCTTCAAACAGGATCACAAGCGCAAAGGTACCCTTTAATTTGCTCACTGTTTTTTTGATCGCTTCCTTTGGATCTCCCTTGTAATAATGATTTAATAATGCAGCCGCAACTTCACTATCTGTTTCAGAATGAAGGATTTCCTGCAAATCGTAATCAGCGATCAGCTCACGATAGTTTTCGATGATCCCGTTATGAACCAGAGTCACTTTTCCCTGCTGATGCGGATGTGCATTCTGATCCGTAACTCCACCGTGAGTTGCCCATCTTGTATGTCCGATACCGCAGGTAGACAAAATCTTCTTCGAATCACAAATTGCTCTTAAATCACTTACTCTTCCGGCACATTTATAAACATTTGTCACATGGGAAGTTTCGTCTTTCACTGCAATACCCGCACTGTCATATCCACGATACTCTAATAATTCCAACGCATCTAATAAAACATCTTTTACGTTTTCACTGCCTGTATAACCTATAATTCCACACATATTAAATTTCCTCTTCTTTTCTATTTAAAATTTAAATCATATTCGAATTCAATTGTCCCATTATACCGTATTTGTTTTGCAGTCACCTGCATATTTGCCGGCATATCTCGCACTGGGAAGTACGAAAGGGCGTCCGCCGAATTTTCGATAACCCTTTTCCTCGTTAACCTGTGTATGGTCGTCCTCACAGGTACATGGCGCTAGAAGAGAAACCTAAATGTCTGCAATCAGTCACAGACAGGATCGCATATCTGAAAATATAAACCTTATTCGATTATCAATGTGCTATATATTGTAAACGCCTTCATAAATGCTGCTACATCTATGAAGGCATCTATAACATGATTACTATACTATGATATGTAAAAAATGTCCAGAAGTTATTTTACTTCCACTGTCCAGCCATATTTATCCGGGATTCTTCCCCACTGGATGCCGGTTAAGGTATCATATAATTTCTGTGTCAGTTCACCGATCTCAAAGTTGTTGACTGTCACAACATCATCTTTGTAACGGAGCTCTCCGACCGGTGAGATAACGGCTGCTGTACCTGTACCGAATACCTCTTCCAATGTGCCGTCATGTCCGGCTTTCATCAGATCATCTACGGAAAGTCTTGTCTCATTTACCTTGTAACCCCAGTCACGGAGCAGATGGATCATGGAATCTCTTGTAACACCCGGAAGAACAGTTCCTTCGATCGGTGCTGTGTAGATTTCTCCGGCGATCTTGAACATAATATTCATCGTTCCGACTTCCTCTACATATTTGCGATGCTCACCGTCTAACCAGAGAACCTGTGCATAACCAAGTTTTTCTGCCTTCACCTGTCCCAAAATAGAACCTGCGTAGTTACCACCACATTTTGTAAAGCCTGTACCACCTTTTACAGCACGGACAAGTTCATCCTCAACCAGAATCTTAACCGGATTAAGACCTGCTGCATAGTAAGCACCTACCGGACAACAGATAATCATAAACTTGTATGCGTTTGCCATATGTACGCCGAGTGCTGCTTCTGTTGCAAACATAAATGGTCTGATATAAAGAGAAGTATTTGGTTCAGATGGAACCCAGTCAGCTTCCACTTTTACAAGTGCTTCCACTGCTTCGACAAACATATCGACCGGGAATTCCGGCATACAAAGTCTTGCGTTTGAATTGATCATTCTCTTTGCGTTCATCTCCGGACGGAACAGCTGGATTTTGCCTTCTGCTGTACGGTATGCTTTCATACCTTCGAATGTTTCCTGTGCATAGTGAAGTGTCACACATGCCGGATCCATTGTGATAGGTCCTTCCGGAACGATTCTTGCATCTTTCCATCCGTCTTCTTTTGTCCAATCCATGACAAACATGTAATCTGTCATATACTTACCAAAACCAAGATTCTTCTGGTCTGGTTTCTCCTTTAATACCGGTCTTTTTTCAAATCTGATATCCATAATATCCTCCTTGTTTGCGAAGCAAATGCGACTGTCCTTACAGGAGCAGAGGATTTGGCCTCCTTTTCCCATTACACTTTTGGGAAATTAACTTTGACAACCATTATGATACTTTCTTTTTTTCATGTCAAGATTATTCCGAAGCCTTATGTTATGTATAACTATTAGTTATTATCTGTTTTATTTTCTATAACCTGATTTTATTTTCTTTTTCAAGTGACTTTTCCACTCTCCTGTAATATAATAAAACTACCTAAAAAAATTATGAGAGGTGATCCCTATGCATACATTTCAGCCAATTCCAGTTGATATGCTGGACATGAATCCATTTACGAAAATCGGCAAAGAATGGGCACTGCTCACAGCCGGAAATAAACAGGAATCCAATACAATGACCATTAGCTGGGGCGGTGTTGGTGTTTTATGGGGCAAAAATGTTGTCTATGTTTTTGTCCGTGATTCCAGATATACCAAGGAACTGATCGATGCGGGAGACTTTTTCTCCCTTACATTTGTAAGTGACCAGTACCGCGATGCCTTGAATTACTGTGGCTCCCATTCCGGCCGGAACGAGGATAAGATTGCAAACGCAGGGCTTACCGTGGACTACCGGCATGGAATCCCATACATTGATGAGGGAAATCTTGTTTTGGTCTGTGAAAAAATGTCTGCTACCAGAATCACGGATGATTCCTTCCTCGATTCCGAGATTGCTGACAAATGGTACAAAGACGGCGATATGCACACCATGTACGTTGGTCAGATCATTGATGTGCTCGCAAGATGATCATTTCTGCTAAACTCTTATTTTTTTGCAAAACGCTGCATTCCTAAACCACAAAAGCCTCCCGGCAAAAATGATCCGGATTGCCTTTCATCGCAATTCCCACATTTTTATCGGGAGGCTTTTTTACTCATGAAGCAGATAACCACTTCTTATTCAACAAAAAAATTTATTTTATTTCAATGGATATTTCTCTGTCAAAGATTTCACGATCGCCTTTGCCTTGTCAGCTGCCGGCTCACCCTCTTTGATCATCATTGCGATCGCCTCTGCGATCTGATCCATATCAGCCGTGTTTAATCCGCGGGAAGTTACCGCCGGAGTTCCAAGACGTACACCACTTGTCACAAATGGAGATTTCGGGTCGTTTGGAATGGTATTCTTATTGCAGGTAATGTTGACGGAATCCAGAAGTTTCTCAACTGCTTTTCCGGTAAGATCATAATTGGTCAGATCTACGAGCATGAGGTGATTGTCTGTTCCACCGGATACGATCTTAATTCCACGATCCATCAGTCCCTTGCAGAGTGCCTGTGCGTTGTCAATAATATTCTGCTGGTAAACCTTAAATTCCGGCTGCAATGCCTCTTTGAAGCAGACTGCCTTAGCTGCGATCACATGCATCAGTGGTCCGCCCTGAATACCTGGGAAGATTGCTTTGTTAAAGTTATACTTGTCCGCAACTTCCTGACTGCTCAAAATCATTCCGCCTCTCGGTCCGCGCAATGTCTTGTGTGTCGTGGTCGTCACAACGTGTGCATATGGAATTGGGCTTGGATGAAGTCCTGCTGCCACAAGTCCTGCAATATGTGCCATATCAACCATGAGCACTGCACCACATGCGTCTGCGATCTCACGGAATTTCTTGAAATCAATAGTTCTCGCATAAGCGGATGCTCCTGCAATGATCATTTTCGGTTTACATTCCATTGCAATCTCTTCCACTTTATCATAATCAATAAATCCCTCATCATTGACACCATATGGTACTACATGGAAATAGCTTCCGGAAAAATTGACCGGAGAACCATGTGTCAGATGTCCGCCATGGTCTAAGTTCATTCCCATGATCGTATCACCCGGTTTTAAAATTGCAAACTGTACCGCCATATTTGCCTGCGCACCGGAATGTGGCTGCACATTGACATACTCACACCCAAATAATTCTTTTGCGCGCTCTCTTGCCAGTTCTTCCACAACGTCCACGCACTCACAGCCACCGTAATATCTCTTTCCCGGATAACCTTCCGCATATTTATTCGTCAGGACACTTCCCATTGCAGACATAACCGCCGGGCTTACCCAGTTTTCGGATGCGATCAGCTCAATATGACTGTTCTGTCTGTCAAGTTCATCGGTAATTGCCTGTGCAACTTCCATATCCACTGCCTGAATATCTTCTAATGTGTACATAAACTCCTCCTTGTCTTCCGCCAGATTTTAAAGTTCATTATAAAGGACTTTCTGTAAATATTCAATTATAAATTTATTTAAAAAATGTATACGCTGTCGCAAACCATGCCTTTATCACATCCCAAACCCATGCGTTTTCCAGATCAATACCGCAATGCACATCTGTAAGATCAGGATCGCCGGCATTCCCACCACAAAATACCAGTGCTTTGTCTTATGATGAAACAGATACATGCCGGCCCACGTTCCGACACTGCCGCCTAAAATACTCACAAGGAAAAGTGTTTTCTCCGGTATCCGCCATGCATGATGTCTCGCCTTGCTTTTGTCCATTGCCATCACTGCAAGTCCAATGAGATTCATAACGATCAGATAGATCAAAAGTCCTTTTTGCATTCTCCTGTCTCCCTTCGTTTTTTCTGTAAATGTGAAATGCAAAAACGGCCGCCAGAAGGCAGCCGTTTTCCTATTTCACAACTATTTTGTTGCTTTATTTTTTCCTAAATGTACTTTCATGACATACCATAACTCTGTTGCGATGCAGATAGAAGAATAAGCACCACATACAAGACCTGCCATAAGTGGAAGTGAGAAATCACGGATACTTGCCACACCTAAAATGTAAAGCATTACGACCATAATAAAAGTTGTAATAGAAGTATTGATACTTCTGGATAATGTCTGAGTTAAACTCTTGTTTGCGATTTCTCTCAAATCCTCTGCAGTCTGTTTTCCGGTCTTTAATGCCAGGTTCTCACGGATACGGTCAAAGATAACGATCGTATCATTGATAGAGTAACCTACGATGGTAAGAACACATGCAATAAAAGTACTTCCTACAGAAATACGCACAAGTGCATATACTGTGATCACAACAAGAACGTCATGAACCAATGCAAGGATCGCACTTGCTGCAAATCTGATATCTTTAAAACGGAACCAGATGTAAAGTAACATAAAGATACAGGACACGATAACCGCTTTCAATGCATCGGAACGCATCTCACCACTGATGGTAGAACTGATACTCTGGGAAGTGATGGTGGATGCATCCACATCACAATTTTCTGCCAGTGTATCTTCCAATTCCTGACGCTCATCAAGACTTAAGGTACGTGTCTTAATTGTAACCTGTGTTGTTCCTTCTACTTTTGTTGCCTGCACATCGGAATCCCCGGTTACTTTTTCCACATAAGGAACAATGTCATTCTCGATATCCTCGATGGACATATCTTTGCCAAAATCAGCCGTTGTGGAAGTTCCACCCATAAAGTCAAGACCATAGTTCAATGCCTTGCCCTCTGTTGCGGAATGTACTCCCATACTGATCAGTCCGGCAGCGATAATGATACCGGAAATTGTAAAGAATACTGCTTTTTTTCCAATAAAATCAATGCTCTTTCTCTCTTTTGCACGACCGTAAAGTTTTTCACTTTTCAGTCCCAATGCATACAGAGAATACAGAATGTATCTGGTCACAACCATCGCTGTAAAAAGGGAAAGGATGATACCGATCATTAAAGTATAGGCAAAACCTTTTACGGTACCGGAACCTAACGCCATAAGCACAACAGATGCGATCAGGGTTGTAATGTTACCATCTAAGATAGCTGACATCGCTTTCTGGAAACCGATCTTCATAGATGTCTGAACCGATTTTCCGGTTGCGATCTCCTCGCGGATACGTGCAAATACGATAACGTTCGCATCCACCGCCATACCGATACCAAGGATAATACCTGCGATACCCG
>ERZ779855.1597-NODE-1597-length-14653-cov-3.045006_pt1 | contig 14653 bp, 8 predicted proteins | sample MGYA00511370_ERZ779855 | MGnify/ENA primary metagenome ERZ779855 (study PRJEB29588, sample SAMEA1967319) | human gut metagenome | biome: human gut; feature: human-associated habitat; material: faeces | place: Denmark | collected 2008/2010 ...
GTCTATACTTGTGATTCTGGCAGTTGTGCTGACCGGTGCGATCATGCTGTTGATCGTAGTGCCTGAAGCAGAATCGGCAATTCAAACCGAGACGGAGCATTACATGCACGATATGGTAACTGCGAACGGTATTTCTTTGGATCAATTTATTGCGGCAGGTAACCTGAACAATAAAATTTCTATGAAGAATACATTTGGTAATGTAGCTTTGCAGGGCGTTGATTCCAGTTATGCATATATTGTATCTGGAAGCGACGGCATGATGCTTTGCCACCCGGAAGGGGAAAAGGTTGGACAACCGGTAGAGAATGCAAGGATCAAAAAGGTCGTAGAAGATATTCAGATGGGATCCAGACCTGAGACAAGTGTTGTTGAGTATAAATATAAAGGAACAGCAAAGATGGCAGCATATTATGTCACCAAAAAAGAGCCGACGGTTCTTGTCATTACAGCGGATAAGGATGACATTTTAGCACCGATCAACAATATGATAAAGACCGGAGTGGTAGCATTTGCTATTGTTGTTGTTATATTCGCATTTTTGGCAGCATTTATCACGGGCAGAATGACAAGACCGCTGATCGTGATCTCAAAAATTGTGGAAAAGATGTCCAGAATGGACTTTACAGAAAACAAGGCTGCAGAACGTTTGCTAAAGCGAAAGGATGAAACCGGCATGATGAGCCGTTCAGTTGCATCGCTTCGTAAAGAAATGGTTCTGATGATACAGGACATTCAGGCACAAAGTAATAGTCTGTTCAATGCGTCTGAAAGCTTGGATAAAGATGCCACCCATACAGCACGTGCGATCGAGCAGGTAGAAAGTGCTGTGGGTGATATCGCCAGTGGCGCGACAAATCAGGCTGATGAGACACAGAGTGCGACAGAAAATGTCATTACGATGGGCAATATGATCGAAGAAACGAATTCCGTTGCAGAAGCATTACATAAGAATTCAAAGCAGATGCAAGAGTCCAGTAATCAGGCAATGTCCATTTTGAAAGAGTTGATGGAAGTGAATGACCAGACCAAGCTTTCCATCGATGAGATTTATGAGCAGACCAATATTACGAATGCTTCCGCGCAGAAGATCAAGGCAGCGACAGATATTATCGCATCAATTGCAGAAGAGACCAATTTGTTGTCACTGAATGCATCTATTGAAGCAGCACGTGCCGGCGAGCAGGGACGTGGTTTTGCTGTGGTTGCTTCTCAGATTCAGAAGCTGGCAGAGCAGTCAAATGATTCAGCCAAACAGATTGATGATATTACAAATGTTTTGATACAAGACTCGACGCATGCCGTGGATACTATGCAGGGAGTACAAAAGATCATGGCTGTTCAGAGCGATAAGATGCAGCAGACAGAGAAACGCTTTGCGGATGTCTACCAAGGTGTTGAGAAGGCGATCGGAGGTGTTGGTACGATTTCCGGACGAACAGAAAGTTTGGATGATTCCAGAAGTAAGGTCGTTGATGTCGTGCAGAATCTTTCTGCTATTGCTGAGCAGAATGCAGCCAGCAGTCAGGAGACATCTGCATCAGTTGTGGAAGTCAGCAACACATTGGCGAACATATCTGATAGTGCAGCAGGTTTGAAGGAGATCGCTTATCAGTTAGACCAGAGTGTAAAGAAGATTAAATTGTAATTTGAATTAGAATTTTAAGGAGACGCCCATGTTTGATTTGCAGGAAGAGTTAAAAAAACTGCCCGCCAAACCGGGCGTCTATTTAATGCACGACAAAAAAGATGCTATTATTTATGTGGGCAAAGCGGTTAGTTTGAAAAATCGTGTGCGACAGTATTTTCAGGCGAGCAGAAAAGTATCGCCCAAGATTGAAAAAATGATTTCGCAGATTGATCATTTTGAGTATATCATTACGGATTCCGAGGTGGAGGCGCTGGTACTCGAAAACAACCTGATCAAGGAGCATCGTCCAAAGTATAATACGATGTTAAAAGATGATAAAACGTATCCGTTTATCAAAGCAACCGTATATGAAGAGTATCCGCGGTTGATCTATTCGCGGGAGCAGAGGCGGGATAAATGTAAATATTTTGGCCCGTTTACCAGTGCAGGGTCTGCAAGAGATATGTTGGATCTGGTTCATAAAATCTATCAGATACGAACATGCAATCGTGTGCTGCCAAGAGATACCGGTAAAGAGCGACCGTGCTTGAATTATCATATTAAGCAGTGCCAGGCACCATGTCAGGGATATGTGACTCCGGAACAGTATCAGCAAAATTTCAGCAAGGCATTGAAACTTTTGGAAGGAGATTTCTCAGAGGTTTTAGAAATGCTGGAAGCAAAAATGGCGAAAGCAGTCGAGGAACTTGCCTTTGAAGAAGCGGCTTCTTGCCGCGATCTGATCGCCAGTGTCAAAAAAGTTGCAGTGCATCAGAAAGTTACAGATTTTGGCGGGGTTGACCGCGATGTGATCGCTATGGCGCAGACTGATCTGGAAGCGGTCATTCAAGTGTTTTTTATTCGCGAGGGCAAATTGATCGGTCGGGATCATTATCATTTAAAAGGGATAGACGGTGATGCACCGGAAGAGTTAGTGCAGTCGTTTATCAAACAGTTTTATGCAGGAACACCTTTTATTCCGCGAGAACTCATGGTAGAATATGAATTAGAAGAAAAAGACCTGATCTCGGATTGGCTGTCGGAACGTCGTGGTGGAAAGGTATCTATTCTTGCACCCAAAAAGGGACAGAAAGAGCGTTTAGTCGAGCTGGCGCATAAGAATGCAGCGTTGGTTTTGACGCAAGATGCAGAAAAGCTGCGGAGAGAAGAAGAACGTACATTAGGGGCAATGCAGGAGATCGCAGATCTGTTAGGCATGTCTGAAGTAAAGCGGGTGGAATCATATGATATATCGAATATCAGTGGATTTCAGTCGGTTGGCTCTATGGTTGTTTTTGAAAACGGAAAGCCGAAGCGCAGCGATTACCGTAAGTTCCGCATTAAGACGGTGCAAGGCCCGGATGATTATGCCAGCATGGAAGAGGTGCTTGGAAGAAGATTTCGTCACGGTCTGGAGGAACGACAACAGATAGATCAAGGGGAAAAAGTAACGGGAGGCTTTACGGTGTTCCCGGATTTGATCATGATGGATGGCGGGAAAGGCCAAGTGAATGTTGCAGAGTCTGTTTTGAGGGAGCTTGGAATAGTGATACCGGTCTGCGGCATGGTGAAAGATGACAGGCATCGCACCCGTGGATTGTATTTTCAGGGGAGTGAGATACCGGTCAATACATGCAGTGAAGGATTTCATTTAATGACACGCATTCAAGATGAAGTGCATCGTTTTGCCATTGAGTATCACCGCTCTTTACGTAGTAAAGTGCAAGTCAGATCCATATTGGATGACATTGCGGGGATTGGGGCGAAGCGTCGCAAACAGTTGATGAAGCGGTTTGTTTCACTTGATGCGATCAAGGCAGCTTCCGTAGAGCAATTGGCTGAAGTTGAGTCCATGAATGAACAGGTAGCACAAAATGTATATGAGTTTTTTCATAAGAAAGACTCATAACAAAATAGATGATTTTCTGTCAGTTGACAGGGATTGTCAGCAAGCTGTATAGGAATTTGCAGCAGGGTGGCAGAAATTTGCGGAATGCAGGGAATGTGCACTATGGTTAGAAAGGTTGGTAGAATATGCAGAATGCAGAGTACAGTGTCGCATTGACACATTTAGTAGACAAATTAAAATTAGAAAACTGTACACCGAATGTACCTATTGATGACGTGAAAGTGACGCAATCGGATGTTAATCGACCGGCTTTGCAATTGGCAGGGTTCTTTGACTATTTTGATTCTAACCGGATTCAGATCATCGGGCAGGTGGAATATACTTATATGGAGCAAAAAGGTGTAGAATACAGTGTCCAAATGTTAGAAGAGATTATGTGTGGCAGTGAGAAGTCGACCAAACCACCATGTATCGTTTTTTGCCGTAACCTTCCGGTGGATGACCGTCTGATCGAATTGGCAACGAAATATCAGGTACCAATCTTACGTACCAAGCGTGCTACGAATGAATTTATGGCGGATCTGATCCAGTGCCTTAACTATAATATGGCACCGCGATGTACGGTTCACGGCGTGCTGGTAGATATTTACGGAGAAGGTATTTTGATCATGGGAGAAAGTGGTATCGGTAAATCGGAAGTCGCATTGGAGTTGATTCATAGAGGACACCGTCTGGTTTCGGATGATGTGGTAGAGATCAAACGAATCAATGAGAGCACATTGCTCGGCAGCGCACCGGACATTACGAGACATTTTATCGAATTGCGTGGTATCGGTATTATTGACGCAAAATCACTGTTTGGTGTAGAGAGCGTTAAGGATGATCAGAATATTGATCTGGTCATTAAGCTTGAGGAATTTAATAAAGAACAGGATTATGATCGTCTTGGCCTGGAGGAGCAGTATACGGAATTTCTTGGCAACAAGGTTGTGTGCCACTCTATTCCGATCCGCCCCGGTCGTAATATTGCGATCATCTGTGAGTCGGCAGCAGTCAACCACAGACAGAAAAAGATGGGTTATAACGCAGCTTGGGAGCTGTATAACCGAGTAACGAACAATCTAGCAGAAAAAAATAAATAAAGCGCAGATCTAATGCGTAGATAGGAGGGCTGTCATGATTTTTGTAAAAGCAGATGAATTAAAAAAAGGGATGCGTTTGGCAAAACCAATATACAACAAAAATGGAGTTATGTTGTACGAAAGAGATTCCAGACTGACAGAGCAGGGAATCATTAGTATTCAGAACTTTGGACTGATCGGTATTTATGTATTAGAGCCGGCGGAGCCGGTACCACCTATGTCAGCAGAAGATATTGAGTTTGAACGCTATCAGACGATGGCAGTATTTGCGATCAAAGAGATCTTGGATGCAGTCAGCAAACAGAAACCGTCTGCAAAGTTGAATACGTTTGTGACGCAGCTTGTTCAGAAGTATGGTTCTTTGGACCACAAGATAAATTTCATCCAAAATCTTCGCAGCGTGGAAGATTATGTGTATAAACATTCACTGAACACAGCGCTGCTCTGTGCGATGATGGCAAAGCGGATGAATTTGTCCGAGAAAAACCAGACAGATCTGGTGACAGCAGCAGTACTGCATGATATAGGTACCTTATTGATCCCGATCGGATTGCGACGCAAATCGCAGTTGGAATTGACAGAAGAAGATCTCAAAAAGATCAATACGTATTATGTGGCGGCTTATCAGATGTTTAGCAGAGATTATTCGCTTGATGCCGGTGTCAAGATGATATTGTCAGTAGCATTGCGAAGAATCTTTCATGTCGGCGGCAAAGATGATGAAATGGAAAAGAAGAAGATCCCGGAGGTTGAAATATTGCGTACAGCGTATATTTATGACCAGTTGACGGCAATGAACATACAAGAGGAGCCAACATCAGATGTGCAGGCGATTCGCTTTCTATTAGATGCCGGAAATGGATACGATCGTGTTGCGGTACAGGCGCTGATTCACAGTATTAATATTTTGGAACCGGGTGTATGTGTAGAGCTGACTAACGGTGATAAGGGATTAGTCATTATTCCTGGCATGTACAATGTGCTGCAGCCTTATGTACTTTCATTCAGGGATAATCAGGTTTATAATCTGAGTACACCGCATGTCGCTGCACAATTGCAGATCAAAGACATTATGCGCACGATGGATAATCGTCATGTAATGGGAATGGATATGTTAAAGCAGTACAGTGGAGAGGCGGTACATATTGGGGAGTACCGTGATAATAAGACGTACTAGCAATAGCCGACACAACAAACAAATAGCAATATAAGAGCCGGGGGCAGCGAGAAAAAGGCAGTATCGCTGAACCCGGCTTAGGAGATTGTGCGATTGTAATAACAGACAGCATAGAAACGAGGTTAACAATGTATATTATAGTAGGATTAGGAAATCCGGAGCGTAAATATGCCGGAACACGACACAATATTGGATTTTCGGCGATTACGGCGATCAGCGATGCCTATGGCATTTCGATGGACATCAAGAAACACAAGGCGGTATGCGGTAAGGGAATGATCGCAGGGAATAAAGTGCTGTTGGCGATGCCGCAGACATATATGAATCTTAGTGGTGAGAGTGTACGCGAATTGGTGGATTTTTATAAGATCGATCCCGAGGAGGAATTGATCATCATTTATGATGATATCGCATTGGCTCCGGGAAAGATTCGGGTACGTGCCAAAGGAAGTGCCGGTGGACATAACGGAATCAAAAATATTATTGCCATGACAGGCACGCAGAATTTTATGCGCATCAAAGTCGGTGTCGGCGAGAAGCCGAAGGGCTGGGATCTGGCAGACTATGTGTTGGGACATTTCAGTACCGAAGACCGCACCAAAGTGGAGGAAGCGATCGGACATGCGATGGATGCAGCCGTTTTGATGATGCAGGGCGAAGTCGACAAGGCAATGAATGATTACAATAGTAAAAACAAGTAAAACAAAGCATTTGCAGTAATGAGTATTAAGATCATGAAAGTGGGAGAATTCCGGGCTGCAGAGAGGAGCGCGACGGCGTGAGAGCATTCACTGAACCCTTAACACAACTGCAGGGTTATGAAGAGTTAGAGCAGGCAGTGCAGAAGACCGAAGGAGTCATTTTGGTTTCCGGTTGCATTGACGCAGTAAAACCACATATTGTATACAGTGTTCACAATGGTTCTGGCAACAGAATCATTGTTACTTTTCATGAGCAAAAAGCGAAAGAATTGTTGGAAGAATACCGTTTTTTTGATAAAAACGTGGCATATTATCCGGCGAAAGATATTCTTTTTTATCAGTCGGATATCCGTGGAAATGTTCTGACATCAGAACGTATCAATGCCCTGAAAATGATGGCTGAGGAGAAGGAATGTACCATTATTACTACATTTGACGGTCTGATGAATCCGATGCCCGCCCCGGAAAAGTTTATCCAGGCAGTGAAGAAAATCTCCGTGGGCGATACCGTGGAGTTAAACGGACTGACCAGACATCTGGTAGAGCTTGGATATGAGAAAAACTATCAGGCAGAGACGATGGGAGAATTTTCTGTGCGCGGCGGAATCATTGATATTTTTCCGTTAACAGAGGAAACGCCGTTTCGAATCGAACTTTGGGGCGATGAGGTGGATTCCATCCGCTCGTTTGATCCGGAGAGCCAGCGTTCCATTGAAAATCTTGAGGAAATCTATATTTATCCGGCGTGTGAACTTGTCCTGACGGAAGAAGAACGGAGAAATGGTGTCGCAAGGATTCAGAAAGAGGCAGAAAAAACTGCAGAGAAGTTCCGCAAAGAGATGAAAACCGAGGAGGCTTACCGCATAAAGTCCATGGCAGACCAGATTGCGGAAGAGACGATGGAGTACGGCATTACCGCAGGACTGGACGCCTATCTGTCTTATTTTTGCGAGGAGAGGGTATCTTTATTAGATTATCTGAAAAAAGAAGATTCCATCGTATTTCTGGATGAGACAGTGCGCACAATCGAGCGTGGACAGTCCACGGAAACCGAGTTTTCCGAGAGTATGAAACAACGTCTGGAAAAAGGATATATTCTTCCGGGACAGATGCGCGAACTTTTTTCTTACAAAGAAATACTTGCCCAAATAAATCAGAGACGATGTGTGGCAATGGTTGCACTGGATATGAAGTGTAACCAGTTAAACATCAAAGACCGCATCGCAATCGAAAGCCGTACTGTGAATCCTTACAACAACAGTTTTGAGCTTCTTGTGAAAGACCTGAAGCGCTATAAGAAAAACGGATACCGCATGATCTTACTATCGAGTTCGAGAACCCGTGCAAAACGTCTTGCGGAAGATCTGATGAACGAGGAGCTTCCGGCATTTTACTCGGAAGACTTTGACCGTGTTTTAAGTCCGGGAGAGATCATGACAGGATATGGTAAGGTGAAAAAAGGGTATGAGTATCCGGCAGTCAAGTTCGTTGTGATTTCTGAGAGTGATATTTTTGGTTCGGAAAAGAAGAAAAAGAAACGGCACCGCATGTATGAGGGTGAGAAAATTGCCAGTTTTACTGATCTGAATATCGGTGACTATGTCGTGCATGAAAATCATGGACTTGGAATTTACCGCGGCATTGAAAAAATCGAAGTAGACAAGACTGTGAAGGATTATATCAAGATTGAGTATGCCGGAGGTGGAAATCTCTATATTCTTGCGACACAGCTGGAACTGATCCAAAAATACGCCGGCGCGGACGCTAAAAAGCCGAAACTAAATAAACTTGGCGGACAGGAATGGAATAAGACCAAGACGAAAGTCCGCGGAGCGGTCAAAGAGATTGCAGGAGATCTGGTGCGTTTATACGCAGTGCGGCAGAGTGAGCGCGGTTTTGCCTATGGGCCGGATACTGTCTGGCAGCGCGAGTTTGAGGAGATGTTCCCATTCGAGGAGACGGAAGATCAGGACCTTGCGATCGAGGCAACGAAAAAAGATATGGAGAGCACGAAGATCATGGATCGTCTGATCTGCGGTGACGTTGGCTATGGTAAGACTGAGATTGCCATCCGTGCGGCGTTTAAGGCGGTGCAGGATGGGAAACAGGTTGCATTTTTGGTGCCAACAACCATTTTGGCGCAGCAGCATTACAACAATTTTGTACAGCGCATGAAGGATTTTCCGGTGAATATCGATCTGCTCTGCCGTTTTCGTTCTGCAGGTGAGCAGAAAAAGACATTAGAAAAACTGAAAAAAGGTCAGGTGGATATCATTATTGGTACACACCGTCTTTTATCGAAAGATGTGGTGTTCAAAGATCTTGGACTTCTGATGATCGACGAGGAACAGCGTTTTGGTGTCACTCACAAGGAAAAGATTAAGCAGTTAAAAAATAACATTGATGTGCTCACTTTAACCGCGACACCAATCCCAAGAACACTGCATATGAGTCTGATCGGAATCCGTGACATGAGTGTGTTGGAAGAACCGCCGATGGATCGAATCCCAATCCAGACTTATGTGATGGAATATAATGAGGAGCTTGTGCGGGAAGCAATATCCAGAGAGCTGGCGCGTGGCGGACAGGCGTATTATGTATACAATCGCGTGAAAGAGATCGCGGATGTGGCAACGAAGATCGCAGAGCTTGTGCCGGAGGCGAATGTCGCCTATGCGCATGGACAGATGAAAGAGACCGAACTGGAAAATATCATGTACAAGTTTATCAATGGGGAGATCGACGTGCTTGTGTCGACGACGATCATTGAGACAGGACTTGATATTTCCAATGTCAACACCATGATCATCCACGATGCGGACAACATGGGACTGTCACAGCTCTATCAGCTTCGCGGACGCGTGGGACGCTCAAACCGGACAGCGTATGCGTTTTTAATGTATAAGCGCGATAAGATGTTAAAAGAAGTCGCAGAGAAACGTCTCGCTGCGATCAAAGAGTACACGGAGCTCGGCAGTGGTTTTAAAATTGCCATGCGAGACCTTGAGATCCGTGGCGCAGGAAATCTGCTCGGCGCAGAGCAGCACGGGCATATGGAGGCGGTCGGCTATGACCTCTACTGCAAGATGTTAAACGAGGCAGTCAAAGAGGCGAAGGGTATGAAGCAGGAGGAAAGCTTTGACACCACGATCGACATTGACATCGATGCCTATATTCCGATGGGGTACATCCCAAATGAGGTGCAAAAACTCGATATTTACAAACGTATTGCAGACATCCAGACGGATGAGGAGACGGAGGAGATGTTAGAGGAGCTGATCGACCGTTTCGGTGATCCGCCAAAACCGGTGGAAAATCTGCTTTACATTGCAAAAATAAAGTCATTGGCGCATGAAGTTTATATGACAGAGATTTCGCAAAAAGCCGATACCGTGAAGTTCACGCTTTACGGGAAGGCGAAACTTGATGTGGCAAAAATCCCGGAGTTTATCGCGTCTTATGGCAATAACCTGAAATTTACCATGGATGCCAAAGCACCGTATTTTACTTATTTTTTGAAGAAAAATTCCAGGGAAAAGAATGTGGATGCCAGAGCTGTGATAGAAGATTTTTTAAATGGTGTGAGGGAAAACTTAAAGATTGCGCAGGACTCTGTGAAAAAAGAGTGAAAAATCTTGCGGCACCGGTAAAAAAGCACTATAATAGAAAAAGTGACTATCCATGTATTAAAATTCGTGTGGATACATTTAGGAGGTTAAATTTCACAGAGTGAAATAACATTTTGCTCCGCAAAACAAGGAGGATTTATGAAAGTAAAGAGATTTACAACACTGCTTGTAAGTAGTGTTTTAGCAGCATCTATGTTAGTGGGATGTGGCGGCATAAATAAAAATGAAACCGTTGCAACCTTAGACGGACAGGAAATAAAGTTAGGAGTAGCTAATTTTGCAGTGCGTCTGCAGCAGGCACAGGCAGATGATTTTTACAGAGCTTATTTTGGAGACGATGTGTGGTCATCCGATCTGTATAACAATGGAACAACCATGGAAGATAACACGAAGAACAGTGTCATCGAGATGATCGAAAATTTATATATTTTACAGAATCATATGGCAGATTATGACGTGACATTGACCGATGATGAGACTGCAAAAATCGCAGAGACAGCAGCACAGTTCATGGCAGACAATGATGATAAGGCGGTCAATGCACTCGGAGCAACAGAAGACATTGTGAAGGAATATCTTACCTTAGTGACAATTCAGAGTAAAATGCGTGCAGCGATCATTGCAGATGCAGACACAAATGTCAGTGATGCAGATGCCAACACAAGTGCATATAGTTATGTCAATGTATCGAAAACCAGTTATAAAGATGCAGACGGAAATACACAGGAATATACAGATGATGAGAAAGCAGAACTTGCAGATACAGTTCAGAAATTCCATGATGCAGCAGCAGACACGACACTTGATACAGCCGCAGATGAGTATGGATATACGGTGAGTACAGGTACATTTTCATCAGATAACACCACATTGGATGAAGAAGTGTTGAACGCATTAGAGGGACTTAAGAGTGAAGGGGAGCTCTCTGACGTAGTGGAGACAGATAATTATTATTATGTGCTCCGCCTTGACGAGATCACAGATGCAGATGCCACAGAGGAACACAGACAGGAGATCATCAGCCAGCGTCAGAGCGACTTATATAATGAAGTCCTTCAGGGCTGGAAGGATGATGCAGAGTGGGTATTAAAAGATAAAGTATGGGATAAAGTTACGTTTGACAACTTATTCACAACAACCGTAGAATCGACAGAGACAACAGAGACTACCGAAAGCAGCACAACAGACAATGCAGTGACAGAGAATACAGAGGCAGTGGAAGGCACAGAATCTGTACAATAATAGAAAAAAAAGAGACAGGATAATCAGAGGAAGCATACAGCTTTGGAGATTATCCTGTTTTTTACTTTACCCAGATGTGCAGCCGCACAGTTGTGCTTGTGCAAAGGGAACGTTTATGCTATTCTAAAAAAAGATGTGTATCAGCAGCTGAGACGTGCAGACATAGCGGAAAACCGAAGTGTACATGCACTGCGGAAGAAAGAATAATAAGAGGAATCTTGCAGCAATGAAAAAAGATAATATAGTACTGATCGGAATGCCTGGAGTGGGAAAAAGCACCGCAGGTGTCATTCTTGCGAAAGTTTTAGGATATGAATTTGTAGATGCAGATCTTGTGATCCAGAAAGAGGAAGGCAGGCTTTTAAAGGAGATCATTGAGGAAGTTGGAACAGACGGTTTTATCGCAGTGGAGAACCGAGTGAACAGCTCGCTTGAGGTCGACCATTCGATCATTGCCACAGGCGGAAGTGTTGTCTATGGAAAAGAAGCGATGGAACATTTGAAAAGCATAGGAACTGTGGTTTATTTACAACTCCCATTTGAGGAGTTAAACAGAAGATTGAGCGACATCAAAGGACGTGGTGTTGTTTTAAAAGATGGACAGACTTTAAAAGATCTGTATGAGGAACGTGTTCCGTTATATGAAAAATATGCAGATATCACGGTAAACGAATATGGTCTGAATGTGGAGCAGACCATTGATAAAATTTTGAGTTTGAGGAATGAAAAGAAATGCAAAAAATAGAGTTGACAAAAAAAGTGATCATAGAACTATTTGTGATAGCAGGTTTATTTTTGGTTTTACTGTTTTTTGCAGTTTCGCAGAAAGTTACGATCGGACAGAAATACCAGCAGGTTTATTTTAATGGAGAACTTGTAGGAAATATTGCAGGTCATGTATCAGTCGATGATGCGGTGCATGAGGTGCGCCGAGAACTTGCAGCAGAGAGCGATGAACCACTCTGCATGGATTATGAATATTCTTCCAGTAAAGCCAATGATTGGTTTACTCCTTTGATGACAGAAGATGCATTAAAAGAAGCCTTAAAGGAGAAAATGAAAGTATCAGAAATTGAAACACAGGTGCGGGCTTACACAGTAGCAATTGAAGGCTATCGCGGAAATTTCAAAAGTATGGACGAAGTGACGGAATTTTTGAATACGGTCAAAAATGAGGCTGATACGGAAGGACAGTATACAACACAGATTTCCAAAGAAGCCGGACATATCAGTGGTATTTATACAGCACAGCTGACAGAAGTTGATCCGAAAGAGAATACAGAGGTGACACCGGAGGTGACGCTTGCAGATCAGGTGTCTGCCGGAGCCAATGGGGCATTTACCTATCAGATGGAATACGCAATGGCAAATCCAAGGGATGACAGTTACGAGACGGGAACCATTGGAATGGAATTTATAGAGCGTGTCGAAGTGTATGAGAAGTACATTTCCGGGGATGCACTGTCGGATGTGGAAACACAGGTAGAAGAAGTCACAAAAGAAAAAGAAACGAATAAAATATATGTAGTAGAGAGTGGTGATGTACTTTCTGTTATCGCGATGGATCATGATACAACAGTAGCCAATATCATGGCATTGAACGGATTTGACAATGCAGAGGTAAGGATTTATCCGGGACAGGAGATCATCATTGCAGTGCCGGAACCGGATTTAAGCCTTCGTATTAAAAAAGGTGAAGTCTATGAAGAGGATTATAACGCAGAGCCGACCATCATAAAAAATGATGAATGGTATACGACAAAACAGGTGGTACACCAGGAAGGCACGACCGGACACAGAGAGCGTAATGACATTGTCACCTATGAAAATGGAATTGAGGTTGCGAGGGAGCTTGCGCATCAGACGATCATGGTGGAATCGACACCGGCAATCATTGAGCAGGGAACAATCACGCCGCCAACGTATATCAAACCATTGGCAGGTGGGCATTTCACATCAGGATTCGGACGCCGCTGGGGAAGAATGCACAAGGGCGTTGACTGGGGATGCCCAGTCGGAACAACCGTTTATGCATCCAGTGCAGGAACTGTTGTCAGTGCCGGTTACAGCAAAGGATATGGCAATAATGTTGTCATCAGCCATCCGGATGGCAGAATGACACGATATGCACATAACAGTAAATTACTGGTATCAGCAGGTCAGTGGGTAGAACAGGGACAGAGCATTGCCTTAAGCGGAAGTACCGGAAGATCTACTGGCCCACATGTTCATTTTGAGATTTATATCAATGGAGTTGCAGTAAATCCATTGAATTATATTGGTCAGTAATGATATAATAAGCGGAAGAAAGAACCGCTTGACAAAAAGATATAATGGTTACTATAATAATGTGTTTGTATGCAACCATTCGATAAGTCTGTAAGTTGATGGCAGACTGGACGAAAATGTTCATAGAGGTGTGATATGGAACAATATGTAATTAAAGGTGGAAATCCTTTGGTTGGAGAAGTTGAGATTGGCGGAGCAAAAAATGCGGCACTGGCAATCCTTTCTGCAGCCGTAATGACGGATGAAACTGTTACGATAGAGAATCTCCCAAACGTGAGAGATATTAATGTATTATTAAACGCAATTCAGGAAATTGGAGCAAAAGTCGACCGAATCGACGCTCACACTGTTAAGATCAATGGATCATTTATCCGTGATTTTAATGTTGACAATGAATATATCAGAAAAATCAGAGCATCTTATTATCTGATCGGTGCTTTGTTAGGAAAATATAAAAGAGCAGAAGTGGCACTTCCGGGTGGATGCAATATCGGAAGCCGTCCAATCGATCTGCATTTAAAGGGATTCAGTGCATTAGGCGCCAATGTTGATATTAAACATGGGCTTGTTCTTGCATCCGCAGAAAAGCTGACAGGAACCCATATTTATCTGGATAAAGTATCTGTCGGAGCAACCATTAACATTATGATGGCAGCTTCTATGGCAGAGGGAAAAACAATTATTGAGAACGCAGCAAAAGAGCCACATGTGGTGGATGTTGCGAACTTCTTAAACAGCATGGGTGCGCAGATCCGTGGTGCTGGTACGGATGTAATCCGGATTGTCGGTGTGGAAAAACTCCACAAGACAGAGTATTCTATTATCCCGGATCAGATTGAGGCAGGAACCTTTATGTTTGCAGCGGCTGCAACAAAAGGAGATGTCACCGTAAAGAATGTCATTCCGAAGCATTTGGAGGCAACTACAGCAAAACTTTTAGAAATTGGATGTGAAGTGGAAGAATTTGACGATGCAGTGCGTGTTGTGGCTTCCA
>ERZ779855.1604-NODE-1604-length-14581-cov-2.953187_pt1 | contig 14581 bp, 17 predicted proteins | sample MGYA00511370_ERZ779855 | MGnify/ENA primary metagenome ERZ779855 (study PRJEB29588, sample SAMEA1967319) | human gut metagenome | biome: human gut; feature: human-associated habitat; material: faeces | place: Denmark | collected 2008/2010 ...
TGCACCGTGTCGGGAAGTGGAAACACCCCCGGAGCTTGCAATTAGGCTTGAACAACACGTAGTGCAGTTTTTTGTTGTTCAAAAATAATTGCTATGAATGCTGTTCAAATTTTCAACAATCCAAACTTCGGGCAAATAAGAACCCTCGAAGTAAACAATCAACCTTATTTTGTAGGCAATGACATTGCATTGGCGTTAGGGTATGCAAAGCCCAGAAATGCAATTCTGCAACATGTTGATAATGAGGACGCCCTAAAACGGGGCATCCCTGACAATCAAGGATTTATGCAAGACACTACCTTAATAAATGAAAGCGGTGTCTATTCTCTTGTATTTGGAAGTAAGCTACCGACAGCAAAAGCATTTAAACGTTGGGTTACATCCGAAGTTCTTCCCGCCATTCGCAAAACTGGCTGCTACATCTCCACCACCCCAAACGACACTCCCGAAGAAATCATGGCACGTGCGCTAACCATCGCACAAGCCACCCTTGCAAAAAGGGAGGAACGGCTAAAGCAGCTTGAAACCGAAAACATGCGCAATCAAATCCTTATCGAGCAGAAGGAAGACGAAATCGCCGTCAAAGATGAAAAGATAAAGATGCTTGCCCCGAAAGGTGACAGCTTCGACAAAATCATGTCGAGCGAAGGACTTGTTACTACCAACATGATAGCCGCCTTCCTTGAAATATCAGCAATCAAGCTGAACAAGTTGTTGTGCGATTGGGATATTCAGTACAAACAATCGGGGATTTACTTTCTTCATACCAAGTACAGGGGCAAAGGTTACACAAAGCATGTACCACACCCATATCTGGATAACGGTGTTCAAAAGTCAAAGGAACACATGTATTGGACTGAAAAAGGTCGTAAATTTGTAATTGATTTGTATAACTCTAAAATGACTGCATAATTATGGAAAAGCAAATGTTCAAGAATTTAGATAAGATTAAAAATTCTGTTTATGAAAGTATAAATAGCGATAATGGCGTTGTTATTACCATAGGACAGTCATACTCAACTACGAGCGATGAAGAAATGAAAATTTCAGTTTGCATTGAAAACGAAGATGCAGAAATAGTGACAATTTTGTCAAAAGATGATGCTGAACGTTTATGTAATATTTTACGAGGACTTCTATACAAAGCAGACTAAGGGTGAAATAGACCCTGCTGCATAGCATATTTTGCGTAGTATTTAGTAAATTTGCAGAAAACGAGTAGGTTATGGAACGGATAAAATTAACAAGGGAAGAGAAACAAGCATTCCGGATTGTTGCGGAGTTTGGCGGGAAATGCCCGGCAACATATCCACAGCATGTATTCACCGCTTCCATCCGTTCCATTGAAAGAAAAGGTCTGGTGAAAGCTAATTATGTAGTTGGCGGTCATGTATGGAATGCCAAACTCACCGAAGAGGGTAAGCACTATCTTGCCGTTAACCCCAACTTGCACAATCCTATCAATTGGAATTTGATATTTGCCATTGCAGGTCTCCTTATATCTATCATAGCCTTATTCGTTAGCTGCATGAGGAAATACTAATCGCATTATTTAATAAATTAGCAGTCGGTTCAAATGCCCGATAGCCATAACTATACCCTATTATTAATATCTAAACAAATATTTCATCATGGAAGAAAAAATATACGAATTGCAGAAAGAGAATGTTTCCCTTGCGAGACAATTATTACGTTTGTCAGAAGATTTAGAGTTGGTTCACAAAAGGATAGACGAACTTGAAAAGACGATAAAAGGGAAACGCATAACGAATCCGTATATGAAAATTGCGAATCCGGAGGAATAGGATTAATTTGCATATGGATGAAGCGGGTCACATCCATTAATTATAAGACGTTTTATATTTTCTATAACTTTATGCTTGTTATATAGAAAATATACATTATATTTGCATTAATAAGAACAAGCCAAAGAGCTGATTGACGGCAACAACCGCTAATTGGCTCTTTTTTGTTTTACGACACAAACTCAAAATAACACATGGCAAAGCTGTATAGTATTTATTTCCAAAAAGGCAAGACGGAAAGTCCGACATTAGATACTAAAGCCCAATGGTCTATAGTATGCAAGGGCTTTCCGTTCATGCCTTATGGAGAAAACAAGGATTTGCCTACAAGAGACTGGGCGGACCAAGACGGAGAGGATACCTTTTTCCCGGAGGAAATAAAGCTGAAGGCGTACGACATAGAAGTGGAGTTCGCCTATAAAGGAGCAATAGGAACTGCCAACAGCAAAATAGAGTCGTTCCTTGACTACCTTACCGGAAAAGGGGATACAGGTACTAATCTGAAAGTGTATGACACATATACAAAGATAGGAAGACAAGGCGTGTATTACAAATCCATAGACCAGGATCTTTTTGTGCGAAAGTCTGACGAGGGAGATGTCGTGACATTTAAAATCACGTTCCGGGTTACTGACCCCAGAACCCCAATAACATTGAGCGTATAAACAATTTCATCAAGCAAGGAGCAATAGGTTAACGATATGAGTTGGACGGTATATAGCAAGGACGGAAAGACTGTAAGATGTGTTCTGAACAAACTGGAATACAGCGGGACATTCATGGGCGAGCGTACCGTATCCGCCACCTTGTCCTCTGATAAAAGGATTGAGTTCAATATATTCGACTACATTGAATACAGAGGAGAAAGGTTTGAGATAGAACTATTGCCTACCGTAAAGAAGATTTCAAGCAACAACTACAGCTACGACCTTCGGTTCGTTTCTTTGAAGTATGAACTTGAGCGGTGCATGATGCGTGATATTGTGCCCAACGACAACGGGATAGTCTATCCTACCCCTCTGACCATTGAGTTTACCGGAACAGTCCGATACCTTGCCGAGAGAATACAGGCGTGCCTTGATGCCATGTACGGAACCGGAGTATGGAGCATTGGCATAGCAGAAGGAACGGAAAGCGAAGAAAAAAGCATCTCAATGAGTAACCAGAACTGTTGGGATGCGCTTTCTCTCGTAAACACGGAATATAAGCTGAATTATTTTGTAAAGGGAAGAAACGTCACTATCGGTGGTTCAGAACCTGTGGTTGACAATGTATTTGAGTATGGTAAAGGGAAAGGTCTGTATGAGATAGAAAGGATTTCCGATTCAGATACAGGGGTAGTGACAAAGCTTCGTGCATACGGAGGGACAAGAAACCTTGACTACAGCTACCCGAAGCTCCCCGAATGGGAGGATAGCGTTCTCCCGACAAACTATGCCTTATCTCCTCTTCGTCTTATGCTGCCAAGTTTTAAGACTGACGGAGTTACCGACTTTGTGCTGGCGTCAAACGAGGCTATCGCCAAATACGGGATTCGCGAAGGCGTGATAACCTATGACGATATTTATCCCTCTATTACGGGGATGAAGAACTCTGCCGGACAGGCTATTGACGAGATAAAGAGTGTTGACGCAATAACAAGTGAAACGCAACCCACTTTTACGGTACAGCTTTATGACTTGGGATTTGACTTAAACGAAAGCTATATGCCAGAAGCGCAGCTTTCCATGAAGAGCGGTGCATTGCAAGGGTACGCCTTTACTATTACTAAAATAGTCAAGGCTTCGGACGGCAGCTACACCCTTACGCTTGGACGAAATACCCTCGAAGAAGCGGATACAGATAATTTCACAGTTCCTAACAAGGACTGGAACATGAAAGCCGGGGACAAGTTTGTTCTTCTGAACATACTCATGCCACAGGAATATATTCGTGCTGCCGAAAACAGGTTATTGGAAAGGGCTAAAGAGTATCTTGCCAAATACAGCAGCACAAACTACTCTTACAATATAGGCGTTGACGAAATTTTCATGGCAAGAAACGCTAACTTCTATAATGAAATAATGGAAGGTAAGCGGCTTACTGTGAATGACCCCGAAATGGGGATAGACCATGAGAACGTGATAATACAGTCTCTCTCTATAAAAGAGGGAGAAGGGTTAATACCGACATTTGAAGTAACTCTTAATAATGAGCCAAGCGCAAGCACCCTTGACCGGATACAGGGTCAGATAAGCGGAGTGGAGGCAAGTGTAAACAGCAAATTCTCTTCCGAGAGCGAACTTTCCAAGCAATATAGAAAGAAACTTGACAAAGCCGTTTTTGACAGCGTATTCAAACTTCATTACGATGATCCGGACAACCCGAACCTGCCGACAAGTGTAGAGTCTCTTGTCGGTTTTTGGACTGAGCGTTGGATGTCCTCCATGGGCTTGAATCCGGGCACGGGAGGAGGTGAAGGCGGTGCTTCCACCTTGGGCGGGCTGAACAATGTCGGCCCATGGGCTGACGAAGTTCCTTCTGCTGACAGGGTTATGGTTCAGTTGAAGGGCGCTACTCATTGGACTAGCAAACCGTTGAGTGAGATTGTAGGCTTGGATACCGAAGCGTTGGGTAATTACCTTACCACGAACAACTACGCCAAGAAATCCGATATACCTTCCTTGTCCGGATATGCGACAGAGGCATGGGTTACGACTAAGTTAGGTTCTTATGCGACCGCTTCTTCCTTGAAGGCGGTTTCTGACAAGTTGGACGACTTCCTTACTGGCACTGACACCGATACGGTCATCAACAAGTGGAAGGAGCTGGAGGATTTCTTGTCCGGCTTCAAGGAAACCGATACTCTGGCTGGCGCTCTTGCTTTGAAGGCTGACAAGACGCAGCTTGCGGACTATGTTACATTGGGTACTACACAGACTATTACGGCTAATAAAAAGTTCTCTGTCGATGCATCCTCTGTTATATCAGTAGATAATAATGCCAAGACAAGTACGTCTGATTATGCTGCCATTATATTTAGGCATGGCGGTGAGCATATAGGAGGAATTGCTGCAAATAAAAATGATAACTACCTGTATAGGGCGAGTGTCAATTTTACAACATCTTATAAGATATTAGATGCGGGTAACTACACCGAGACTCTTGATGGGAGGTACGTAAAGAAGTCCGGAGATGCTATGACGGGAGTCCTACAATTCAGTGGTGCGCTTAATGTAAAACATCATAATTATGGGATATCGACGTATGCGGTTACAGGCTCAAGTTGGGAAGGAGGATATAAATACTTTAACACTGCTGGAAGCGCTCAATTGGGAGCTTTCGGAGCTTATGGAAGTAGCAACGCCCTCAATTATCTTTATATCGGTAAAAGCTATGATGATGCATGGTTAAAGGTTACAGGTGGTGATGTTGTGCCTCTTGTAGTTAGAAGTACTAATGCGACCGGACAAGTCATACAAGTATGCGATGCGTCCGGAGCAGGAGCGGAGTTAGGCTGGTATAGTGGTATAGGCGCTTTTATACAGAATGACAGACTAAGCAGCAGGCCTACCCTATCATTAGGCGGTGTTGACAGCCTCGCTAGCGGACTTAGGTTCAGATATAGCGGTAAATATTACGATGTATGGCATGGGGGTAATTTGCCTAAATCATCACTTTGGGCAGGAGAACAATATCATAACCATGGAGTACAAGAAAACGTATATACTCCTTATCAGTTTATATCCACTTTTTTGAATAATAGCTGGGCAGGCCTCGCAAGACGTGGATCGTGGGAATATGCGAATAATGGTCAGATAACTACCGATTGGGGTAATATGCATCTTGCAGGAACTGCGTATATGGCATGGGGATATAATAAAACGAGAACTATGTTGTTTATCACTCCAAGCACGAAAAACGCAGGTGCGGATTTGACAAATGAAATGATGTTCTATACTTGTAATGAACCCAATAATGCTTATCCTTCTAGATGGACTCGTGTGCTTACCAGCAGAAATTATAACAAGTATACTCCCACATTTACAGGCGGAGGGGCTTCCGGTACTTGGGGAATAAGTGTTAGCGGTAACGCCGCCTCCGCCACCAAGCTACAGACAGCACGCTATTTATGGGGGCGGGCTTTTGACGGGACTGGCAATGTAACTGGTAGTTTGGAAAGCGTAGCACATATACTTCCGGGGAGTAGCGGTAATTATAACATAGGTTCTGATAGTCTTAGGTTTCAGCATTCCTATATTACAGGTTGGTACCATAGCCAATACAGTGGATTTTATATCAATACAGGCTCTGTATATTACACACAGAAAGACGGTTATACGGATATACGTTGTAGTGGTAATGAGATATGTTTCGGCAGTAGTACTAATGATATTTATGTTAATTATAGAAAGAGTGGCTGTGCTTACACTCCTGCTACTTGGTATTGGCGTGCAGGCTCATCGTCATCTTGGGCCAACTTCAATTTAGGCTCATTGGCTGCTAACGGGAATATCAGTGCTACAGGTCTTCTTAATGCTCCAAGAATAATGACTGCTGCAATCAGAATTGAGTGCGACAATACAGGGGCGTTGAACAGACACGGAAGTGAGATTAATAATTTCAATTCACATCTGTATCTGCAACATCATTCCGGAAACAATCTGGTGTGCTGTCATGGTGGAGGCAAAGTGGGTATCGGAACTATCTCGCCATCATATAAGCTACACGTGGTCGGTGATGTATATGCGAACGGTGGATGGCTGCGGTCATCGGGTGCTACAGGATGGTATAATGAAACCTACGGGGGAGGATGGTATATGGCTGACGGCACATATCTTAGACCTTATAATTCAAAAATCATATATTCAAGCAGCGGGATATTAGCTGCTTATTCAGCCGGATCGTGGATTTCAATGGCACAGAGAACCACTTGTATTTATGCAGACAACAACAATTCTGCAAGTTCCGCCCATGCGCTATTCCGCACGAAATGGAATAATGGAAACGCAATGTGCTATGGAGGATTAGGTGACGAGATGGGTTTCTATGCCTTCCCAAAATCATACATAGACAATAGCAGTAATTCATATTCTTGGAAAACGGTATGGAGTTCAAGCGGTACATTAACCCATTATGGCACTTTCCGTGCTACTGTAGGCATGTGGACCGATGGATATGCGTCTGCCATGGGGTCGAACACATCAGACATAAGATTGAAAACCAATATCCGTGATTTCAACGCTACGGAAATCATCAGAAAGCTCAGACCCGTGGCGTTTGAGTGGAACAATATGGCAAAACAACGTTCACGTGTATTCGACACGGAGGACACTCAGTACGGCCTTGTCGCACAGGAGGTAAAGGCTGTCACTCCATGGGCTGCTGTTGACAACATGTTCGGTGACGGATATATGGGTGTACGCTACGAGAAGTATATACCTGTTCTCCTCAAGGCTCAGATAGAGTTTCTTGACTGCCTTTCCGAAGAGCAGAAGAAGATAAGGGAACTTGAAAGAAAGTTGGCTAATGTGGAGAAGGAGAACAGGGAGTTATTGGAGTTTAAGAGAAAAGTTGAACAGCGGTTGTCCGCATAAAGAATAGAGACATGGGTTTAAGTAACGGAAAAATAACAGCACCAATCAACTATGCAGAGCCTTACCAGTGCATGGGTGTAGGTAAGTACAACGGCTCGTACGACTTGGGGTATATCTGCTCAAATGCGCACGGAAAGCTAAACATATATTCATATATAAAACCTATTGATGTTAATCAGAAGGAAGACGTTCAGTTTACCAATGCCAAGTATCTTGCAAGTCTTGTCCCTGTAAGATATATAGGAGGAAATGCTGCACCTGCTAATTTCAAGTGGGGATATAACGCCCCGAAGTCATTCTTGCGAATCAATGACTTTAACGGATATGACCACTACGAATATCCGGTAAGGGTGGATATGTCTTCCATTCCGGACACGATGGAATTTGAAGACAGTTATAGCTTCAAGGTGTCATATGACATTGGAAGTGAGCATAGTACTGCATACTGGCTGTTTAACTATTATACTTCCCACGCCCAATATTGGAACGCATCTACCGTCAGCGTGATAAATATAGGTGGTACGAATATGGCTGTATTAGGCACAAGAAGGGCTTTTAACGAATATCGGATAAGCGTTGGTTTCAACGCCATTAAGGAACTTTATTTTGCGCTAAGAAACAACGGAGCTGCTTCTTTCAAGGTAACTTCGTTTGCGGTCATTATCCCTTATGAACAGAGTGTTCCGGATGGTTTTAACATAACCGGATATAAGACTCCGCTGTTATGTTTTCCTGCCTCTCCTGTATGTATTCCCAATAGGTCATATAATCTTCTTAAACCAAAACGCAGATGCTTTATGCGTCTATATATTGAAGACAAGGGTGATGGTATTGATAGTTATGTGCCGAGAGGGACTGTAATCCAAGCCATGATGACCTATAATAGTGAAAACGTATTTGTCCTTTCATCTTATGAGTTCAGTGAGCGGGAGCAATACGAGGAAGATACAAGCAGGTTGAACGAGGGGACCAATTACGTGAAAGGAGAAGTTCAGATACCGGATATAAAGTGGACGAGCACATCCGGTTACACAAAACCGGAAATATTCCACAATGCGGACAGAATCTCTTATGAGGCTGGTCTTCACACCACTTTTCTATATTGGGACAGAAAGGTGGCTGGAGATGAGTTTGAGATGAATGTCGGATTTTCATATAATGTTCCTGTTAGGGAATAGCAAATAATGACATCTCAAATACTTTAAAAACATATAATCATGGAAAAGATTAAAGCTGACATCCTTATAACGGGCGATTTGATTTGTAAAGAATATTCAAGGGGGGGGGTAAAATCTACTCCTGTAAAAAAGAAGACTTACATGAATGGTTCGATGTACATAGTGCGGTTATTATTGATGGTGATGTTCTTGTTGACAGCTTCGACAGCAAGGAGTACACGGTTGTTGTGTGCGGTGCAAACGCATGCGAAGGAGGTTGCTATGGGAAATAGCAATGGCGTGATAACCGCACCTATCAATGTGCAGACGGATGTGTATAAAGTGCTTGGTATAGGTGCGCAGGGAGGATTCTACGATATTGGGCGTGCTTGCGCTTCAGACCGTGTAAACATTCACAGCAAGTACTGCCCTATAGTTCATTCGAAGATATCCGATTTGACGGATGCAGAATGGGAAGCTGCTGCATATGGATTCGTGCCGCAGGGAACTACTCTATTAAGGCCTAGGCCGACCGGAGGGACAAGCTCCCCATATAGGTTAACTGATTTCAACCGTTACAATCATTATGCCATTAACGGCCTTGCATTCAAGCAGTCTGAATACACATTCGATTTGCTTTCCGCTTCCGGTGCGAACGGTCTTACTGTATCTCTATATACGGACAACAGCCTTATTACGCTGAAGTCTTTTGTCAACACGTTGTATAAGGGGAAAAACATAGAGTTCCAGGCTTATGCGAATGACATATATTATACGGTCGAGGAGAGCCTTTCCGGAAGTACGCTCTCGTGGAATATACCAAGAAGCAAGCTTCTGGAGATAGACATTGCAGACGATGGAAGAGTAAACGTCCAGATACAGCCTGTAGGATATTCACAGAAGACTAGTATAACGGCATACCTAAAACTTGTCGCAAAAACCAACTACAGTGTTACAGGATGGAGCTACAATATGCTCATAGGTAACAGCACAGGCAATTGGAAAGCCGCCTCTAATTACAAGTCCGGTGCGACATCCAATTATATAGACTTGAACAACAAATCGAACTTATATATATACGATTTGGGTTTGCCCAATGGCGCATACAACAAGACATATCTTCAGATGACATGGACTGACCAATACGGGGTGGTACAGAAGCAACGGATTAACCTTTATCACGATGGTAATCCGAGTTGGTCCGGCTCCACGGGAGGAACTTGGATGTGTGCGGCAGCCGATATACCTGTCATACATCCTGCTATCTTCAAGGCAGTGAAGATGTGTATAGTAGGTAGGGCTGCTGATTATCTTGGCGTAGAGAGAATAGTCCGTATCACTGATATAGTGGAGGTCAACATATCAAAGAAATCATAACAACATGTTTAACAGATAAATAGATTAAAAAATGGAAAAAGTAACGTACAAGACGCTTAACAGTGCGAATGTGAGAGTTGACAATTCGGTGGATTCCGAGAGAGTGTATGACATTTCCGCCAATGTCAATATTGGTGGCGTGGCTGGCATGGGGACGGGTGACCCCAACACAGTGAGCAGCATTGATGGCGGTGAGGTGAAACGAAAGTCTGACGGCATTATGGTTGCCACGTTCAGTAGTTACGGTGACGGAAATTTAAGCATCAATCACCAGAACACGGAGGCGGAGGAGCAATGCACGGTTACGACTGCCGTAAATGCCTTTATCGAGGACGTGAAGGCGAAGGTCAAGACCGCTTATCCGATAAGTCTGTAATGTGATATATGCTTACATTGCATTTTTATCCCTCTTCGGAGGATTTGAGACCAAATGTTTATATATCAGAGATTTAATAAAACAGTCAAAAAGTAAAAATAGTAACCATTTAAAACGATAAGAATTATGAAGACAAAGCAAGTAGTAGAAGTTTATAATACATTGAGCAGTGCAAAACTTTCCAAGATGGAGGATAAGGATAAGTTCCTTGTGATAAAGGCTATGAGGCAGCTGAAGCCTATCTCCACCGCCTACGAGGAATTTGTGAAGGACGCACAGGAGAAGTTGAAGGGCGATGATTTTGAGGATATCCAGAAGAAGGCCCAGAAGTGGCAGGAAGAAGGCGAGAACACTTCCCTTTCTCTTGAGGAAAGACGGGAAATCAATACCTATCTGAACGGCTACAACAATAAGGTTGTCGAATGCCTCAAGGAGGAAGTGGAGAAAGATAACGAACTGAATTACGAGAAGATTTCAGAGGATGCTTTCGGAAAGCTTGTATCATCAAATGACTTCGATGTAAAGACTATCATGAATTTGCAAGACGCTTTGATGAAGGAGTAGGTTAATCCCGTACTACCCTCCCGGGCAAGACAGGACAGACAGTAGTTTGCTATTGCAAAGATGGGAAAATAATCAGATGAAAAAATTGCTTAAATGAAAGAAAATGTAATAACCCAGAGTATTCCCGGAGGCTTCTCCGTGATAGCGAGCGGCTTTATAATGGAGTCACTTGATCACATGATACCTTGGCTTATCGTATCGTTTTCGGTTGTAGTGTGTGACTTGGCTTTCGGCATAAGGAAAAGCCTTCTCATGAAGGAGAATGTACGTTTTTCAACGGCTATCCGCAGGACAATGGGAAAGATGGTTACTTACTTCGCATTCGTGTGCATGGTGGTGATGATTAACATTGCTTCGGGGAATAAATGGAACATTGATGTCTATTCCTGTCTCTTGGTATGCTTCATTGAGTTCTGCTCCATAATAAGCAACATATTGATTCCTAAGGGATATGATTTCAATATGATGAAGGCTTTGGGGCTGTTCGGGAAGAAAGTTCTCAATGTGGATAAGGAGGATATCAGTGAGATAATAACTAAAGAAAAGGAGGAAAAGAAATGAAACATTTTACACCAGCGGAGTTTGTGAGGAGTGATACGGCAGCAAAGAGAGGCATTGACAATCGTTTGCCAAAGGGCCTGCTGCCAAACGTTCAAGAATTGGTGGATAACGTTCTTGAACCGTTACGGGAGGCTTATGGGAAGCCAATCATCATAAGTAGCGGATATCGATGCGAGGCTTTGAACAAAGCCGTAGGAGGCTCTAGCACGAGCGACCACATGAAAGGATGTGCTGCGGACATAGTAGGCACTCCGAACACGAAAGCGGAGAATAAGAGGCTGTTCAATCTGGTTCAGTCGCTTAATTTACCATTCGACCAACTGATTGATGAAAAGGACTTCTCTTGGGTTCACGTCAGCTATCGGGAAGGGAATAACAGGAAACAAGTATTGGCTTTATAAAAAACATGATTATGGCAGCAACAGATTTACAATTCAGCAAAAATTCCGATAACAGGTATTATGCATCGTTCGTTTCAGAAGGGGCGGTAACTATACAGATAAAACGGCAGCAGGTCGGTTTCATAAATATATACGCCAACATTGACGGAATGGATAAGATATACATTGGCGGTTATGGTGATTACAACGGCGGTGCGAATGTGATTTTCACGGTGGACGTTTCACCTGGTGTCACCGTTAACATTGAGAGTGCAGCAGAAGTATTATCCGCAAAGATGTTGGCGAATGGATAGCTTCGGTATTGACAGGTTGGCTTTGCCGAAGTTCGGGATTGACGTGTTCCGTCTTCCCAATTTCGGTCAGACAAGCAATGGTGCGTCCAAGGGCCGTTTCCATGAATCCCTTGTTGACGCTTGGTTTATGTCGGGCTATAAGAATGGCGATGCTCCTTCCGGCATCCGTGGTGTCAAGGGCAATGTCATTACTCTCCATAATTTTCTGTTTGCGGGAAATAGCGGGTTCGGGAAGTATTCAGTAAATAAAACTACGTGGATTAATACAAACAGATGTGAAAGAATTGACGTAGACTATCTAACTTACACTTTTGTAAATATCACTGAAAACTACAATTTACAATATATAAACGGAGGAGCATTTAGTACCGTAGGTAATATTGTGAAGGTGAAGGTTACGGGAATACCGAAAGGAGGTGTGGTTAATATTGGCAACTATATAACTAATATAACAGAAGATGGTGTTTATGAAGGAAGCTACACCTATGATAACAATGGCAATACAAGTATTTCCTCTGTCGGTTGTATAGGCGATACTATAACCGTTGAATTTCTTCCCGACAACGAAGGCGCTCTCTGCTTCGATGGCGTAGATGATTATGCCGTATTGCAGAATACTGGCTTTACTGCAGGAACGGTGATTCTTGGGTATTACGATTACGATAAAACAAGTGCACGTTGGAAATACTTTTACGATGCAAATGTAGTAAGAACCTATGCGGGATTAAACGCCTCGCAAGATATGATGGCTGGAATTAATGCTACTGACAAGACAGATAAAGATGGGGTTTTAGTCGTAAATTACACCAAAGGTACTAATACACTAAGTGCTCCTCTCTATATCGGTACTAAAACAGAACTGACGGAATTTATGGGCATGTCTCTGAAATACTTCGCAGTATATTCAGAACCGTTAACCACGGAGCAGATAGAGGAAGAGAAGGTTAAGTTGGAAAACAAGTGGGAATCTAAATTAAATAAATCATGAACTATGTAATTGTAACAATTGAGTGGTGTCTTGGTAAAGGTATTGTAGTGCCAAGTGAAGCAAACAGGAGTGCGGACAACAGGGTTGTGCTCCATTACGACTTTGTAAGACCTGTGTTGAATGAGACGGACGATGTCAAGGTTTACACCCATGAGGAAGCTTCTGCCATTACGGGCAGCAAGCAATGGTCTGGAGAGAAGGGTACAATTTAACGGCAATGTACTTCACAGCGGAAAGCCGTCACACATACAAACAGTTTATCATTAAACGTAATGCCTATGAAAAAGTTCATTGAGAAACCGTATTTTCCGGATTTTTGGAGATTATTGTTTTGGTTCACGGTCGGCTTGTCCGCTATGTTGTGGAGTATGCTGCTATCGTCATGCCGGAGTATAGAGTATGTCCCTGTAGAGACAACCCGCACGGACAGCGTCTACAATACTATATACCAGCGTGACAGCATCTATATGCGTGACAGCGTATATGTGATTGACAAGGGGGATACTGTCTATCAGTTCAAGTACAGGTATATATTCGTTGACAAGGTGAGGCGTGATACCATTTATGAGGAGAGAATTGACAGCGTCCGTATTCCTTATCCTGTAGAGAAACAGTTGACCGGATGGCAGTCCTTCAAGATGGAGGCGGGAGGTTTCGCTATTGCCGCCATAGTGGCATTGATATTGCTAATATTTGGTAAGATGGTTTATAAACTAAGGAAAGGAGGTTGACATGAAATAGACGATATCCATCTGAAAGCAGGTAGAAGCGCTTTCTGAATGATGCCGACAAATGCGCTCTTTCGGGGCTTGGAGTAAAAAGAAAGCCCCTATCTCTTGTTCTCTGTCTACGAAACGAACACAAGAGACAACAATCACAATCCGAGTTGTTACGAGGCTTTCATGCTAAATAACACCGGGTTGTGATTTTTGTTTTTGAGTATTGTATGTTTTAAAGCAGATGAATATGAAAACAAGAGAATTATATCAGATTATGATGGCGACCGTATGCCGGCATACGGGCATAGGAGAAACTAATATGCTGGAAAGCAATAAAGAGGAATGCGTTGACGCACGTTACCTTCTAATCCATTTCCTTGCCCAATTTCTTACGGACGAGGAGATTTCCCGTCAGACGAATATCCCAAGACAGTCTGTGAACAGGATACGCAACCGTTTTGAATCAAAGATAAGTAAATGGAGCGTAAAGAACTGCCTGCACGAAATTAGCTCCGAACTAGCCCACAACCCGCTCGTTTCTTCTATAATAGCACACTGATTCTTCCGTCCTTTGTGATGCAGCCTACATCGGGTTGCCTTGAAATTATAAATATTTACAAACTATGACAGCAGAAGAATTAATGGCGATGAAAGCCATGTCCGACGGGACAGACATGAGTTCCTACGAGCATTTTATGGTGGCTGAAAAAACAGCAAAGAGACCCAGCGGAACAGCTATCGCAGCAATCACTATCGGCAGCGCA
>ERZ779855.1612-NODE-1612-length-14550-cov-2.767230_pt1 | contig 14550 bp, 9 predicted proteins | sample MGYA00511370_ERZ779855 | MGnify/ENA primary metagenome ERZ779855 (study PRJEB29588, sample SAMEA1967319) | human gut metagenome | biome: human gut; feature: human-associated habitat; material: faeces | place: Denmark | collected 2008/2010 ...
CAGCCGCATGGAACAATTCGTATTGGAGGAAATGGAACAGGAACACCACCGAAGTGTGGACATCATATCGGACGGCCACCCTCTGTCCATCGACATCGGGGGAAAAATAGACCGCATGGACACGGTCAGGATGCCGGACGAAACCACAGGACAGGAAGTGGAAACCCTACGTATCGTGGATTACAAAACGGGCGGCACACCGGAAAAAGCCGTTTCGATGGAACAACTGGTACAGCCCGCCGAGCACCGTCCCTCATACATCTTCCAGATATTCCTGTATGCCTGGGTCATGACAGGCGAACAAAAGCGTCCCGTATCCCCGGCCCTGTTCTTCGTACACAAATCCAATGCTGAAGATTATGATCCGACCATCGTGTTCAACCGCGAACGGGTGACGGATTTCAGCCGCTTCAAAGAAGATTTCCAAAAGATGCTACAAGGTGTGTTGGAGGAATTGTTCAATCCGGAAATTCCCTTCCGGCAGACTTCCGTACCTAAAATTTGTGCCTACTGTGACTATAAGCTGCTTTGCGGACGGTAGAAAAGTTAAAAAAATCACGTATCCGGCTTGCAGAAATGAAAATAAACCTCTATCTTTGCACCCGATTTAAGGTCGGTTCCGTAGCTCAGTTGGATTAGAGCAACGCCCTTCTAAGGCGTGGGTCTTGGGTTCGAGTCCCAACGGAATCACAGGAAAATGCAATCATCTTTCGGATGGTTGCATTTTTATTTTAATCTTGCAAAAGCAGTGGCGTAAGCAAGCAAACCGTGGAGTTTAAAGGTAAAAAGGTTGACATTCAGAACTCCGGAGTCGGGACCATACATATTACCATGGAATGTACTTCTTTGAAAGCCCGCAACAGCGGAGTAGGTAAACTTATCCTATCCGGAACAGCAGACCAGACTGAAATAAACTCGAACGGAGTGAACAAAATAGATGCCACTGAATTAAACAAATTCTGATTCCCAGAACCGGGTTTCTTCTATTTCAGTATCAAACTTGAAGATTTAGAAAACGACGTTAGGAGCGAAAAGCATGTAGTTTCAGTTTCAACAAGACTGGAATTTACATGTTTTTCTTTTATATTTGTCACGTAGAATCAAACCAACGCTTTCATCTTGAAAAATCAAAAGTCCACGAGAATCGCTCAAAAATATCCATTCGGGGGAACGCACACAAATACGGGAATCTCGTGCCTTTAGAAATACGATCAAAAGACATTCGTCAATCGGCAGTCCAAACACGGTCGGCCAACCTGAGATAAGACGTCTCTGACCGATGACCGAAAGACACGGCATAGAGGCGCATGCCCCATTGCTTCAATTCCTCTACATATTGTACCCACATCGGAGGAAGCGGATCCATCTCAAAATCCGAAAGCCAAAGCAAATCGGCATAACGAAAATCTTCACGCATCAAAGTTTCTACGGATTCTTTCATCGCACAAGTCATATCGGATCCTCCATGAAAGGAGTTGCATAGAAAGGTCTCCAATAAGGCCAAGTCGGAATAGAGGTTATTCAACTCGATGACTTCGGTTTGGTCGGAAAAGAGTATCACGCGACAGGGGCGGCGCAATTTGTCGGCTATCAAGGCTAAACTCAACACTACCGCCTTGGACAATAACTCACGTTCCCCTTCCATCGAAGCGGACGTATCCACACAAACCACAAAAGGGCCATGTTTGGCCCGTTTCTGTAAGTCGCGTCCGCTGTACGAAGAAGCTTCGGCATATTCTATCTGCCGGGATACGGCATCGAAGACCGCCAGTTTCTTTTCGACATAACGGCGGTAGAAAATCGGTTCCAAAGCGGCATCCGACAAGAAACAATATTCCATCGGCAGCAGGGCGTTCAGATTGTTCCCTTCCGTAATGCCCACAATGTCGGAGTGCGTGGCAGAGCGTAACAAAGTAACCGGTGTCTTTCCGCTCATGGCTTGATACAAACGCTGCTCATCCGCTTTCTTACGCCCTAAAACGTGATTCAGTTCCTTAATTAATTGGCTTTTACGGATTACCTGCGAAAGCTGTCTGAGCTTCACGCGAAGTTCCGGAGACTGCGTCAACTGAAGCCAGGCTAATCGAGGGGAAGGCCCTTCACCTTTTCCTCCCACATTCTGCAACATACCGACATTGGCCGACACCATACGGTAATAATCTTCACAGAGCCGTTCTATGTGCCGCTTCTGATACGTACGTTCCCGCCCTTCCAACAGATTCCTCCACTTCTTTATGAAATGTTGGCGGAGAGCCTGCCAGCGGCTATCCGTACGAGGATAACGCACCAACTGTTCCATATAATAGGACGCATCCAATTCGACCGGAACATATAAACGGACAAAAGCGGAACGAGCCTGTTGCAACATGGGCAAAAAGTCGGCATCCGAAGCAGCAACGACCTGATAATAATAGTCCCACTGTTCCCCATAATAGGAATATACGTCTTGTAAACCTGATTTCTTTTTGGCGAAATAGCGCTGTATTTCTTCCTCCATCTCTTCGGGACGGATGACACCGGACGACAAGACCTCTGCATAAACCTCACCGGCTATTTCATGCAAACGCCTCAGAAAAAGAGCGGACAACTGGCGCACGCGCTCATATCCCTCATGATAATTTCCTGCCGGCTGCATGGCTCAATTCCTGACTTTCGATTTCCAGAGAGGTTATGTCAGAACGTACACGGCGTAAGGCGTTTTTCAATATATCCCTTTGCCTGTCTTGTAAAAACAAATGTGTCTGTACATATTCTGCTTCTTCCCTTTGCCATTGTTCCAGACGGGCCGACACCTCGCCCAATTCGGCCACGATACGTTCGGCCATCGCTGATGAAAAAGTCATCCGAGAAGAAACTTCTGTCTGGGGCACTGCGTTTTCACCGTCCTCCCCTGCCTCACGAAGCAATTCATATTTCCGTCCATTCACCTGCAAACCGGTCGTAGTACGAACCACTTGAAGCAGATCCTTTGGAAAAACATCCGGATGGCGGCTTTTCTCATACTTGCGCAGTATTTGCGCTCCGGTTTTGCGACGGTCGGTAACCAACACAAAAGGTATCGGCCGCTCCGGACTTAACGCTTCGTATTCATTCGTATAAATCAGCACTGTACGTCCGGGATACATGGATTGTATCTGATAGAAAAAAGCCTTGACCACCTTAAAATCCACATGCGTTTCCGAAACACACATCCCCTCTTCTTTCAATGCAGCCAAACGGTCTGACAACAGGGGAACACCGACATGCTCTTCACAGGCTGCCACAAGAGCGTCGGTCAAGAGGCGCTCCAAAACAGTCTCCTGAGCCGGAGTATCCCATACACAGACCTGCAACAGAAGCAAATCTGCCAAATGGACGACGGAACAACCGTTCAAAAAGGCAGAAGTCCGCCACAGATGTACCATCTTCTTCCAACGGCGGTCGGACACATAAAACAGGGACTCTCCTTTTTCTTCTGCCGATACATTGTAAGTCGTCAGAAGCCTGCGGAATATATGAACAAATGAAAATACAAAAACCGGTATCTCCACCGCATCTATCCCTTCGGCCCACACGCGTAACTCATCAGCAGACAAGCGTATGACATCCGGCACTTCTACCTCGGACTGAACCGTAGAAGAAATCATCAAATTAAAGAGTTCTTTATCGGCAATGCCTCCCACCACACAACGGACAAGGAAACGATCCCACAACGCATCCAGATTTTCCCCCTCGGCCGGAAGTTCATTGGAAGCAGCGACCACCAACTTCAGCGGAAGCCTCATTTCTTCTTTGCCGTTCAGATATACTTTTTCATTCAACACCGTAAGCAAAGCATTCTGAATGCTGGGTCCGGCTTTCCATATCTCATCCAAGAAAACGACATCGGCTGTGGGCAAATACCCTTCGGTCATTCTCATATAACGGTCTTCGTCCTTCAGGGCAGAAACAGACACCGGCCCGAATATCTCATCCGGCGTACTGAAACGGGACATCAGATATTCAAAAGAACGACCGTCCCGGAAAGCCGATTTCAGTCTCCGGGCTATCATACTCTTTGCCGTTCCGGGAGGGCCGAGCAGGAAAATACTCTCACCGGCAACTGCCGCCAAAAGGGACAGGGAAAGCACATGTTCTTTCTCAAAAAGTCCCTTCCCCAAAGCCTCCAACAACTGGGCGATACGCTTCTTATCCATCATCCGGGCGACCCTTTCTTTCTATTCTTTCAGAAAACGGCGATAAAATATCATATCGAAAATACACTCAGCCACCAGAAACATCAAAAAAAGCAAAGCCGTAAACAAGGGTTGTGCAGACAAGAAAAAACTGATACACCCTCCGGCAAGCATCGATATGCCGACACGCCACAGGATACCATGGCGATAATACCGTAATATGTTCCGGCTATCTTCCAAAGCCTCCCTTGAAACTAAAAAGAATTGCAGCATCTCCCACAAAAAGAAGAATCCCACAATAAAATAAAGAGGCAAAGATTCAAGATAGCTGAGAGGATAAAGCACAAGACGCACCGCCACGGAAAGAATCAGCAAAAAGCTCAACAGAGCGACTTGTATCAACGTAAAAGACAGTATTTTCCTCTTAAATAACGTATTGTTTATCTGCATATTATTTTGTTCTATCTCTTATCTGATAAACGAATCAATAAAAAAGTAAACTCCAAGGCCGGCAAGCCACCCCACCATAACCTTGCCGGATATGTGACGGAAATACCACCAAATGGAAACGTTCTCACTTTTCATCAACGCATATCCGGCAGTGGAACCGATGGAAAGCAAACAGCCGCCGATTCCTCCGCTATAAGCTACTAATTGCCAATACTGACCATTCAGCGCGAATGAACGAAGGTATTCCGGATCCATACCGGGAATGCTTTCCGTCATCCCTACCACATCATACATGGATATGCTGGTCAGCACAAGTGCCACGTTATCCAAAAAGGCGGAAATTCCTCCTAATATCAAACTGTATACGTAGATATTATGAATATATTGGTCGCACCATACGGCAACCGTATAGAGTGCCCCCGTCTCTTGAATGGCGGAAATAGCCATGCTTACGCCTATAAAAAATAAAATAGTCTGGATACTCTCTGCCTGCATGAAGCGTGGTGTAGGACGGAAAAAAGGTTGGTCGGATTTGATCAACCGCCGATTGCACAACTCGTTTACGACACTGAAAAGTGCCAATACACACAACGCTCCGACAAAAGGAGGCAACTTGGTCAGATTGTGAAACGTAGGAATAAACCACAGCCCTCCAATTCCCACGAACAGCATCAAAATACGCTGCCAACGCGTCAAAGTCGTATCATCCCCGCGATAGCGGATACGAGGCGTATTAATATCCATCTGTTCCGGCAACTTGCGGGAAATCAAATAAGTGGGAATAGCCACGGCTACAATGGACGGCAAGAACATGGCACCCGAAAAACTGGACGGTGTGACCGCTCCCTTGACCCACAGCATCAAAGTAGACACATCGCCGATTACCGTAAGACAACCTCCGGCATTGGCCGCAATCACAATGACCGCCCCATAATACATGCGGAAACGACTCCCCGGCAACAACTGACGCACGATGGCAAACATCATCAAAGCCGTGGTCAGGTTGTCGAGATTGGCCGACAAGACATAGGTTATGAAAGCCACCATCCACAGAAGACGCTTGCTATTACGGGTCGTAATCCACTCGCTGATGAAATCAAAACAACCGTTCGTATTCAACAAATCGACAATAGACATCGTAGCCAAAAGGTAAAGCACGATCTGACAAATATCCGCTACGTGACCGATAAAAATATAATTGGCAATAAAATTCTTAAGAGAAGTGACGTTAGAGGCATTTCCGCCTAAGAAATCAGCATATTCCTCCGCGTACATCATTTCTACATACTGTTTTCCCGCCACCATGTAGAGTGTCCAAACAATAACTCCGAGAAACATCGCCACAGCGGCTTTATTGATATTGGTGATATGCTCTGTTGCAATAGCACAATATCCCAAGAGCAAAACAATGGCGATTATTACGGTCATGGAAGATAGCTGATAAGAGAGCGACAAGCGGGACTCGAACCCGCGACCCTCGGCTTGGGAAGCCAATGCTCTACCAACTGAGCTATTGTCGCAAATCGGATACAAAGGTATATCTTTTCTTGAAAAAAACACTCCATATCCGGATTTCTTATTTACGTATTAATATACTTTAACTTTACTTGCCAGGGCTTTGCATTTATTCCTTAATGCTTCCTGGTCGGCATCCAACTTGTCCCAGCAAACCACCACTCCCATACGGCGCCCTATATGGGCTTCGGGCTTCCCGAAAATACGCAGATAAGTGTTCGTTGCCGCACAGACCTCCTCCTCGCCGGAATACTTCGGTGCTCCGTGGCTTTCCACTTCCGACAGGATGACCGCACTGGCTCCCATTCGTTCTTGTGTAATTTCCGGTATCGGCAAACCTAAAACGGCACGGCAGTGCAATTCGAATTCCGAAAGATTTTGTGTGCCTGCCAAAGTCACCATTCCCGTATCGTGCGGACGAGGACTCAACTCGGAGAATATCACGCCGTCTTTATGGCTCAGGAAGAATTCAACTCCCCAAATCCCCGCACCGGTCAGGGCACGCGTGATTTTCTCTGCCATATCCTGCGCATCTTTCAGCATTTCGGGAGAAATAGCAGCCGGCTGGAAACTTTCACGGTAATCTCCTCCTTTTTGCACGTGACCGATAGGCTGACAGAACAAAGTAGGCCCGTTCTGTTGGGTCACCGTCAGCAGCGTAATTTCACTGTCGAAAGGAATAAACTGCTCTACAATGACTTCTTTCACATCGCCACGTGCCCCCGCGCATGCATACTCCCAGGCGTGTGCCAAATCCGCAGGACTGTCCACCTTGCTCTGCCCGTGTCCGGAAGAACTCATCAAAGGCTTGATGATGCAGGGGAAGCCTATCACATCGGCCGCAGCCTTCAACTCATCGAAAGTTTTGGCATAACGATAATCCGCCGTTTTCAATCCAAGTTCCGTATGAGCCAACTCTCGGATTTCTTTTCGGTTCATGGTGAAATTCACAGCCCGGGCACTCGGTACGACCTGAATGCCCATCTTCTCGCAATCATACAGTTTCTCCGTACGGATGGCTTCTATTTCGGGGACGATAATGTCCGGTTTATGCTTTTCCACCACAGCCATCAACGCATCCCCGTCAAGCATGTGGAAGACCTCGCACTCGTCTGCTACTTGCATAGCCGGTGCATGTGCATACGAATCGCAAGCAATTACATATTGCCCTTTGCGTTGGCACGCAATGACAAACTCTTTTCCTAATTCTCCGGAGCCTAACAATAAAATCTTTTTCGTCATAAGAATATCTTAATTATGTACCGACAACCTATCGTTGTTACTGGTGTTGCTCACGCAAAAGGTCGTTCACCGTTTTCACCGGATTGAACGTACTCAGGGGCACTTCCACAAACACCGTATTCCAATCGCTCATAGCCCCATTCCACAGGCCGGGCAACTCCAAAGCCTTGAGTTCTTTTCCGTTTTTACTTTTATAAGAAATGAATCCCGTATTGCGGTCCACATAATCGGGCAGATTGAACTTGTTTCCTTTATAATCCTTCACTGCACAAACCAAATCTACGGGATTGAAATGCGTCCCGTTCTTGAACATGGCCACATATTCCGGATTCCGGGTATCAATCTGACTGCTTTCAAGAATTTGCAACGAAACCGTCCCGTCGCTATTGTAAGCCAAGAAAGGACCGCCGCCAGGCTCTCCCACATTTTTCACCACGCCGCAGACACGCATCGGACGGTTCAACTTTTTACGCAAATAAATCACGAGTTCCGCATCTTCCAGTTCTTTCACATCCTCACGACGGCAGAAGAGCGTCTGTTGGACGAAGCGGATGATTTCTTCGATATCCGCATGGCTATAGTCCCCACTGTCTAATTTACGCAAATAAGCAAAGGCTTTCTGTTGCAACTCTACCAGAATACCGGCCAGCACCTGCTTGTAAGTAACCGTATCCCCTTTCAAACGATCCGGCACCACATTATCTATATTCTTCACGAAAACGACATCGGCCTGCAAGTCATTCAAATTTTCGATAAGCGCACCGTGCCCGCCGGGGCGGAACAAAAGCTTACCATCCACACGGAACGGTTCATTGTCCATCGTGGCCGCCAAAGTATCCGTGGCCGGTTTCTGTTCGGAGAATGTGACATGGAACGTCACCCCGTATGCTCTTTCATACATCGGAAGCTTTTCTTCCACCAATGCCTTGAACAAAGCTTTGTGCTCCGCACTCACCGTAAAATGAACTTCAGCCTTTCCTTTGCTGGCAGCATACAAAGCCGCTTCTACCAAATGTTCCTCCAACGGAGCGCGCGAACCGTTCTCATATCGGTGAAACGTAAGCAATCCTTTAGGCAACTGGCCGTAATTCAAACCTTCCGGACGAAGCATGTTCGCCACAACCTTTTTATATTGGCCGGATGCCACCAAACCGTCAATCCCGCGACCTTCATTTTTCATGCAAACCGCATCCAATTCATCGTAGAATGCAAAATCACGAATCGCCGCAAAAAAAGTTTTTTCGAAATCAGTGGTCGGCACATCGTATTCCGCATCCAGAAATTCAAACATATTCTTAAACATACGGCTGGCTGCCCCCGAAGCCGGAACAAACTTGCTTATCGCTTTTCCTTCTTCCTTATAAGCCTTCCACACTTCCTCATAATGCCTGCATTCTTCTGCCGAAGGAGCCAAAATACCATGAGCCAACGAAGCGGTCGCTTTCAACTTCAAAAATGGAAATCCTTTCTTAAAAGTCTGCAACTGAGCCTCTATTTGCTCTTCCGTAATCCCCTTTCCGGCCAATAAGACCTTGTCTTCTGCTGTCAACATATTATATAATCGTTTTAAACCTTCCCTAAAAAACATTCAAATATAGGCTTTTTTAAGCAAACGGGTAAACGTTTCAGCAAAAAAGTACTACCTTTGAAGAAAAATAGCGGATTATGGAACAGAATGCTTTTTTCTCCGCACAAGAAAAAGTGCGACTTGCACAGCTATATAGGGAGCTTCTCAAACTTTCCGGCAATATACTTTATCCTGACGACTGCAAAAAGTTGAAAACTTATTTGCTTGAGGCGGCACGCCGTAACCTTATTCAAAGAAACGTGTTCGGCATGAACCCTATCCTCAATGACATGGAAACAGCCTTAATCGTAGCCTCTGAAATCGGACTGACGCGCGGAGCCATTCTTGGTATCATGGTACATACTTGCGTACGTTGCGGCTACGCCGGAAGATGTGGAAAGAGAATTCGGAGTGGATGTGGCCGGTATCATCAAGGGCCTGAACCGCATTTTGGAACTGTATGAGAAGAATCCAAGCGTAGAAAGCGAGAACTTCAGAAGCTTATTGCTCTCTTTTGCCGAAGACATGCGTGTGGTTCTCATTATGATAGCCAACCGCGTGAACATCATGCGCAAAATCAAAGACACGGAAAACGAGGAAGCCCGGCGCAAGGTGTCGGAAGAGGCTGCTTACTTATACGCCCCGTTGGCTCACAAATTGGGGTTATACCGCCTGAAAAGCGAACTGGAAGACTTGTCGCTGAAATACCTGGAGCACGATGCCTACTATTTAATTAAAGAAAAACTGAACGCCACTAAAAAATCACGTGACGAATATATCGAAAAGTTCATCCGACCTATCGACGAAAAGTTGAAGAAGGCCGGTCTGAAATTCCACATGAAAGGGCGTACCAAAAGCATACACTCCATCTGGCAGAAGATGAAGAAGCAGCATTGCGGAGTGGAAGGCATTTACGACTTGTTTGCCATCCGCATCATTCTGGATTCCGCCCTCGAAAAAGAAAAGATGGAATGTTGGCAGGTTTATTCCATCATCACGGACATGTATCAGCCCAACCCCAAACGGTTGAGGGATTGGTTGTCCATCCCCAAAAGCAACGGTTACGAAAGCTTGCATATCACGGTCCTCGGGCCGGAGAACAAATGGGTGGAAGTGCAAATCCGAACCGAACGAATGGACGAAATAGCCGAACGAGGATTGGCCGCGCATTGGAGATACAAAGGTATTAAAGGCGGAGAAAGCGGAGTGGACGAATGGCTTAACAACATACGCAGCGCGTTGGAGAACAACGACGACCTCCAACTCATGGACCAGTTCAAAATGGATCTGTATGAAGATGAAGTTTTCGTGTTCACCCCGAAGGGGGACCTGTTCAAGTTTCCCAAAGGTGCCACTGTACTGGATTTTGCCTATACCATCCACACCAATGTGGGCGACCATTGTATCGGTGCCAAAATCAACGAAAAGAATGCCCCACTCCGCCAAAAACTGAACAGCGGCGACCAAGTGGAAATCCTGACCGCCAACAACCAGTCGCCCAAACAGGATTGGCTGAATTTCGTCGTAACAGGAAAGGCACGGGCCAAAATCCGTCAGGCTCTCAAAGAAATGCAAGCCAAGCAAGGGGCTTTTGCCAAAGAGTTATTGGAACGCAAATTCAAAAACCGGAAGATAGAATACGACGAGCCGACCATGATGCACGTCATCAAAAAGCTCGGATTCAAAGTCGTGACGGACTTTTATAAAAGTCTGGCCGACGAAACGACGGACATCAACGAAGTGCTCGACTTATACACTGAACAACAAAAAATAGAGGCCGGGCTGGCAGAACACACTCCGGCTCCCAGTGCAGAGAACTATAATATCCCGTCGGAGGCCGAACTCAAGGCTAAAACGAACGACGATGTGTTGGTCATAGACCAAAACTTAAAGGGACTGGATTTCTCTTTGGCCAAATGTTGCCAACCGATATACGGGGACGATGTGTTCGGCTTCGTCACAGTGAACGGCGGCATTAAAATACATCGTCAAGACTGCCCTAACGCCCAAGAACTCCGTAAGCGGTTCGGATACCGTATCGTCAAAGCCCGATGGGCCGGCAAACGAGGCAGCCAATACCCTATCACGCTCAAGGTCATCGGCAACGACGATTTGGGCATCGTAAACAACATCACGTCCATCATCAGCAAGGAGGAGAAGATTTCATTACGAAGTATCAGCATCGACTCCCACGACGGCCTGTTCTCCGGCACACTGACCGTCATGCTCGATGACACAAGTAAACTGCAACTGTTGGAAAAGAAATTGAAAACCATAAAAGGTGTGAAACAAGTGTCCCGCAACTAAAGCGGACACTTGTTTCACACCTTATCTTTACCCCTCAATCTCGGCCAACTCCAACCAACGCATGGACTTTTCGTCCAATTCGTCGTTGAGGAGGGACAGGCGCTTGGACTTATCCGTCAATTCTTCTACAGACAGTGCCCCGCTACACAAAGCTTCCTCTATGTTTTTCTTTTCCGACTCGAGTGAGGCGATATCTAGCTCCAACAGTTCCATCTCCCGACGTTCCTTAAACGTCATTTTACGCTTTTGTTCTCCATGAGCCGAACGGGAAGTCTTTTGTACCGGCGGCTCTTTTGTTTTCGAGGACAGGTCTTTTTGTTGTTCGCGCTCAAACTTTTGTTTTTCTTCCTGCCATTCCCGATACTGCGTGTAGTTGCCCGGAAAGTCACGCACATCGCCCTGCCCCTGAAATACCAAAAGATGATCCACCACCTTGTCCATAAAATAACGGTCGTGACTCACCACAATCACGCAACCTTTGAAATTCCGCAAATATTCCTCCAACACCTGCAACGTGACAATGTCCAAATCGTTGGTAGGCTCGTCCAACACCAGGAAGTTCGGATTCTGCATCAACACGGTGCAAAGATACAGGCGGCGGCGCTCTCCTCCGCTCAATTTATACACGTAGTTTTGCTGGTCTTTGGGCGAAAACATGAAATGCTGCAAAAATTGCATGGCCGACAGATGCCGTCCTCCCCCAAGGTCGATATATTCGGCAATGCTCCTCACCGCGTCGATGACTTTCATTTGTTCGTTGAAAACCATCCCGTCTTGCGAATAATACCCGAACTTCACTGTCTCGCCCACAACGACCCGTCCGCTGTCCGGCTTCACCAAACCCAGCAGAATCTTGATGAAGGTAGACTTGCCGGTGCCGTTATTCCCTACGATACCCATTTTCTCATACCGCGAGAAAGTATAAAAGAAATCTTTCAGGATGACTTTATCCGGTCCGTAACTTTTGCTAATGTAGTCGGCCTCGAAGATTTTGCTACCGATATAAGACGATTTCACCTCCAACGACACGCTCTGTTCCACCGTTTTACGTTTTGCCACTTTCTCCAGTTCGTAAAACGCTTCCTCACGATAACGCGCCTTATGCCCTCGGGCGCAAGGCATGCGGCGCATCCAGTCCAATTCCGTACGATAAAGGTTGTTGGCACGCGCCACCTCGGCATTCGATGCGTCGATACGTTCCTGACGTTTCTGCAAATAATAGCTATAGTTCCCTTTGTAAGTATATACGGTACAGTCGTCCAGTTCCAATATGACGGAACAAACCCGATCCAGAAAATAACGGTCGTGTGTCACCATCAGCAGACTCAACTTGGAACGTTTCAGATAACCTTCAAGCCACTCTATCATTTCCAAGTCAAGATGATTGGTCGGCTCGTCCAGAATCAGCAAATCCGGTTCGGTAATCAGCACATTGGCCAAGGCCACCCGTTTAAGTTGCCCGCCCGACAGCGTGGAAATCTTCTGATTGAAAGAATGGATTTTCAACTGCGACAGAATTTGCTTCGCCCGGTTCTCGTAGTCCCAGGCTTTTTCCCTCTCCATCCGGTCGAGAATCTCTTCCAAACGAGGGTTTCCGGGCGTATTCATACAATTTTCATATTCCCGTATCAAATTGGTCACGGCATTGCCATGGCTGAAACAAGCCTCGATGACCGTCAAATCAGGCGGATAAGAAGGCGCCTGTTCCAGATAGCCCACATTCAAGTCGCGGCGGAACACCACGCTTCCTTCGTCATATCCGTCTTTTCCTCCTATTATATTTAATAAAGTCGACTTACCGGTTCCGTTCTTGGCAATCAAACCTACCCGTTGCCCTTCGGCAATGCCGAAAGAAATATGTTCGAACAACACGCGGTCACCTATACGCTTGGTCAAACCGTCTACCTGTAAATAAGGATTCACTAAAGCCATATTCCATCCATACAAATTGCCCGCGAATATAACGATTAATTATGAAACCCGCAAAAAGAAACTTCAAAGTGGAAAACTTTCTGTTTTCAGTGAAAAAAAATGGGAAAGATGCGTGTTTTATAGAAATTATTCATTACTTTTGCACCAACAAAATGCAAGATGACTGTAATCACACAGTATTCTTTCTTTAATCACAACAAAGAAAATCCAATCAAAAGAATCCTACTTTTATTCTACAGATGAACTCTGTACAATACAAGAAAAGTACAACACATACTTACATATGCATAAGAAAAGTGAATTAGAAGCCATGTCTCAGGAAGAACTGATAGACATAGCAAAGAATTTAGGAATCCCCTCACCTAATGAAGGAGACCGTATGGGGCTGATCTATCAAATCATAGACGAAGAGTCCATATTGTCCGCCTCACAAAAAGCCACTACAACAAAAACACCGCGCAAACGCGTCAGAGTGAGCAAGAAAGAAACCGACCGCGTATATAGTGCCTCACAAGGCAACGGCGAGAACTTCGATATGAAGAAAAAGGAAGCCGCCCGCGATAATAAAGAAGAGGCAACGGAACTGAAAAATGAAAAAACAACTCCCGTAATCAGTCCCGAATTGGCAGACCTGCCGGTGGAAGCCATCGTGGAAAAAGAAATATCTGACAATACAATAGAAAACAATGCAGAAGCTATTGCCGCCCCAGCTCCCAAAAAGAGAGGACGGAAATCAAAAGCCGAAAAAGCGGCATTGGAAGCTGCTGCAAAATTAGCAGAGGAACAAGCCACTGTTTTGTCGGACGAAGCAAAGCAGCTTCCGGTTATGGACGAACCTATCACCGACGTTCCGTTGGAAATCTTGCAGGACATTCCGGCTCAGCCCACGGAAACAATTGACGATGCGACAGAAACCGAGGTTCCGGAAATCACGGAAAAAGCGGAATCTGTGGCACCTTCTACAGAAAATTTCTTCTCTGCAGACGAAAATGATTTCGTCGTGGTGGAAGACATCCCCATCATCCCGACAGAACCGGCCATGGATGAAACGTATATGACTTACCCCAGCCAACAACCGGACATTACATCTCACGGACTTCCCGATACCTATTCGTACGAAGCGGCAGAAAACGCCCCGGAAAAGGAAACAGCACTTCCTAAAGGCACTGAACCGGCATACGATTTCGGAGACATTCTGACGGGTGAAGGAGTTTTGGAAATCATGCAGGACGGATACGGATTCCTCCGTTCTTCCGACTATAACTACCTTTCTTCTCCGGATGATATTTACGTATCACAATCTCAAATCAAACTATTTGGTCTGAAAACCGGTGATGTAGTAGAAGGAGTTATCCGTCCACCCAAAGAAGGAGAAAAATATTT